>Ga0255338_1002926_pt1 | contig 22452 bp, 21 predicted proteins | sample MeOH1_35cm_T4_19_FD_203715 | JGI IMG/M metagenome (GOLD analysis project Ga0255338, IMG submission 203715) | Sandy soil microbial communities from University of British Columbia, Vancouver, Canada - MeOH1_35cm_T4_195 | ecosystem: Engineered > Artificial ecosystem > Sand microcosm > Unclassified ...
CGTCGCGCGCCCGGTCTCCGGACCCACCCCGGTGGTGCCGCCGCCCGTGGCCCCCGTCGACCCCGTCGAGGCCGCCGCCGCCGCGAAGTTCGGTCGCGTGGCCGAGGACGGCACCGTGTACGTGACGGACGGTGACACCGAGCGCGAGGTCGGGCAGGTGCCGGGTGCCGGCACGGAGGACGCCCTGGCGCTCTACGTGCGCAGGTTCCTCGACCTCAAGGCGAAGGTGGTGCTGTTCGAGGCCCGCCTGGCCGCGACCGACCTGTCCGTCAAGGAGATCGACGGGACGCTGGCCAAGCTGGCCGAGGAGCTGACCGAGCCGGCTGTGGTCGGCGACCTCGTGGGGCTGCGGACGCGGTTGGACGGGCTGCGGCAGGTCGCGGCCGAGCGCCGCGCCGCGGTCGAGGCCGAGCGGGCGGCCACCCGGCAGGCGGCGCTCGAGTCGCGGACGGCGATCGTCGAGCAGGCCGAGCAGATCGCCGCGACCGACCCGGGTCGCATCCAGTGGCGCCCGGCCGGCGAGCAGCTGCGGGTGCTCCTGGACCAGTGGAAGGAGGCGCAGCGCTCCGGTCCGCGCCTGGACCGTCCTTCCGAGGAGAGCCTCTGGAAGCGGTTCAGCCATGCCCGCACCACGTTCGACCGGGAGCGTCGGCACTACTTCGCGGAGCTGGAGTCGCGCAACGCCACGGCGAAGGCCGGCAAGGAGGCGCTCGTCGTGCGCGCCGAAGCCCTCGCGTCCAGTACCGACTGGGGCGCCACGGCGGGTGCGTTCCGCGACCTGATGGCGCAGTGGAAGGCTGCGGGGCGCGCCAGCCGGCCGGTCGACGACGCGCTCTGGGCGCGGTTCCGTGCCGCGCAGGACGTCTTCTTCGCCGCGCGGGACGCCGCCTCTGCCGCGACCGACTCCGAGTACCAGGCGAACCTCGCGGTCAAGGAGCGGCTGCTCACCGAGGCGGAGGCGCTGCTTCCCATCAGGGACCTCGCGGCCACCAAGGCGGCACTCCGCTCGCTGCAGGATCGCTGGGACGCTGCGGGGAAGGTGCCGCGGGGTGACATGCAGCGCATCGAGGCCCGGCTGCGCGCCGTGGAGCAGGCGGTGCGTGACGCGGACGACACCCAGTGGCGCCGCAGCAACCCGGAGACGCGAGCGCGGGCCGAGGGCATGGAGGCGCAGCTGGAGCAGGCGATCGCCGGCCTGGAGGCCGACCTGGCGTCCGCAGAAGCCCGGAACGACGCCCGCAAGGTCGCCGAGGTGACCGCGGCCCTCGAGGCGCGCAGATCCTGGCTGGAGCAGGTGCAGCGGGCCGCGCGCGACGCGCGCGGCTGACGGTCCACAGTCACCCGTCCGGCCGCACCGGGGTGCGGCAGGCTGCGGGGCGTGCCCGCCGCGCTCCAGGCCTACCGTCCCGACCGCACCGTGCTGTCGCCGTTGGTGCGTCGGCACCAGCTCGACCCGCTCACCTGGACGGGCATGCTGCGTGACGGTGCCCTGGTGCACCTGTGGCAGGACGCGGCGCTGCGCGCCGACGTGCACGTGACACCCGGGCTGCGGCTGGCGGCGCTGGGGAGCGTGGTGCCCCGCCGCGGTGTCGTCGGGCGCACGGCGGCGCTGTGGGTGCACGCCGGCGGCCCCGCCCCGGAGCGGGTCGATGTGCTCGTCGGGACCGGGCGGCGGCGCACCGACCCCCACCCGTTGCGGCGGGCCGTCGAGGCGCGGCTGCCCGACGAGGACGTCCTCGCCCTGGGACCGGGGCGGGTGACCACCGTGCAGCGCACCGGGATCGACCTGGCGCGGTGGGCGCCGCCGGCGCAGGCGCGCGGGATGATCGCCGGCCTGCTGCCGCACGGTTTCGACCGGGATGCGGCGCTCGCCTCGCTCGACCTTCTCCCCGGGGAACGCAACGTGCGCCGCGCACGGGCGGTGCTCACGGCACTGTGACGGCCGCCCCGGGGCTCCTGGTCAGGCGCGGATCGCCGGCTGGTCGGGCGTGCGCGCGCCGGTGATCCGGTAGACGTCGTAGACACCCTCCACCTTGCGCACCGCGGCCAGCACGGAGGCCAGGTGCGACGGCTCGGCCATCTCGAAGACGAACCGCGACAGGGCCACGCGGTCCCGGTTCGTCGAGACGGTCGCCGAGAGGATGTTGACGTGGTGGTCCGACAGGACGCGGGTCACGTCCGAGAGCAGCCGCGACCGGTCGAGCGCCTCCACCTGGATCTGCACCAGGAAGGTCTGCGAGCTCGTGTGCGTCCACTCGACGTCGACCATGCGCTCGGGCTGCTGTGCGCGCAGGCCCTCGACGTTGACGCAGTCCGTGCGGTGCACGCTGACACCGCTGCCGCGCGTGACGAACCCGACGATGTCGTCCCCCGGGACGGGCGTGCAGCACTTGGCCAGCTTGACCCAGACGTCGCCCACGCCGCGCACCACGACGCCGGTGTCGCCCGTGCGCACCGAGCGCGCTGACGGACCGGGGCGCGTGACCTCGGCGAGGTCCTCCTCCTGTGCCGGGACTCCCCCGAGCGACGCCACCAGCCGCTGCACCACGGTATGCGCGGAGACCTGGTTCTCGCCGATCGCCGAGTAGAGCCCCGTGACGTCCGCGAACCGCATCTCTGCGGCGAGCCCGACGAGCGCCTCGTGGGACAGGAGCCGCTGCAGCGGGAGGTTCTGCTTGCGCATGGCCTTGGCCAGCGCATCCTTGCCGCGCTCGACGGCCTCCTCGCGGCGCTCCTTGGTGAACCACTGCCGGATCTTGTTGCGGGCGCGCGGGCTCTTGACGAAACCGAGCCAGTCGCGCGAGGGGCCCGCCGTCTCCGACTTGGACGTGAAGACGTCCACCACGTCGCCGTTCTCGAGCGCCGAGTCCAGCGGCACCAGGCGGCCGTTGACCCGCGCGCCCATGGTGCGATGACCCACCTCGGTGTGCACCGCGTAGGCGAAGTCGACGGGCGTAGAGCCCTGGGGCAGCGCGATGACGTCACCCTTGGGGGTGAACACGTAGACCTCGGAGCCGGCGATCTCGAAGCGGAGCGAGTCGAGGAACTCGCTGGGGTCCGCCGTCTCCTTCTGCCAGTCCACGAGCTGGCGGAGCCAGCTCATGTCGTTGCCCTGGCTGTCCGTGATCTGGCCGGACTGCCCGTTCTTCGCGTTCTCCTTGTACTTCCAGTGGGCCGCCACGCCGTACTCGGCCCGCCGGTGCATGTCGTGCGTGCGGATCTGGATCTCCACCGGCTTGCCGCCCGGTCCGATCACCGTGGTGTGCAGCGACTGGTAGAGGTTGAACTTCGGCATCGCGATGTAGTCCTTGAACCGGCCGGGGACCGGGTTCCACCGCGCGTGCAGGGCGCCGAGCGCCGCGTAGCAGTCGCGCACGGTGTCCACCAGCACGCGCACGCCCACCAGGTCGTAGATGTCCGCGAAGTCGCGGCCGCGGACGATCATCTTCTGGTAGATCGAGTAGTAGTGCTTGGGCCGGCCGGTGACGGTCGCCTTGATCTTCGCGTTGCGCAGGTCCGCCGACACCTGCTCGCGGACCGTCGACAGGTACTCCTCGCGAGCCGGCGCGCGCTCGGCGACCAGGTGGACGATCTCGTCGTACACCTTGGGGTACAGCGTGGCGAAGCTGAGGTCCTCCAGCTCCCACTTGATGGTGTTCATGCCCAGGCGGTGGGCCAGCGGGGCGTAGATCTCGAGCGTCTCGCGCGCCTTGCGCTCGGCGGACTCGGGCGCCACGAACTTCCAGGTCCGGGCGTTGTGCAGCCGGTCGGCGAGCTTGATCACCAGCACGCGGATGTCGTGCGACATCGCGACCACCATCTTGCGGACCGTCTCCGCCTGCGCGGCGTCGCCGTACTGGACCTTGTCGAGCTTGGTGACGCCGTCCACCAGCATCGCCACCTCGGGGCCGAAGTCCCGGCGCAGCTGGTCCAGCGAGTAGTCGGTGTCCTCCACCGTGTCGTGCAGCAGCGCCGCGGCCAGGGTGGCGGGCGTCATGCCGAGCTCCGCCAGGATCGTCGCGACCGCGACGGGGTGGGTGATGTACGGGTCGCCGCTCTTGCGCAGCTGGCCGCGGTGGGCGCGCTCGGCCACCACGTAGGCCTGCTCGAGCATCGCGAGGTCGGCGCGCGGGTGATGCTCCCGCGCCGCCTGGAGCACCGGCTCGACGGCGGGGAACGCGACGGCGGGGCGGCCGCCGAAGCGGGCCAGGCGGGCCCGGACCCGGGCGGCCGGCGTCGCCTCGGTGGGGGTGGTCTGCGGCTCGACGCGCGGCGCGATGTCGCCCATGGCCGACACCCCCTCTCGCACGCGTAGCAGGCACCAACGCCGAGGCCGGGCGGGCCATTCCGGCGGCGCCGCCCGACACCGGAGTCTACGGCGGCCCTCGTGAGGGCCGCGTCAGAGGGTCAGGAGCGCCTCGATCGCGACGCCGGGGATGCGGTCCCGGCCGTGCAGCGCCGTCAGCTCCGCGAGCACCGCGAGACCGACCACCTCCGCGTCGCAGTCCGCGAACAGCTTGAGCGTCGCCGCCGCGGTGCCGCCGGTGGCCAGGACGTCGTCGACGACGAGCACGCGGGCGCCGGCGGGCACCGTGAACGGGTGCAGCTCGAGGGTCGCCGTGCCGTACTCGAGGTCGTAGGTCTCCGAGATCGTCGGCCCGGGAAGCTTGCCCGCCTTGCGCACCGGGACCACTCCGGCACCGAGGGCCACCGCGATCGGCGCCGCCAGCAGGAAGCCGCGCGACTCCATGCCGGCCACCAGGTCGACCCCGTCCGGGGCGCCCTCGGCCAGAGCCGCCACCAGGTCGGCGAACGCGCGGGCGTCGGCCAGCACCGGGGTGATGTCGCGGAACAGGACGCCCGGCTCGGGATAGTCCGGCACCTCCCGCATCAACCCTGCGACCCGGGCCGCCACCTCGGCGCGATCCACGGGCACCGGGGTCACCGGCCCTTGCGCTTCGGCTGGGCCGCGGTGCCGCGGTGGTGGCCCGGCGCCAGCTGCGCGGACCCGGCGGTCGCGGCCGCCACGGCGGCCTCCGACACCCCGGCGGCCACCAGGCCGGCGCGCGCCGTGAGCACGCGCTTGGTGTGCGCCGCGATGCGCGGCTCCCGCTCCCGCAGCCACACCTCGAGGGGGGTCGCCAGGAAGATCGACGACGCCGTGCCGACGGCGATGCCGATGAACAGCGACAGCGAGATGTCGCGCAAGGTGCCCGCGCCCAGCAGGAACGCGCCGACGAAGAGGATGCCGGCGACCGGGAGGATCGCCACGACGCCGGTGTTGATCGAACGCACCAGGGTCTGGTTGACCGCGAGGTTCGCGCGCTCGGCGTAGGTGCTGCGCGACTGGTCGACGACGCCGTGCGTGTTCTCACGGACCTTGTCGAACACGACCACCTTGTCGTACAGGGAGTAGCCGAGGATCGTCAGGAAGCCGATGATCGTCGACGGCGTCACCTCCCAGCCGACCGTGGCGTAGACCCCCGCCGCGATGAGGATGTCCGCCAGCATGGCGATGATCGCCGCGAGCGACATGCGCCAGGCGCGGAAGTAGAGCGCCATGATCACGGCGACGATCGCGACGAACACGACCGTGCCCCACAGCGCGCGCTGCGCCACCCCGGCGCCCCAGGTGGGTCCGATGAAGGTGGTGGTCACCGCGTCGGCGCCCACGCCGTAGGCACCGGCGAGCGCCTGGCGCACGCCCTCGACGTCGCTGTTGCCCAGCTGGACCGTCTGGACGCGGATGGCGTTGGCGCCCACCGTCGTGACGCGCGGCTGCTCCGTGGGCACCACGGAGCGCACGGCGTCGATGGCGGGCTGCTGCTCCGTCGTCGTCACACCGGAGACGGTGAACTCCGACCCGCCCTTGAAGTCGAGCCCGAGGTTGAGCCCACGCGACAGCAGCACGGCGAGTGCGACCAGGCAGAGCACACCGACCGCGGTGAACCACCGGGCGCGGTGCTGGACGATGCCGTACGAGCGGCGACCGGTGTAGAGGTCGTTGCCCCACGCGGCGAAGTTCGGGCCGGCCATCAGAGGTTCTCCTCGTTCTCGCCGCGCGCGGCGGCCGGTGCGTCGGTCCCGGCAGCGGCGTCGCGCGCTGCGGCGCGGCGCTCGGCGATCGTCATCCGCCGCCCGTCGGGCGCCAGCTGCGGGGCGGGGACGGGTCCCGCACCGACCCGGACGGGTGACGCGGTGGGCACCGTCTCGGCGTCGACCTCGTCGTCGATCTCGGCGTTGACCTCGGCGGCGACGTCGGCCGGGCTCTCCGGGCCGGCGAACCGGCCGGCGCCGACGTAGCGGATGCCGGAGACCCGGAGCCGGTCGGGCGACAGGCCGGACCAGCGGTGGCCGTCGCGGAAGAACGGGACCTTGGACAGCACCTCCATCGTCGGGTGCGTGAACCAGAACACGACGGCGACGTCGATCACGGTGGTGAGGCCGAGCGTGAAGGCGAAGCCCTGCACGCCGCCGACCGCCAGGTAGTACAGGACCACGGCGGACACCAGGTTGACGCCCTTGGCGGCGAGGACGGTGCGGCGCGCCCGCGTCCAGCCGCGCTCCACGGCGCCGGCCAGGGTGCGTCCGTCGCGCAGCTCGTCGCGGATGCGTTCGAAGTAGACGATGAAGGAGTCGGCGGTGAAGCCGATCGCGACGATGATGCCGGCGATGCCCGCGAGGGAGAGCCGGTAGCCCATCCCCCACGACAGCAGGCCGATGGACACATAGGTGAGCAGGCCGGCGACCACCAGCGAGCCGATGGTCAGCAGGCCCAGCGCCCGGTACTGGAACAGCGAGTAGACGAACACCAGCACCAGGCCGATCAGGCCGGCCGCGAGCCCGCGCTGCAGCTGCTCGGAGCCGAGCGTCGCGGAGATCTGCTGCTCGCTCTCCACCTGGAAGCTGACGGGCAGCGAGCCGAAGCTCAGCTGGTTGGCCAGCGAGGCCGCCGAGGCCCGTGTGAAGCTGCCGGAGATCTGGGCGCGGCCGTCCGGGATCACCGAGTTGACCTGCGGAGCGGAGATCACCAGGCCGTCGAGGACGATGCCGAACTGGTTCTTCGGCGGGGTCAGCGACAGCAGGCGGGTGGTGGTGTCCGCGAACTGGGTCGCGCCCTGGGAGTCGAACTCCAGGCTGACCACCCAGTTGGTGCCGACGCCGCCGGACTGCAGCTGCTCCAGGCCCGACGAGGCGCCGGAGATCCTCTTCCCCTCGACCTCGACCGGCCCGAGGATGTACTTCCACAGGCCGCTCTGGTCGCACGTGACGAAGGCGGCGTCCGCGGGTCCGTTGACGCCGCCGGTCCGGTTCGCGGGGTCGGAGCAGTCGAGCTGGTCGAACTTCTTCTGCACCGCGTCCGTCACGTAGAAGGCGGAGTCGCTCGGGCTGGTCGGGCCGGCGCCCTCGGACGTGGCCGGCTCGCTGGCCGTAGGCGTCGGGGTGGCCGCCGAGGTGTCGGTGGCACCGACGTCGGTGGTGGCGACCAGGACGGGCCGGAACTCCATCTGCGCCGAGGTCCGCACCAGGTCGAGCGTCTCCTGCGACGGGTTGCCCGGCAGGGAGACGACGATCTTCGCGCTGGCGCCCGTGCCCTGGCTGGTGATCTCCGCCTCGGCGACGCCAGAGGCGTCGACACGTTGGCGGATGACGTCGATCGCCTGGCTGATCGTCGTGGAGGTCACCTGCCCGGCGGCCTCCGGCACCGGCGTGAGGATCAGCTGCGTGCCGCCCTCGAGGTCGAGCGCAAGCAGCGGCGCCAGCGTCGCGGTGTCCCAGCGGGTTCCGGCGAACAGTGCCCCGATCAGCGCCACGGTGAGGACGCCCAGGGAAACGAGCGTGCGGACCGGGCGGCGCCGGGCAGTGGGAGCGGCCAACATCAGATCTTTCTCGTGCGCGCGCCGGCGGGTGCGCCGCCGGCGGGATGGGTGCCCGGGAACACTACCCGGACCACCTCGCTACTTGGTGTCCTTCGTGTCGGGGTCCTCGGGCTTGCTCCCCTCGAGCCCCGACAGGTCGTCGGGCACCTCGATGTCGTCGAGCTCGTCGTCCTCGTCGTACTCGTAGTCGGCGGCGTCGTCGTCGTACTCGTCGCCGTCCTCGTCATCCTCGTCGTCGGAGTCCTGGTCCTCGTCGGCGTCCTCGTCGTCGACCGGGGGCTCGACCACCTTGGCGATCGCGGCCTTGAGCCAGCGCGTCTGCGTGCCGGGCGACGACTCGAGCGTCACGGTGTCGTCCTCGACCGCGACCACGGTGCCGAACAGGCCGGACCCTGTCATCACCTCGTCGCCGGGCTTGAGGTTGCTGCGGAACTCCTGGGCCTTCTGCTGCTGCTTGCGCGAGCGGTTCGACATGAACCACATCACGCCCACGAGCAGGACGAGGATGACCAGGATCGTTGGGTCGCCCATGGCGGGGGTGTCTCCCGTCGAGTGGAAAGTGTCGGCCGCAGTCTAGGCGCCGCGGCCGAGCCCTCCAACGCGCGTGGCCGCGTTCCGGTTCCGGTCCGGCTGGTTGCCGGGGTCGCCGCACCGGTTCCGGCCGGGCGGGTGGCCGGGGGTGCCGCGCTCAGCCGAACAGCGTGTCCTGCGGGGCGGGCGGCACCAGCCCCAGGTGCTGCCATGCGGCGGGCAGCGCCACCCGCCCGCGGGGCGTCCGTCCGACGAGGCCCTCGCGCACCAGGAAGGGCTCGGCGACGGTCTCCACGGTCTCCGGCTCCTCGCCCACCGCGACGGCGAGCGTGGTCAGGCCCACCGGACCGCCACCGAACCGGGAGCAGAGCGCCTCGAGGACGGCGCGGTCCAGGCGGTCGAGGCCGCGCTGGTCCACCTCGAACACCGCCAGCGCGTGCTGCGCGGCGGCCAGGTCGAGGCGTCCGTCACCCTTGACCTCCGCCCAGTCGCGCACCCGCCGCAGCAAGCGGTTGGCGATGCGGGGCGTGCCACGGCTGCGGCGCGCGATCTCCCGGCCGGCCTCGGCGGCCAGCTCGACGCCGAGCAGGCCGGCGCTGCGTGCCAGCACCTGCTCCAGCTCGTCGCTCGCATAGAAGTCCAGGTGGCCGGTGAAGCCGAAGCGGTCCCGCAGCGGCGCGGGGAGCAACCCGGCACGCGTCGTCGCACCCACCACCGTGAACGGCGGGAGCGACAGCGGGATGGCGCTGGCACCGGCGCCCTTGCCGACCACGACGTCGACCCGGAAGTCCTCCATCGCCACGTACAGAAGCTCCTCGGCGGGGCGCGCCAGCCGGTGGATCTCGTCGAGGAACAGCACCTCGCCCTCCTCGAGGGAGGACAGCACGGCGGCCAGGTCACCGGCGTGCTGGATCGCGGGGCCGCTGGTGACGCGCAGGGACGCGCCCAGCTCCGCGGCGATGATCATGGCCAACGTCGTCTTGCCCAGGCCCGGCGGTCCGGACAGCAGCACGTGGTCGGGCGCGCGGCGGCGCGCGGACGCGGCCTGGAGCACCAGCGACAGCTGCTCACGCACCACGCGCTGCCCGACGAACTCCGCCAGGCGCCGGGGCCGCAGCGCGGCCTCGGCCGCGCGCTCCAGCTCGTCGGCCGACGAGCGCACCAGGCTGTCCGCGGCGAACCGCTCGGTGACCAGCGACTCCTCGTCGGGCTGCTCAGGCACGCGCACCGCCCAGCGACCGCAGGGCCGCTCGGAGCAGGCCCGCCACCTCGCCCGGGCCGACCGGCTCCGTCCCGCCCTCGAGGACAGCCGCCACGGCTTCCTGCGCGGTGCGTGCCTGCCACCCGAGCCCGACGAGCGCCTCGACCACCTGGTCGCGGTGGTCGCCGGCGGGGGCGGTGGTACGCGTGGTCCCCAGCGGGACCGCCGGCGGGCCGAGCCGATCGCCGAGCTCGAGGACGATCCGCTGTGCGCCCTTGTGGCCGATCCCGGGGACGCGCTTGAGGGCCGCCAGGTCCTCGTCGGCCACGGCTCGTCGCAGCCCGTCGGGGCTGTGCACCGCGAGCATCGCCAGCGCCAGGCGCGGGCCCACCCCGCTGACGGTCTGGAGCACCTCGAACACCTCGCGCTCGTCGGCGTCCGTGAAGCCGAACAACGTCAGCGAGTCCTCACGCACGACGAGGGACGTGTGCAGGGTCGCGTGCTGGCCCACCCGCAGGCCGGCGAGCGTGGTCGGGGTCGCCTGGACCAGCATTCCGACGCCGCCCACCTCGACGATGGCGGCGTCGAGACGCACGTCCTGCACCGTCCCACTCACCGAGGCGATCACCGGTCACCCTCCTCATGCATGGCGGCATGTTCGCACACCTGTACGAAGCGCTCCCCCGCGACACGCCCCGGTCGGCCTGATGTGCACCTCCCGGTCCGATGTGCAGTAGCAGGTGCACATTCGGCATGAAGGTGCTCACCCGGGGCGAGCCGGCCGGCCGGTGGGGCGGGGCGACGAGCCGGGAGGCAGGGCGGGTGCCGGCCGGTGCGCGTCAGCGGCGTCGGGCCGCCTGCTCGGCGGCGGCCCACTGGCGCTGCGCCGCGGTCAGCGCGCCGGGCGGGCGCTGGGGCGCCCCCATGGCGCCGGCGGGCCGCCACAGGTGGCAGATCGCGAGGGCCAGGGCGTCGGCCGCGTCGGCGGGCTTCGGCCGCTCGTCGAGCCCCAGCAGCCGGGCGACCATCGTCTGCACCTGGGCCTTGCCGGCGCGGCCGTTGCCGGTGACGGCCGCCTTGACCTCGCTCGGCGTGTGCACGGCGACGGGGATCCGCCGGCGAGCGGCGGCGACCAGGGCGAGCCCGGCCACCTGCGCCGTCCCCATCACCGTGCCGACGTTGTGCTGGGCGAACACCTGCTCGATCGCCACCGTGTCCGGGGCGTGCTCCTCGAGGAACTCCTCGATGCGGCGCTCGATGGTCAGCAGCCGCTGGTCCACGTCCGCCCCGGCCGGGGAGCGCGCCACGTCCACGGCGACCATGGCCAGGCGCCGGCCGGGCAGCCCGTCCACCACGCCGAGCCCGCACCGGGTGAGGCCGGGGTCGACTCCGAGGACACGCACGGCGCCAGTGTCACAGCCGGTCGCGGCAACACCGGGCAGGCACGACGAGCGAGGCCGAGCCTCAGTCCTCCTCGTCGAGCTCGGCCATCACCTCGTCGGAGGCGTCGAAGTTGGTGAACACGTTCTGCACGTCGTCGCTGTCCTCCAGGGCGTCGATCAGCCGGAGGATCTTGCGCGCGCCCTCGATGTCCACCTCGACCTGCGTCGCGGGGTAGAACACCACGTCGGCGGAGTCGTACTCGATGCCCGCGTCCTGCAGGGCCGTGCGGACGGTCACCAGGTCGGTGGCCTCGGTGAGCACCTCGAAGCTGTCGCCCTCGTCGGTGACCTCCTCGCCGCCGGCCTCGAGCACCGCCTCCATCACGGAGTCCTCGTCGGTCCCCTCCTTGGGCACCACGATGACGCCCTTGCGGGAGAAGAGGTAGGACACCGAGCCCGGGTCGGCCATCGAGCCGCCGTTGCGGGTGATCGCGACGCGCACGTCCGAGGCAGCGCGGTTGCGGTTGTCGGTCAGACACTCCACCAGCACGGCGATGCCGCCCGGGCCGTAGCCCTCGTACATGATCGTCTGGTAGTCCGCGCCGCCGGTCTCCTGGCCCGAGCCGCGCTTCACCGCACGGTCGATGTTCTCATTGGGGACCGACGACTTCTTGGCCTTCTGGATCGCGTCGAAGAGCGTCGGGTTGCCCCCGGGGTCACCGCCGCCGGTGCGCGCCGCCACCTCGATGTTCTTGACCAGCTTGGCGAACATCTTGCCGCGCTTGGCGTCGATGGCCGCCTTCTTGTGCTTGGTGGTGGCCCACTTGGAGTGACCTGACATGCCCAGCTACTCCTCAGCTCTGGATGACTCGCGGCGGCCGGACGAGGACAGGCTCTCGCGCACGATGTCGACGAACAGGCGGTGCACCCGCGCGTCGCCGGTCACCTCCGGATGGAACGACGTGACGAGCAGCGGGCCCTGACGCACCGCGACGATCCTACCGGCGGCCGCCCCCGTCTCCACGCGGGCCAGGACACGGGCCTGCGGGCCCACTGACTCCACCCACGGCGCGCGGATGAACACCGCGTGCACCGGGTCGCCGTCGATCCCCTCGATCGCCAGGTCCGTCTCGAACGAGTCCACCTGGCGGCCGAACGCGTTGCGGCGCACCGTGACGTCCAGCCCGCCGAGCGTGCGCTGGCCGTCGATCGCCCCGAGGATCCGGTCCGCGAGCAGGATCATCCCGGCGCACGAGCCGTAGGCCGGCATCCCGGCGCGCAGCCGCGCCTGCAGCGGCTCGAACAGGTCGAACGCGCGCAGCAGCTTGTCCATGGTGGTGGACTCCCCGCCGGGCAGCACCAGCGCGTCCACCGCCGCCAGCTCCCGCCCCCGGCGCACCGGCACCGCCTCCGCGCCGGCCTCGCGCAGCGCGGCGAGGTGCTCTGGCACGTCGCCCTGGAGCGCGAGCACGCCGACGGTCGGAGAGGTGGGGGTCACGACGGGAAAGTCTAGGCCGGGGCCCGCGAGCAGGGTCGGCCGCGTCGCGCTCGTCGGGCGGCACCCACGGCCCGGCGCCGGGATCAGGTCTCGCGGGCGAGTCCCAGGTGGCGCGTCACGCCGTCCCAGCCGGGCAGCAGCGCGCGCACCAGCGCGACGAGGTTCTCGGGGAACACCTCGACCGCGACGGACTCCAGGTCGCCGAGCGTCCACCAGGCGAGCTCGTCGAGCACGTCCGCCTCGACGTCCGTCCACGCGTCCCGCGACAGCGGCGGCAGGTCCGACGAGCGCACGCGCGCGACGAAGAGCTCCTCGTCCTGGTGGCAGAGCACGGCGAAGAAGTCGAACAGCGCCGAGCGCGTGTACACCGGCCCGACGAGGTCGTCCTCCCCCACCGCGATCCCGGTCTCCTCGCGCAGCTCGCGCACCGCCGCCGCTCGCGGGCTCTCCCCCGCGTCGATGCCGCCGCCGACCGTGAACCACCAGGTGCGCTGCGGACGGTCCACGTCGTGGCCGCGCACCAGCAGCACCCGGTCGGCCTCGTCGAGCAGGATCACGCGCGCGGCGCGCCGGTACGGCAGCCCGTCCGGGCCGGGCACCCAGTCGGGCCCCAGCCCGGAAGCGACGGCCACGTCAGCCGACGACGAGCGCGCTCGTCACCAGCCGCGCTCGGCCAGCCGGTGCGGGGCGGGGACGTCGGCGACGTTGATGCCGACCATCGCCTCGCCGAGCCCGCGCGACACCTTGGCGATGACGTCCGGGTCGTCGTAGAAGGTGGTCGCCTTGACGATCGCCGCGGCCCGCTGCGCCGGGTTGCCGGACTTGAAGATGCCGGAGCCGACGAACACGCCCTCGGCGCCGAGCTGCATCATCATCGCGGCGTCCGCCGGCGTGGCGATGCCACCGGCGGTGAACAGCACGACGGGCAGCTTGCCCGCCGCCGCCACCTCGGCGACCAGCGCGTACGGTGCCTGCAGCTCCTTGGCCGCCAGGTACAGCTCGTCGGGCGGGAGCGACGTCAGGCGGCGCAGCTCGTCGCGGATCTGGCGCATGTGGGTGGTCGCGTTCGACACGTCGCCCGTGCCGGCCTCGCCCTTGGAGCGGATCATCGCCGCACCCTCGGTGATGCGCCGCAGCGCCTCTCCCAGGTTGGTCGCGCCGCAGACGAACGGCACGGTGAACGCCCACTTGTCGATGTGGTGGGAGTAGTCCGCGGGCGTCAGCACCTCGGACTCGTCGATGTAGTCGACGCCGAGCGCCTGCAGCACCTGCGCCTCGACGAAGTGCCCGATGCGCGCCTTGGCCATCACCGGGATGGAGACGGCGGAGACGATCCCGTCGATCAGGTCGGGGTCGCTCATCCGGGCGACACCACCCTGGGCGCGGATGTCGGCGGGCACCCGCTCGAGCGCCATCACCGCCACGGCCCCCGCGTCCTCGGCGATCTTCGCCTGGTCCGGTGTGACGACGTCCATGATGACGCCGCCCTTGAGCATCTCGGCCATGCCGCGCTTCACCTTGGCGGTGCCGACGACGGCGCCGGACGTGGTCTCGTTCTCGCTGGTCACGTGTGCCTCGCTCCAGGGTGGATGGGGGTTCTGCCGCCATCGTAGTCGCGGCGCCGAGCCTCGTCCGGGGGCATCTCAGCGGGCCGGACGCCGGTGTCACGCGCTCGGCGCCTCGCGCGGCAGCCCGTCGGGCCACTCGTCGTCGACCTCGAACGTCACGGGCTCCGAGGCGCTCCCGGCCAGCCGCAACAGTCGCACCAGGAGCCCGCGCCGTGCCGCCCGCGTCTGGGCGACGGCGTCGTTGTGGAACCGCCGCGCCAGCTGCACGCGGTACCAGGCCGACGACAGGTCGGCCAGCAGGGAGCCCCCCGCCGGGTCCGCCGACAGGGCGCCGGTCTCCTGCGGGTCGGCGAGCGCCACCCGGAGCGCGGCGGTCAGGTCGCTCTCCACCTGCCCGCGGTCCAGGTCCGGCGGCGCGGTGCGCGTGCGGGGCGCGAGGTCCGCGGCCAGGACCTGTCGCAGCTCCCCGGAGACCGCGGCCGGGGACGGCACCGGACCGCCCGCCGACAGCGCCGCCCACGCCGCCTCGCCGACGACGATCGAGCTGACGGGATCCAGCAGGCCGCTGGTCGCCAGCTCGGCCGCCGCGGTGGCACGGCGCAGCAGCTGCGCGTCGAGCACGCCACGGGAGGCGTCGACCCGCCTGTGCAGCCTGTCGAGCCGGCTGGCGTCCACCCAGACGACCCACAGCACCAGGAGGAGCACCACCCCGACCGCCAGGGCGGTCTCCGTCCACCTCACGCGTCCGCCCTCCCCCGCCACAGCCGCCGTTGGGACGTCGGGTCCTCGCCCACGGGGGTGCGGTGCCCCGCGATCGCCATCTCGTAGACCGTGAGGATCCGGTCGCAGACCTGCGGCCAGTCGTAGCGGCGCACCACGTCCCGGCCCGCCGCGACCACGCGGCGGCGCAGCCCGGCGTCGTCGAGCACCCGCAGCAGCGTCGTCGCGAGGTCGGCGCTGTCCCCCGCCCGGAACAGCACGCCCGCCGCGCCGTCGTCGAGCACGCGGGAGAACGCGCCCAGGTCGCTGGCCACCACCGGCGTCCCGGCGCTCATCGCCTCCACCAGCACGATCCCGAACGACTCGCCGCCCGTCTGCGGGGCGCAGTAGACGTCCGCCGAGGCGAGCAGCCGTGCCTTCTCCTCGTCGGACACGCCGCCGACGAACTCCACCGCCGGGGCGTGCGGGCCGAGCATGGCCGCCGCGTCGTCCGGCCCGAAGTCGCCGCGGCCGGCGACGAGGAAGCGCGCGCCCGGGTGGACGGCGAGGACCGCGGGGACCGCCTCGAGCAGCACCGGGAGGCCCTTGCGCGGTTCGTCGAGCCGCCCGAGGAACGCGATCGTCGGGCGGTCGGGCGTGCCGGACCAGCGTTCGTCCCGAGCGGCGCCGGTGAAGCGGTCGACGTACACGCCGTTGGGGATCACCACGGCGTCCCCGCCCAGGTGCTCGACGAGCGTGCGCCGTGCATCCTCCGACACCGCGATCCGGGCGGACACCTTCTCCAGCGACTGCCGCACCAGCGGGTAGGCCAGCTGCAGCGAGCGCGAGCGGTTCATCGACGAGTGGAACGTGCCGACGATCGGCCCGTCGGCGATCCAGAGCGCCAGCATGCCGAGACTGGGCGTCACGGGCTCGTGCAGGTGGAGCACGTCGAACTCGCCGGCGGCCAGCCACTTGCGCACGCGTGCCGCGGCGAGCGGGCCGAAGGACAGCCGTGCCACCGAGCCGTTGTAGTGGATCGGCACGGCACGCCCGGCGCCGACGGCGTAGTCGGGCAGGGGCGTGTCCTCGGACGCCGGTGCGAGCACGGACACCTGGTGGCCGCGGTCCAGCAGGGCTTCGGCGAGGTCACGCACGTGGTACTGCACGCCGCCGGGCATGTCGAAGGAGTACGGGCACACCAGTCCCACCCGCAGCGGGTGGCGCCGCGCCGGCCTCACGGGGCGACCTCGGCGGCGACGGTCGCCGCGTAGCGCGCGGGGTCGAGGTCCTCGACGAACACCCGTTGGAGCATGTGCCAGTCCTGCGGCGCGTCATGGATCGCCGCCGCCAGGAGGTCCACCCACGCCTGTGACACGGCACGCACCTGCTCGCGGCGGGGTCGCGACGGGTCGGGCGGCGGCACGGGCGCGAAGGCGAGGTGGATGCCCCACGGTGTGCCCGCCGCGCGCCGCCGCGCACCGCGCAGCCGCCGGTACGTGATCGCCGTCGCCACGAGGGGCGCACCGGTGCTGACCGCGAGCGCGGCCGGCCCGGCCGCGACGCGTGCCCGGTGCCCGAACAGGTCCACCTCGATGCCTTTGGCAGTGAGGTCGCGGTCCGCGAGGAGCGGCGTCAGCCCGGGTCCGGTGCTCATCACGCGCATCAGCTGCCGGAACACGTCCCCGGAGCCGGACAGGGGGATGATCCGCAGCCCGATCTGCTCGCGGAACCTGAGGAACTCCTGGAACACCGCCTCCGGCTCCAGCCGCTCGGCGACGGTGGTGACGGGGGCGAGCTCGCGCGCCGCCCAGGCGCCGGCGAGGTCCCAGTTGCCCAGGTGCCCCAGCGCCAGCACCACCTGACGTCCTGCATCCAGGTGCGGCTGGACCGACTCGAGGCCCGAGGCGCTGATCCGGGCCGCCACCCGCGCGGGCGCGACGTGCGGGAGCGTGAACGCCTCGCCGAAGTAGCGCAGGTACGAGCGCATCGCGCGACGCGACAGCCGGCGCAGGGCGCGGGCGCCGAGCTCCGGGCGCACGCGCGCCAGGTTGGCCTCCAGCCGCCGGACCCCCTGGCCGCGGCGCAGCCAGGTGAGGTCGGCGGCGACCGTCGCGACCCCTCGCACCAGCGGCTCCGGCAGCCGCCCACCCCAGCGCCAGGCGGCGGCGTAGGCGCGGCCCAGGTCCGGCCTCATGCCGCGCCGTCCGGCGTCCGTGCCCGGCCGGCCCACCGGGTCACCGGGGTGCCGCCGGGAGCTGGCGGCGCACGACGAGCACGCGCTGGAACACCGTGACGAGGGACGCGACCGCCAGCAGCCCCAGCGCGACCGTCAGCAGGGCCGTGGGCAACCCCGCCCCGACGAGGCCCGTGGCGACCAGCGAGACCAGCAGCCGTTCGCCCCGCTCGGCGATCCCGACCGCCGCGTGCGCGCCGACGCCCTCGGCACGCGCCCGGGCGTAGGGCACGATCGCGCCGAGCACCAGGCAGGCCAGCGCGAGCAGCGCGGTCAGGCGGTCGTCGCCCCGGCCGGTGAACCACACCACCAGCCCGGCGAAGATCGCGCCGTCGGCGAACCGGTCGAGGGTCGAGTCGAGGAACGCGCCCCATGGCCCGGTGCGCCCGGAGCGCCGGGCCATCGCGCCGTCGATCGTGTCCATCAGCGCGGCGCCGCCCAGCAGCACCGCGCCGAGGAGCAGGTGGCCCGTCGGGAACGCCCACAGGGCGATGACCACGGCGGCGACCGTGCCGGACACCGTCACGGCGTCGGGCGAGACGCCGAGTCGCAGCAGCACGTCCACCAGGGGCCGCACCAGCCGGCCCCACCCGGTGCGCAGCCGGCTCAGCACGGCGACTCCCAGGCGGCGGCGAGGCGCGCGCGGGTGTCCGCCAGCAGCTCCGGCAACGCCCGCGTCCGCCCGACGATCGGCAGGAAGTTGGCGTCGCCGCGCCACCGTGGCACCACGTGCTGGTGCAGGTGGGCGGCGATGCCGGCGCCGGCCACCTCGCCCAGGTTCATGCCGAGGTTGAAGCCCTGCGGGGCGTAGGCGGCCCGCAGGGCGCCGATCGCCGCCCGCGTCAGCTCGCCCAGCTCGACCAGCTCCTCGCGCGTGAGGTCGGCGTGGTCGGACACGTGGCGGTACGGGCACACCAGCACGTGGCCGGCGTTGTAGGGGTACAGGTTGAGCAGCGCGTACGTCAGGGCGCCGCGGCCGACGACGAGGCCTTCCTCGTCGGGCAGCGTCGCCGCGCGGCAGAACGGGCAACCGTCGCCGGGCGCGTCGTCCTGCGGCTTGTCCTGCCCACCGATGTACGCCATCCGATGAGGCGTCCAGAGCCGCTGGAAGCCGTCCGGGTCGCCCGCGAGGCGGTCGGCGGGCTCGGCCGTGGTCACACCTGCACCCGGTCGCGGATCGCGGCGGTGATGCGCTCGACCGCCTGCGCCACCGGCACGCCGTTGTCCTGACGCCCGTCGCGGTAGCGGAAGCTGACGGCGCCGGCGGCGGCGTCCTCGCCTCCCGCGATCAGCACGAACGGCACCTTCTGGGTGGCCGCGTTGCGGATCTTCTTGGCGAACCGGTCGTCGGACAGGTCCACCTCGGCGCGCACGCCGGCGGCGCGCAGGCGGGTCACGACGTCCTTGAGGTAGTCGTCGAACGCCTCGGCGACGGGGACGGCCACCACCTGCACCGGGGCCAGCCACGCGGGGAACGCGCCGGCGTAGTGCTCGATCAGCACGCCCATGAAGCGCTCGATCGACCCGAACTTGGCGGAGTGGATCATCACCGGCTGGTGGTGCTCGCCGTCGGGGCCGGTGTACTCCAGCCCGAACCCGGCCGGCTGGTTGAAGTCGTACTGCACCGTGCCCATCTGCCACGTGCGCCCGATGGCGTCCTTGGCCTGCACGGAGATCTTCGGCCCGTAGAACGCCGCGCCGCCGGGGTCGGCGACCAGCTGCAGGCCCGACTCCAGCGCGACCTTCTCCAGCACCGCGGTGGCCGTCGCCCACTGCTCGAGGGAGCCGACGAACTTGTCGGGCTTGGAGTCGTCGCGCGTGGACAGCTCGAGGTAGAAGTCGTCGAGCCCGAAGTCCTTCAGCACGCTGAGCATGAAGTTCAGCAGGTGCTTCACCTCCCCCGGCGCCTGCTCGGGCGTGACGTACGAGTGGGAGTCGTCCTGCGTCAGCCCGCGCACGCGGGTCAGTCCCTGCACCACGCCCGACTTCTCGTACCGGTACACGGTGCCGAACTCGAACAGCCGGATCGGCAGCTCGCGGTAGGACCGCCCGCGCGAGGCGTAGATCAGGTTGTGCATCGGGCAGTTCATCGCCTTGAGGCGGTACTTCGACCCCTCCAGGTCCATCTCGGGGAACATCGTGTCCCCGTAGTACGGCAGGTGGCCCGACGTGTAGAAGAGCGTGTCCTTGGAGATGTGCGGGGTGCCGACGTACGAGAACCCCTCCTCGATGTGGCGCTGCCGGACGTAGTCCTCCATGACGCGCTTGACGACGCCGCCCTTGGGGTGGAACAGCGGCAGGCCGGAGCCCACCTCGTCGTGGAAGCTGAACAGGTCCAGCTCGGTGCCCAGCCGCCGGTGGTCGCGCCGCTCGGCCTCGGCGAGCCGGTCGAGGTACGCGCGCAGCTCGTCCTTCGTCGGCCATGCGGTGCCGTACACGCGCTGCAGCTGGGGGTTCTTCTCCGAGCCGCGCCAGTAGGCCGCCGCCGAGCGCGTCAGCTGGAAACCGTTCGCCAGCAGACGGGTGCTCGGCAGGTGCGGGCCCCGGCAGAGGTCCTGCCACGCGACCGAGCCGTCGCGGCGGAGGTTCTGGTACATCGTCAGCCCGCCGAGGCCGACCTCGACGTTCGCGCTGTCGTCGGTGCCCGCGTCGCCCTTGAGGCCGATCAGCTCGAGCTTGTACGGCTCGTCCTTCTCGATCTCGCGCGCCTGCGCCTCGGTGACGTCGACGCGCCGGAAGGTCTGGCCCTCCTTGACGATGCGGGCCATCACCTTCTCCAGCTCCCGCAGGTCCTCGGGGGTGAACGGCTGCGCCACGTCGAAGTCGTAGTAGAAGCCGTCGGTGATCGGCGGGCCGATGCCGAGGCGGGCCGCCGGGTTCACCTGCTGCACGGCCTGGGCGAGCACGTGTGCCGCGGAGTGCCGCAGCACGGCGAGGCCGTCCGGCTCGCCGATGGTCACCGGCTCGACGCTCGCGCCGGCGGGCAGCGGGCGCGCCAGGTCCCACAGCTCCCCGTCCACGCGGACGACGACGACGTCCCGGCGCTCACCGAACAGGTCGGTGCCCGTCGTGCCCGGGGCCACGGTCGTCTCGGCGCCGCCGACGGACAGGGTGATCGACTCGGACACGACTGCTGCTCCTCGCGGGGACGGGACCGCCCAGGATCCTCGGCAGGCGCCGGGCCGGGCGTGCTCGATGCTACCGATCCGGCAGGTCCGGTCGGGACCTCGGGACGGTCCGGCGCGCCCGGGTCCGTGGCAGCCTCGCCGCATGGATCGCCCCGAGCCGCTGGGTCCCGACGACCTGACCGTCCTGGCGACGGACGTCGGGCCGGCGCCGATGCACATGGCGGCGGTGCTGCTGGTGGACGGCGGCGACGACGGCACCGACGCGGTGCCCGTCGCCTTCGCGGCCCGAGCCGCGAAGGTCCCGCGGCTGACGCAACGGCTGGTGCGGCAGGGTCACGGCGCTGCCTGGGTGGCCGACCCCGGCGCCGAGCCGGCGCGCCACCTGACGACGGAACGGCTGGACGGTGGCGGCCGGCGCGCCGTGCTCGACCGGGCGGGGCGCCTGCTCACCACCCGGCTGGACCCGTCGCGCCCGCTGTGGGCGGCGCACTGGCTCACGGGCTGGGACACGTCGGGCGACCGCCGTGGCGCGCTGGTCGTCGTCCTCCACCACGCTCTCGTCGACGGGGTGGGCGGGCTGGCGGCGCTGGGCGCGCTGGCGGACGACGAACCCACCGTCGCCCCGGCGGACCCGGCCGCGCCGCGTCCGCCGGACCCCGTCTCCCTCCGCGGGTTGCGCGCCTGGTGGCTGGGGTTGCGGGAGCTGGGACTCGGGTGGCGGCCGCCGCGGCCGGCCGCGCGCACCTCGCTCAACCTGCCCACCGGCGCGCGGCGGTGCCTGTGGGCCGTCAGCGTGCCGCTGGCGCCGTTCCGGGAGGGCGCGCGCCGGGCGGGCGGCACGGTGAACGACGCGGCGGTGGCGGCGGCTGTCGGCACGCTGACGGCCGTCCTGGCGACGCGGGGTGAGCATCCGCGGTTGCTGGTGGTCTCGGTACCCGTCAGCCGGAGGCCGGCCGACGGCGGCCCTGCGGGGCACCAGGTCGGGGGCAACCACACCGGTGTGCTGCCCGTGGCCGTGCCGACGGGGCTGGACCTGCCGGCCCGGGTGCGGCACGTCGCCGCGGCGACCACCCGGCGCAAGGCGGTACCGCGGGGTCGCTCTTCCCTGCCGCTCGGCGGCATGTTCCGAGCCCTGGCCCGCGCGGGGCTGTTCCGGCGGTTCGTGGAGCACCAGCGGCTGGTGCACACGTTCGAGACCAACCTGCGCGGTCCCGCGAGCCGGCTGCGGATCGCCGGTCACGAGGTGAGCGCGATGGTGCCCGCGGCGGCCAACCCCGGCAACGTCGCGGTGTCCTTCGCCGTGCTCTCGTACGCGGGTGACCTGGTGGTGTGCGCGGTGACGGATCCCGCGGTGGTCCCTGATCCCGGAGCGCTGGCCGATGCCCTGGCAGGCCAGCTCGCGGGCGTCGCGGCGACGCCCGCGCGCGTCTGGTGACCGTGACGGTGCCGTGGCTCCTCGACGGACGCACGAAGGCCCCGCCGAGGCGGGGCCTTCCAGTCGGTGGGCGATACTGGGTTCGAACCAGTGACCTCCTCGGTGTGAACGAGGCGCTCTACCACTGAGCCAATCGCCCGTCGTCGTCGTCGACGAAGAGGATCGTAGCCGGTCCCCAGGGCATCCTCCGAACCGGCGCCGCGACAGGACGAACTGCGCAAAAGGGGCTAAGTGGGTGACTGCGGGGCGCCTGGAGTCCCGGCGGCGTCACGTAGTTGGGTGAACATGCTGAAGTAGGGGCTGTTCTCCGCCGATGCTCCTGCCATGATGTGTCGTCGATCCGCGCGCCCGAGGCAGGAGGTCCGATGACGAACTCGTCGTACGACGTGCTCGAGGTGGTCGCCATGCAACTCATCGGCGCCGACGCCTCCGTGCTTCCCGTGACGACGGAGCTCGGCTTCCGGACCGCCGACCCCTACACGGTGCGTGCGATTTTTCGCGGCGCGCAGTCGACGTCCACCTGGCTGATCGGCCGCGAGCTGCTCGACCAGGGTGTGCACGCCTCGGCGGACGAGCCGGCGGGTTCCGGCGACGTCCAGGTGTGGCGCGACGAGGACCCGGACTACCTGTTGATCTCCCTGTCCGGCATCGAGGGCAGCGCACTGCTGGCCGCCCCCACCCAGCCGGTGGTGCGGTTCCTCGCGGCGACGGAGTCGCTGGTGCCGCTGGGCGGCGAGAGCGAGCGCATGGAGGGCGAGATCAGCGCCCTGATCGCCACGCTCCTGACCGCCTGACTCCCCCCTCACCGGAGGCCAGCGCCACCAGGCGGCTGGCCTTCAGTTCCGTCTCGGCCCATTCGGCCCGCGGGTCGCTCCCCCATGTGATCCCGGCGCC
>Ga0255338_1002927_pt1 | contig 22447 bp, 20 predicted proteins | sample MeOH1_35cm_T4_19_FD_203715 | JGI IMG/M metagenome (GOLD analysis project Ga0255338, IMG submission 203715) | Sandy soil microbial communities from University of British Columbia, Vancouver, Canada - MeOH1_35cm_T4_195 | ecosystem: Engineered > Artificial ecosystem > Sand microcosm > Unclassified ...
CCGAGCTCGCGTGCGAGCTCGGTCGCAAGCGTGACATCCTTGTGTGCGAGCGTGAGCGCGAAGTCGGGCGGCTCGAACTTGCCTTGCAGAAACTGTCCCGCGAGGCGATCGAAGGTCCGCATGCGGCCGAGCGAGCCCTGGCGTATCGCCGCCCATAGCGGCAGCGGATCGACACCCGCCTTGACGCCCATGGTGAAGACTTCAGCGAGCGCGCACTGGATCGCATAGCCCGCGCAGTTGTGCACGAGCTTCGCGACGGAGCCGGCGCCTATCGGCCCGATGTAGAGTATCTGATCGCCGATCGCCTCGAGCACCGCGCGACAGCGGTCGAAGACCTCGCGGTCGCCGCCCACCCACAGCGCGAGCTTGCGCGACTTGGCACCTCGCGGGCCGCCGCTCACCGGCGCATCGAGCATGGCGACGCCTCGTTCTGCAAAGCGTGCCGAGATCCGCCGTACCACCGTCGGCGAGTTGGTGGAGAGATCGAACCACGCGGCGCCGCGGCGCATGCCGCGCGCGAGCCCCTCGGATACCGCTTCCACTTCACGCGGCCCCGGCAGCGAGGTGAGGACGACGTCCGCCTCGCAGCCGAGCGCTTCCGGTGTTTCCGCCCAGGTGGCGCCCGCGGCGAGATGCGGCGCTGCCGCCTCCTTGCGCACGTCGTGGACGATCAGCTCGTGGCCGCCGGCCCGCGCATTGAGCGCGATGGAGCTCCCCATGGTGCCCAGACCTATGAAACCGACTCGCATCACTACTCCTCTTTCAATGATGGAAACACCCGGAATCCCGCATTATGGGGGCGGCGCGGCGGCTCGCGCGAGAGGGGCTTGAAGAGCGGCGGCGAGACCCCATTTCAGTTAAAATCCCGCCTCTTGTGGCGACGCCGATGTAATCTCCGACTCCTTTCGCGCCCGCGCCAACGGCGCATCCCGATGCCTGTGGTGATAGACGGACAGACACCGGTCGCGCCGCACGGTCCACTCAACGCTTTTTAGCCCTTCAAGCATGCACCTCGACAAAGAAGTCGCAAGGCGACGCACGTTCGCGATTATTTCGCACCCGGACGCGGGCAAGACCACGCTTACGGAAAAGCTGCTGCTTTTCGCAGGCGCCATTCAGATCGCCGGCAGCGTGAAAGCGCGCAAGGCCTCGCGCCATGCCACGTCCGACTGGATGGAGATCGAGAAGCAGCGCGGCATCTCGGTCGCGAGCTCCGTGATGCAGATCGAGTACCGCGACTGCGTCATCAACCTGCTCGACACCCCCGGTCACCAGGACTTCTCGGAAGACACGTATCGCGTGCTGACCGCCGTGGACGCCGCGCTGATGGTGATCGATGCGGCGAACGGCGTGGAAGCGCAGACGCTGCGCCTGCTCGAGGTCTGCCGCGCGCGGAACACACCCATACTGACGTTCGTGAACAAGATGGACCGCGAGGTGCGCGAGCCGCTGGCGCTGCTCGACGAGCTCGAACGCACGCTGGGCATGTCGCCTGTGCCGTTCACCTGGCCCGTCGGCATGGGTAAACGCTTCCACGGCGTGTTCGACATCCGGCGCGATTGCATGCGCGTGTTCCGTCCGGGCGAAGACAGGATCGGTGACGACGACGAGCTGATCGAAGGACTGGAGAACCCGTCGTCGGCGGCGCGCTTCGGCGCGGAGTTCGAGCAGGCGCGGCACGACATCGAGCTGATCAGGAGCGCGTCGCCCGAGTTCGACGAGCATGAATTTCTCGCGGCGAAGCAGACGCCGGTGTTCTTCGGCTCCGCGGTCAACAACTTCGGCGTGCGCGAAGTGCTGGACGCGCTCGTGGAGTTCGCGCCGCCGCCGGGCGAGAAAGCCGCCATCCAGCGCGTGGTCGAGCCGACGGAGCCGAAGTTCTCCGGCGTCGTGTTCAAGATCCAGGCGAACATGGATCCCGCGCACCGCGACCGCATCGCTTTCGTGCGCATTTGCTCGGGCCGCTTCGAGCGCGGCATGCGCATGAAGGTGTGCCGTACCGGCAAGGAGCTGCGCGCCGCCAATGTCGTGTCGTTCCTGTCGCAGCGCCGCGAGATCCTGGAAGACGCTTATCCGGGCGACATCATCGGCATCCCGAATCACGGCGCTTTGCAGCTGGGCGACACGCTGACCGAGGGTGAGGAGCTGCAGTTCACGGGGCTGCCGTTCTTTGCGCCCGAGCTCTTTCACCGCGTCGAAGTGGCTGACCCGATGCGTGCCAAGCAGCTCCGCAAAGGGCTGATGCAGCTCGGCGAAGAGGGCGCGATCCAGGTTTTCCGGCCGCATGCGGACAACGTGCTGCTGCTGGGGGCGGTCGGCCAGCTGCAGTTCGACGTCGTCGCGCACCGGCTGAAGACGGAGTATGGCGTCGATGCGCGGCTCGCGGCGACCAAGCACCGCCTCGCGCGCTGGGTCACAGCGGAAAGCGATGGGGAGCTCAAGCGTTTCATCGAAGCCAACGCGCACCGCATCGCCTACGACGTCGTCGATGCGCCGGCATTGCTGGTGAGCCACGTCGCCGAATTGGGCGCGGTGCAGGACAACTGGAAGCGCATCCAATTCCACGCGCTGCGCGAGCACGCGGGCCTGGTCGTTCACTCCGGCGGCGGCGGATGAGAGTCCGTGAATCGTGATTGGTGAGTGGTGAGTGGTGAATGAAAATCCACCCCTCACATGCCGTGCTTCACCGGGCAGCCGCTCATTGCGGCTCGATCTGCGCCGCTTTCACAATCTCCGCGTATTTCTTGAGATCGTCCAGAAAGATTTTCCGGAATGCGGCGGGGCTGTCGCCGCGCGGCTCGTAACCGCCGGCCGCGAAAAACTCCTTCAGCTTCGGCGTCTCTATCGCTTTCGCCACTTCGGCATGCAGGCGGTTCACGATCGCCGCCGGTGTGCGCGCCGGCGCAAACCACGCGTGCCATCCCGAATCGAACACGAACCCCGGTATCGTCTCGCCTATGGTGGGCACGTCGGGCAGGACTGCGAGGCGGTTCGCGCCCGTGAAGCCGATCGCGCGCAGTTTCCCGCCTTTGATCTGCGGCATGCCGACCGCCACTGCAGGGAACGTGAGCTGCACTTCCCCGCCGAGCGCCGCGGTTAGCGCCGGTCCGCCGCCTTTGTAGGGAATATGCTGCAGGGGAACGCCGGTCTTCAGCGCGAAAAGCGCCGCGGCGAGATGCGTGCCGTTGCCTATGCCGGCGGAGCTGTAGCGCAGAGGCGACGTCTTGCCGAGCGCAATTAATTCCTTCACCGAATGCGCGGGCACCGACGGATTGACCGTCATCAGGTAACCCGGCCCGAGCGCGAAATTCGTGATCGGCACGAAATCATTCGCCGTATCGTACGGGATCTTCTTGTAGATCGCGGGGTTCACCGCAAAGGCAAACGAGGTGCTGAGAATCGTGTAGCCATCGGGTGCGGCCCGCGCCACCGTTTCGTTGCCTACGATGCCGTTCGCGCCGCCGCGGTTGTCGACGACGATGGGCTGCCCGATCTGGCTTTCCACCTGCCGCGCAAGACCTCGGGCGTACGCGTCGACGTTGCCGCCTGGCGGAAACGGGACGACGAGCCGGATCGGACGGCCGGGATAGGCCGCGCTGCCTTGCGCAAGCGCGGGCGACGCCATGGAACATGCGAGCACTGCAAGTACAGTTACGACCGACCGCTGCTGCATTGCCTTCCTCCTCCGTTCGGCAAGGCGGGAGGCGACCGTTTCGTCACCTTCTTATATCGCCTCTTTCCCGTCACCTCTTGCCATTACTTTGTTTTGTCGCGCCATCGCCGTCACCGGCGTCAGCCGCACGTCACTCCGACAGCGAGCGTCACCTCTTCACATCACCTTCATTTAATTCTCTTCAATATCTTCACTCGCTGCACCGTGTCGCCCGCGAGATGTGTCCACACCATGGCGTCGCGCACGAGCTTGTCCACCCGCGCGTTCATCATGCAGCCTTCCGCGCCGTGGATTTCCATGTTGAGCCGCGTGACGCGCTGGATGACATCGGTGGACCAGTTCATGACGAGGCCGGCATTCGCGGAGTGCGTGCCCTGGTCGTGCATCCACGCCACCCGCATCACGTACGACCGCAGCGCTTCCGTGAGCGCCATCATCTCGTTCAGCTTCAACTGCACGAGCTGCTGCTCGAAGAGATACTTGCCGACGCGCTTGTGCGCTTTCGCGAAAGTCATCGACATCTGGACGGCGTCGTCGCACACGCCGACCGCGTTCGCCGCGAGCTCGAGATCGCCGAAGAGGTCACCGCCCGTGTTGTCGCCGCGGCCGGATTTCGCCGCGCCGCCGACGCCGCCCACGACGTTGGCGTGCGGGATGCGCGCGTTCTCGAATATGAGCTCGGCGTTCTGGTAGAAGCGCCAGCCGCGCTTGTTGAACACCTTGCCGACGCGAAAGCCCGGCGTCGTCTTCGGCACCATGAAAAGCGTCCCGCCCTGCTTCACGTTCACGTCCGGATTGGTGCGCGCATCGACGAAGAAGAGGCTGCCTACGCTGCCGTTCGCGATGAAGCACTTCTCGCCGTTCAGTATCCACTCGTCGCCGTCGCGCACCGCGCGTAGCCGGAAGCCGGCTTTGGGATCGTCCTCGGGCGGCATGCGGTTGTCGGAGCCCGCGTTGGGCTCGGTGATGCCGCGTCCCATCACGTAGCGGTGATCGGCGAGAAACGGCTTCAGGAAGCGCTCCTTCTGATCGTCGGTGCAGGCGCTCGCGATGAGGTGGCTCCACTTCCAGTTCTGGCTGAAGGCCTTCGACATCGCGCTGTCGCCCTTGGCGAGCTCGGCCATGACGACGGCCTGCGTGACGAAGTCGGCGCCCGGGCCGCCCCATTCCTTGGGCACGGCGAGCGTGCGGAAGCCGAGCTTCGAGCCTTTCTCGATGATGTTCCAGTCCCAGGGCTCGAGGCCGCCTTCGATCTGATCGCGGGCGATCGAGATCGGCCGTATCTCTTCTTCCGCGAACTTGCGTGCTTCCACCTGCCAGCCGCGCTGCTCTTCATTCAACGAAAAATCCATCTATTCCTCCAAACCCGTGAACCGTGACTCGTGCCCCGTGACTCGTGTCCGCGCAGCGGCTCAAGCCGTCTGCGCGAGCGGGCGCTCGTAGCCGGCGAGCGCTTCCGCGATGCGCAGCTTGGCGGCGTCGTCGCTGTCGTCCTGATGAAAGAACACCATGCCGTCGTGCACGTACTTCTGCAGCGGCATGTCGCGCATCACGCCCATCGCGCCGAAGCATTCCGCGGCGAGCAGCGTGACCTCATGCACCGCCTGCGCGGTATAGACGCGCGCGACGACGTGCAGCGGCAGCTCGGCGCCGCTGCCCACTTGCACATCGGGATGATCGAGCACCCAGGCGGCTTTCCAGATCATGTTGCGCGCGAGCTCGAGCCGGATCGCGCAATCGGCGAGCTTTCCGCCTATCGACTGGTGCTCGATGATGTTGCGCCCACCCTGCCGGCGGATTCCGGCGTAATCGACGGCGGTCTCGTACGCGACGCGTCCCAGGCCGAGATTCACCGCTGCAACCTCCACAAGGCCGCGCGCGGCGGCCGGGCCTCGCGCGAGCGTGGACTGCCCTTCCTTGCCGACGAGGTGATCGCCGGACACGCGGCAGTCCTCGAATGCCACAGCGGCGGCCGGACCGTGGTGCCAGCGGATGATGGCCTCGTCGTTTCCGCGCGTCGCGCCCGTCGCTTTCACCTGCGGCCGGACGGTCAGGCCTCGCGTCTCGCGCGGCACCAGCAATGTGGTCATGCCATTCGAGCCGGTCTTTTTCGGGTCCGTGCGCACCTCGACCGCGATGAGCTTGGCGATCGGCGCGTTCGGCACGAGCGATACCGTGCCATTGATGATCCAGTCGCCGTTGCTTTGCTTGACGGCGGTCGGCACCGGCTCGTGATCGTCGATGAGCGGCCGGTGGTAAGACCAGCCGGCCTGGGCCGCGGGGTCGTATGCGGCGATCGCGAGATGATAGCCGTCGTCTCCGATGAACTGCTGCAGCAGGCGTTTGCGCGGCTCCGGCGCGAGGCCGTCAAAAATTGAGCGCGCGAGTCCCGAGGTGTGCGCCAGCGCCATCGCGACGTCGACGTCGCCCGCGCCGAGCTCTTCCATCACGATGCACGACGTGAGGCAATCGGCGCCCGCGCCGCCGGCTTCTTCCGGCAGCGCCAGCATGCGCAGCCCCATTTGCGAGGCTTGCGTGAGCACGTCGGCGAGCAGCGGCTTCTCGAACGGCTCGAGACGGGTGGGATGCAGCGCTGGGGGTTTGACCTCTCTCGTGACGAAATCGCGGATCGTCTCGCGCATTTCGAGCTGCTCGGGCGTGAGTTGCAGATCGTACATGGTGTCAGCGTTCCTTCGGTGTCGTCGATGGAATGGCGCAATCGTCCGGCATGCCGGCTCGCACGGCGGCAGTCCATGATGTGGATGACTTGCGGAAGGCGAGGCGAGCGCACGCAGAGGCTGCCGTCGCGCATGGACGCGATGCCTGCGTTTGAAACATGTGCGTGCGACGCCTCATTTCTCCTCCCTGGGCACTACGGTGGGGATGTCGCAGCTATGTTGCCGCTCGCATCCGGAGACCGGACCGACATCCAGCGCACAGTGTATACGCGTCGGGGCCGGCAGCGCCATTGGCGCAATCCACGGCCGGCAAAGTCTGCCCGCGGGCGCGTCCTGCCGATCCTGCTATGCGGGTCATATCGCGCCGGCATGGATCATGGCATCCACCGTCGCTGTTTGCTTCCCTGCGTGCGCTCAGGTAAGTTGGCGGGCACAACAAAGAAGCGGCGAGGAGGATCGAGGCGGGCGGCAGCCGCGTCTATACCGTGGACCGTCGCACGAGAGCTCAGCGTAACCATCAGCCGATGAGGCAGGTCTGGAGGCGACGCGTATGGCTAAGCTCAACATCAATGGCAGGACACACGACGTGCAGGTCGAGCCGGACACCCCGCTCCTGTGGGCGATCCGCGAGCAGGTCGGGCTCACCGGCACGAAGTATGGCTGCGGCGTTGCGCAATGCGGCGCATGCTCGGTGCATATCAACGGCGAAGTGCAGCGCTCCTGCGTCCGGCCCGTCGGCACGCTCGAGGAAACCGACGCCATCGTGACGATAGAAGGTCTTTCCCCGAACGGCTCGCATCCGGTGCAGAAAGCGTGGGCGCAGATCGACGTGCCGCAATGCGGCTACTGCCAATCGGGGCAGATCATGGCTGCCGCGGCGCTGCTGCGGAAGAATCCGAAGCCCTCCGACAAGGACATCGACGATGCGATGACCAACATCTGCCGGTGCGGCACGTATCAGCGCATACGGGCGGCCGTGCACGTCGCGGCCGGCGCCGCGCAGGCGGGCGGCGGTTCCATCATCCACATGACGGCTGCCGATGCCGGCATGCGGTCCTAAAGAGGAGAGCTGCGATGAACAAGACTGCCCCCAATCGAGTTGCAAGCCTGTCGCGCCGCCGGTTCATGATCAGCACCGTTGCCGCAGGCGGCGGGCTCGCGCTGGGATTCAAGGTGCCGTTCGGGACGAGCGCCGCTCGAGCGGCCGAAGCCGCCGCGGACACCGAGATGAATGCGTGGGTCGTCGTGAAACCCGACGACACGTGCGTCATCCGCATTGTGCGCGCCGAAATGGGACAAGGCACGTTGACCGGCCTCGCGCAACTCGTCGCGGAAGAGCTCGAATGCGACTGGAAGAAAGTCACCACCGAGCGCATCAGCCCGGGACGCAACCTCGCGCGCAAACGCGCCTGGGGCGACATGAGCACGGGCGGCAGCCGCGGCATCCGGACTTCGCAGGACTACATCCGCCGGGGCGGCGCCGCAGCGCGCATGCTGCTGCTGCAGGCAGCGGCCGATGACTGGAAAGTGCCGATCGACGAGCTCGCCGTCGCCGACGGCGTGATCCGCCATGCCGGCTCGGGACGCACGACCACGTACGGCAAGGTCGCGGGCGCGGCAGCGAAGCTCACGCCGCCGGACCTGAAGGCCATCAAGCTCAAGAATCCCAAAGACTGGAAGCTCGCAGGCAAGCCGTTGAAGCGGCTCGACACCGCGGAGAAGCTGAACGGCTCCATGATCTACGCGATCGACGTGAAGCTTCCCGGCATGCTGAACGCGGCGATCAAGCAGTGCCCCGTGTTCGGCGGCAAGCTCGTGAGCTACGACGAAGCGAAGATCAAGGGCCGTCCGGGCGTGCGCGGTGCCGTCAAGGTCAACGATGCCGCGGTCGCGGTCGTCGCCGACACGTGGTGGCGCGCGAAGACCGCGCTGGAAGCGATGCCCATCGTGTGGGACGAGGGCCAGGGCGCCACGCAGTCGAGCGCAATCATAGCGGAGCACTTGAAGAGCGGACTCACGTCGGACGACGCCTTCGCCGATACCAACGTCGGCGACGCGTTGAAGGCGATTTCGAGTGCGCCCAGGAAAGTCGAGGCGATCTACGCCACGCCGTTCCTGTCGCATGCGACCATGGAGCCGATGACGGCGACCGTGAGGATCACCGCCGATCGCGCCGAAGCGTGGGTGCCTTCGCAGAGCGCCGAGGCGTCGCTCGCGGCGCTGTCCGAAACGTCCGGCGTGCCGCTCGACAAGTGCGAGGTCTACAACCATACGCTGGGCGGCGGCTTCGGCCGGCGCGGCGGCACGCAGGATTATGTGCGACAGGCCGCAGCGATCGCGAAGCAATTCCCCGGCGTGCCGGTGAAGCTCATCTGGAGCCGCGAGGAAGACCAGGGGCACGACTACTATCGCCCGATCTCGCAGTGCAAGCTCTCAGCAGGCGTGGACGGAGAGGGCAATCTATCCGCGATGCATATCCGCGTGTCCGGACAATCGATCAACGCCTATCTCAATCCGGCGGCGATCAAGGACGGCAAGGACGTGCGGCAGCTGCAGGGTTATTGGAAACAGCCCGGCGATGCGCAGCTCGGCTACACCGTGCCCAACCTGCGCATCGAGTACGCGATGCGCAACACTCACGTGCCCGTCGGGCCGTGGCGCGGCGTCAACACCAACCAGAACGGCTACTACCTCGAATGCTTCATGGACGAGGTGGCGCGCGCGGCCGGCAAGGATCCGCTCGAGTTTCGCCGCGCGCTGATGGCGAACCACCCCAAGCATCTCGGCGTGCTGAACGCGGTCGCGGAGAAAGCGGGCTGGGGCAAGCCGCTGCCGCCGGGCGTGCATCGGGGCATCGCGCAATTCATGGGCTACGGCAGCTACTCGGCAGCGGTCGCCGAAGTCTCCATGGTGAATGGCAAGGTAAAGGTGCACCGCATGGTGCTTGCGTTGAATTGCGGTCACGCCGTGAATCCCGGCCAGATCGCGGCGCAGGTGGAAGGATCCGTGGCGTATGGCTTGAGCGCGACATTCTATGGCGAATGCAGCGTCGACCGGGGCCGCATCACCGAGCTCAATTTCCACAACTATCCGGTTTTGCGTCTTGCGGAAATGCCGAAGGTCGAGACGGTGATCGTGCCGAGTTACGACTTCTGGGGCGGCGTCGGCGAGCCGACCATCTGCGTCGTGTCGCCCGCGGTAATGAATGCGATCTACGCGGCCACCGGCAAGCCGGTGCGCACGCTGCCGCTCAAGCATTCGAACCTGGTGTAGGGCGTTTCGCGCAAGACGGCGCACGCGATGCTGCGTGCGCCGTTTTTTTTTGCGCCGGTGCTTTCATGCGCGATCTATTGCATAAATGAGACACCTTTCATGAAGGCGTCATGCGTTGTGGCGGATTCACGCCGGACCCCGCATCCTCGCCCGGTAGAATGGCCGCGGCGAATAACAACAAGCCGGACAGGGGAAAGAGTGAACGGCATGGAACGGCGCTGGCGTTTCGTCTACGACAGCAGAAGCAGCGGGCAGTGGGCGTGGCAGGTACAGGAGAGCACGCGCGTCACCATGGCATCTCTCGGCGCGTTTGCGACGCTGGATCGCTGCATCAGCCACGCACGGCAAAGCGGTTTTTCCTTTGCGCAGAGCTACGACATCGTGTTCGTGCGTGGCGCGACCCGGCGCGAAGACGCCGTCTGACCGACACCGCGAGGGGCCGGCATCGGTAGCCCTACCGCGATCCCGGATTTCACCGCAAGGCTTATGCCTGCAAGGCATAAGCAAGGTACGCGAAACTTCTTGTATCGCCCCCCGCGCGTGCTTACTCTTATCCTCTGCCGCGCACAGCGCGCCGTTTCCTTTTGGAGGCTGATATGGCATTACGTCTAGGCGACATCGCTCCCGACTTCACGCAGGATTCGACCGCGGGCACCATCCATTTTCACGAGTGGCTTGGCAATAGCTGGGGCGTGCTCTTCTCCCATCCGAAGGACTTCACCCCCGTCTGCACGACCGAGCTCGGCTACATGGCACGGATCAAGCCCGAGTTCGACAAGCGCAACGTGAAGATCATCGGCTTGTCGGTCGATCCGGTCACCGATCACAAGAACTGGTCGAAGGACATCCAGGAGACGCAGGGAGCGGCGGTGAACTACCCGATGATTGGGGACGCCGACCTCAAAGTCTCCAAGCTCTACGACATGCTTCCCGCGGAGGCACAGCCGGGCGAGCGCACGCCCGCGGACAACCAGACGGTCCGGACGGTCTTCCTGATCGGCCCCGACAAGAAGATCAAGCTGATGCTCTTCTATCCGATGACCACCGGGCGCAATTTCGACGAGATCCTGCGCACGCTCGACTCGATCCAGCTCACGGCGAAGCACAAGGTCGCGACACCGGTCAACTGGAAGCAGGGTGAGGACGTGATCATCGCCGGCTCGGTCAGCGACGACGAGGCGAAGAAGCTCTTCCCGAAGGGCTGGAAGGCGCCGAAGCCCTACCTGCGCATCACCGAGCAGCCGAAGACGTAACGCAGAGCATCGGGACCTTGTAAAAACCGGTCAGACTGCGAGCACCCTCAAAGGGACTCGCAGTCTTTCCGGTCCTGAATCTAATCGTCCTTTTTCTGGGGCTTGCCCGGAGGGGCGAGGACGACCCTTGTGGTCTTCTGGTGCTCGAAGTGGATGCCGTATTTCTTGCACAGCGCATGCACGTAGGTGCGGTTGGTCTGGAGGCGTTGTGCTACCCGCCCTACCTGTCCGTTCATCGCTGCCAGCTCCCGGTAGAGCAATGCCTTGATGGCGTCGTCCGCAGCCTGTTTCAGCGGTCCTTTGTGAGCCCCCATTTTCTTCACCTTCTCATCGGTCCGATAAGCGCCAGGCGCCGGTTGCCGAACACGATGTGAATCGACTTCCACCAGTGGATTGGCGACAAGTACGCCGTCCTGTTCTCGCACCCGAAGGATTTCACGCCGGTGTGCACGACCGAGCTCGGCTACATGGCACGGATCAAGCCCGAGTTCGACAAGCGCAACGTGAAGGTGCTTGCGATCAGCGTCGATGACGTCCCTTCGCATCAGCGCTGGATAGGCGACATCAACGACACGCAGAATTGCGTCGTGGAATTTCCCATCCTCGGCGATCCGGACAAGAAGGTGTCGAACCTGTACGACATGATTCATCCGAACGCCAACGACACGCTCACCGTGCGCTCGGTGTACTTCATCGATCCGAACAAGAAGATACGCGCGATGATCACTTATCCCGCGAGCACGGGACGCAACTTCGACGAGGTCCTGCGCGTGATCGACTCGCTGCAGCTCACCGACAAGCACAGCGTCGCGACACCGGTGAACTGGAAGCAGGGTGACGACGTCATCATCGTGCCGTCGCTCACCGACGAGAACGTCATCAAGCAGAAGTTTCCGAAAGGCTACACGGCGATGCGTCCGTATCTGCGCGTGACGCCCCAGCCGGAGTAAGCCGGACGTAGCCCGGCCGGGCTACGCCGTGAGGCGTGAGGGATGAGAAGTGGCGTTTTCGCTCTTCCCCCGTTCCTTGCGCCTCACCTCCACTCCTTACCGCATCATCATCATCCCGGCCGACCGTCGATGCGCGGGCGCGTCAATATCGGCCAATAGGCGACGGTGAAGACGGCGAAGGCGGCGAACCACAACACGCCGGCCGCAACGATGGCCGTGAGATAAGCCGCCGGCATCAGCAGCGGCACGACAACCCGGGCGAAGGCGGCGAGCTCGACGAGCGCGTAGGACGCCGTCTCGGCAGGCCCGGAGCGCAACGGTCTGCCGGAATGGCCGAGCGCAGAGCGCGTCATCATGCCGAGCGTGAGTCCGCCGATGGCGCCGACGGTCAGTGCGTGCATCGCGACGCCCGGTGTCACCATGCCGAACGCGGCCCCCGCGCGCAGCGCGAGATGGATCACGAGCCACGCATACGACGCATGGAGTATCCAGAGCAACGGACTGCGCCGCGTCTTGAGGGGCGACCACAGTGCGAGGCGTGCCGCGTGCGCAACCGCCGCGACGCCCGCAATCACGCCTGCCCATAGAGGCAGGTCCGCGGCGTCGGCCGCTATGAGCAGCAGCACCGAGCCGAGCGAGACGTATTCCAGCCACTGCACGCGATGCGCACCGGCGCCGGGCACGGCGTTGTTGGTGAACATCGGGACCACGCGGCCCGCCATCACGATCATGATGAAAAGCACGATATCCGCCGCGAGGGTGAGCGCGCGCGCCGGCGCGAACGCGATCCAGCCTGCCAGCGCGCCGTAGAACGCGAGATTTGCTGCGCCGATCAGAAGCACGAGCGCAATGAAGAAGTAGTTGCGCTTGTTGCCGCTCTTCAGCAGCGGGCGCGCGATGCCTGCTGCGACGCCGAGGGCGAACAGCGTGTCCGTGATTGCGCCCAGATCGCGCCACGGCGTCAGCGCAAGCACGCGGCCGGCCAGCCACAGCAAGCCCAGCACGGCGAGCGGAGTGCCGGTCGGCGTGGGCTGCCCCGCCCAATTCCTCACGGCAGTGAAGAGAAAACCCGCGATCACTGCGTACGTGTAGCCGAAAAGCATCTCGTGCGCGTGCCACAGCGAGCCCTGCAGCAGGGCGGGCGCGGGCAGCCATCCTGCGAATTGCGCGGACCACAGCAGCACGCCCAGTGCCGCATACGCGCCGGCGAGCAGATAAAAGAGACGAAAGCCCAGCGCGAGCACGGGAGCGCCCGACGCCGATGACGGTGGAGTGGCCTTGCCGGAATTCATAACCGTGCTCATGCGAGGGGTTTTCATTCGTGATGACGCGAGTGCGCATCATACGCCTCGCATGTCGCGCACCCATTGACCGCGGTAAACGCGAGCGTTAGGTTGCGGCAGGCAGCACACGGACCGTTATTCGGCTATGCTTGCGCATTTTTCGAAAACATACCGATGGCCCAATACGTTTACACCATGCGTCAGGTCGGCAAAGTCGTGCCGCCCAAGCGCGTCATCCTCAAGGATATCTCTCTTTCGTTCTTCCCGGGCGCGAAAATCGGCGTGCTGGGCTTAAACGGCTCGGGCAAGTCGAGCCTGCTGCGCATCATGGCCGGCGTCGATCACGATTTCGACGGCGAAGCGATACCGATGCCCGGCCTGCGCATCGGGTTTCTGCCCCAGGAGCCGCAGCTCGATCCCGAGCAGACGGTGCGCGAGGCGGTCGAGCAAGGCCTCGGCGAAGTGATGGAAGCGAAGCAGAAGCTCGACGAGATCTACGCCGCCTACGCGGAGCCCGATGCCGATTTCGACAAGCTCGCTGCCGAGCAGGCCAAGTACGAAGCGATACTGGCCACCAGCGGCGGCGACATGGAGCACCAGCTCGAGATCGCGGCCGACGCGCTGCGCCTGCCGCCGTGGGACGCGAAGATCGGCCCCCTGTCGGGCGGCGAGAAGCGCCGTGTCGCGCTGTGCCGCCTGCTGCTCTCCAGGCCCGACATGCTGCTGCTCGACGAGCCGACCAACCATCTCGATGCGGAAAGCGTCGAGTGGCTAGAGCATTTCCTCGCGAAGTTTCCCGGCACCGTCGTGGCGGTCACGCACGATCGCTACTTTCTCGACAACGCTGCGGAATGGATACTGGAGCTCGACCGCGGCTACGGCATACCGTGGAAAGGCAATTACAGCACCTGGCTCGAGCAGAAGGAAGGGCGGCTGAAGCAGGAAGAAGCCACCGAGTCCGCGCGCCAGAAAGCGATCAAGAAAGAGCTGGAATGGGTGCGCCAGAATCCGAAAGGACGACAGGCGAAGGCGAAGGCGCGTATTGCGCGCTTCGAGGAGCTCACGTCGTACGACTACCAGAAGCGCAACGAGACGCAGGAGATCTTCATTCCCGTCGCCGAGCGCCTGGGCGACAAGGTCATCGAGTTCAAGAACGTGAGCAAGGGCTACGGCGACCGGCTCCTCATCGACAATGTCTCGTTCAGCGTGCCGCCCGGGGCCATCGTCGGTGTGATCGGCCCGAACGGCGCCGGCAAATCGACGCTCTTCCGCATGATCACCGGCAAGGAAAAGCCGGACAGCGGCGAAGTCGTCATCGGCGACACGGCGCAGGTGGCGGTGGTGGATCAGGCGCGCGATGCGCTGCCCAACGACAAGTCGGCCTGGGAAGCGATATCCGGCGGGCGCGACATCATCAACGTCGGCAAATTCGAGATGCCCTCGCGCGCCTATCTCGGCCGCTTCAACTTCAAGGGCCAGGACCAGCAGAAGATGGTCGGCAATCTGTCGGGCGGCGAGCGCGGGCGTTTGCATCTCGCCATGACGCTGCTCACCGGCGCCAACGTGCTGCTCCTGGATGAGCCGTCCAACGATCTCGACGTGGAGACGCTGCGCGCGCTGGAAGAGGCGCTACTCGAGTTCGCCGGCTCGGTGCTGGTGATCTCGCACGATCGCTGGTTCCTCGACCGCATCGCGACCCATATCCTCGCGTTCGAGGGCGATTCGCAGGTCGTGTTCTTCAACGGCAATTACCAGGAGTACGAAGCGGACAAGAGGAGGCGCCTCGGTGAAGAAGGCGCGCGGCCGCATCGGCTGCGCTACAAGCCGCTGAAGGCTTAGCCAGGTATCGGGGGTCGGGCGGCGGGGATCAGAGCAAGGAGCGGAGATATGGCGAGCATAGGCGTGATCGGTGCCGGTCTCATGGGCACTGCCATTACCATGCGGCTGCTGAACGCGAAGCTCGACGTCGTCGCGTACGACGTGGACGAAGCCAGGCGTGCGGCGATCCGGCAGCTCGGCGCGCGTGTGGCCGACAGCGTGCACAAGCTTGCATCCGAGTGCGAGACCGTAGCGCTTGCCGTATTCAACACCGATCAGGTGGAGCAGGTGGTCGAAGGCCCGGGCAGCATACTGGGCGCGATACCGCCGCATCCCGCCGACCGCATCGTGCTGTGCACGAGCACGTGCGATCCGGATCGGCTGGCGGCGCTCGCCGCGCGTGTGGCACCCAGCGGATTGCATCTGCTGGAAGTGCCGATCTCGGGCACGAGCCGTCAGCTCGCTGAAGGCGACGGCGTAGGACTCATCGGCGGCGATCCGGCCATCGCCGAGCGTGTCTCTGCAGTGCTCGATGTCATCTGCCCGCGGCGTTTTTCCCTCGGCGCGGTAGGCAACGGCTCGCGCGCGAAGCTCGCCGTGAACCTGATACTCGGGCTCAACCGCGCCGCCCTGGCCGAAGGCCTCGTGTTCGCCGAAAGGCTGGGCCTCGACCGCAGCGCGTTTCTCGAGGTTGCGCGCGGCTCCGCGGCATACTCGCAGGTGATGGATGTCAAAGGCCGGCTCATGGCCGGGCGCGAGTACCGGCAGCCGCAAAGCCGCGTCGACCAAAGCCTGAAGGACTTCAAGCTCATGCTGGAGCAGGCGCGCGCAGCGGGGCAGCTGCTGCCGTTTGCGGACATGTACGTCCGCATGCTGGAGGATTGCGTGCGCCACGGGGAGGCGGAGTGGGACAATGCGGCCATCGGGGAAGCGATAGGGCGGCAGCGGCTGGATTCCTGACGCGGCGGCCGCAGACCACGGAGAGCGGCGATGGACGTCGGAATCAAGATAGCAGCCTTTCTCGCCAGCGTGCCGTTGTTCAAGGAGCTTGCCGAGGACGAGCTCGACCGCATTGCCACGCGCACGCGGCAGGTGCGCGCGCCGCGCGGCGCGATCCTCTTCCACCGTGGCGAGGAGGCGAAGGGCCTGCATGTCGTGGTGTTCGGCCAGGTGAAGCTCGGATTCATATCGGCGCGCGGTGACGAGAAGGTGGTCGACATCATCGGCGCCGGGCAGAGCTTCGGCGAGGCGGTGATGTTCATGGAAAGCAAACACGTGGTGACCGCCCAGGCGCTCATCCCCTCGCTGGTGCTCTACATCCCGCGCGACACCGTGTTCGAGGAGCTGGAGCGCGAGCCGCGTTTCGCGCGGCGCATGATCGCGGGTCTCTCGCGCCGCCTCCATCACCTCATGGGCGATCTCGAGGCGCATTCCATGCGGTCGGGCACGCAGCGCCTCATCGGCTATCTGCTGCACGACTGTGCATCGACCGCTGCCGCGGACGGATCGATCGAGGTCACTCTGCCCACCACGAAGGGCGTGGTCGCCTCGCGGCTCAACCTCACCCGCGAGCGCTTCTCGCGCATCCTGCACGAGCTCACCGTCGAAGGCTGCATCGAAGTGAAGGGACGCCGTGTGCGCGTGCTCGACGCCGAGCGCCTGCGATCGTTCGATCTCTGAGCTAGGCGTCAGAGGCCCCGGTGCGCGCCGGTTCGGCGCGCGCCGCGAATCACGCGGGCCGGCGCTTCTCGCGGATCACGATCTCGAATCGACCGTCGTCCTGGTGGTGTGTGGCCGTCCACGTGTAGCCGTTGCGCGTCAACACGCGATACAGCGGCTGCGGTTCGCGATCGATGATAAAGAGGATCTCGTCGCCGGGCTCGAGCTCGCACAACGCCTCCATCACGCGCTCGAAGGGCTCCGGCGGCTCGAGTCCCCGTGCATCGATTCGTATCATGCGGTACCTCCCTGACCCGACACGCTCGCGAGGAGCAGGACGAGTAGTGCCGTGACCGCATTATGCGCAACGCCGAGCGCGACGGGATAGTGCGCCGCCGCAAGAGCGGGGCCGAACGCGAGCTGCAGCGCGGCAAGCATTGCGAGCGCCCGGCCGTATCCGCGGCCTGCGCGCCCGCGCTGCGCGACGATCACGATGACAACCAGCAACCCGGCGAGGCCATGCAAGATGTGCGCGCCCGGCAGGATGCCGAGTGCGACCGCGGCCGCCATCAGCGCGCATGCCAGGGCTGCCCAACGGCGCGCCGGCGCAGGCGTCGGCGCGGACGCGCGGGCATGCGCGCAGAGCCGGGCGAGCACGCCGACGAGAGCCATGCCGCCCAGCAGATTGCCGAGCACGATCCCGGTGGAGAGCGAAGACGAGTACCGGCCGAGCGCCGCGAGCGCGATCGTCAGCAGCAGCGCGGCAGCGGCCATTCTGCGGGCGCTCGCGGACCCGCGCCGCCACGCGAGGGCGGCGATCGCGAGCATCAGCACGCCGATCGCCGAGGCCGCAACCCGGTGCACGCTGCGCGCGGCCTGCACGACTGCGCTCGGGGCCGCAGTCGCACGCGCATCTTGGTTGCAAGGCTCGGCGCACCCGGCTGGCGCCGACGCGAGGCGCAGGTACGCGCTCATTGTGGTCACGACCAGCGTGAGCAGCAGGGCCGCGCCGGCCAGTGCGACCATCAGCCGCATGCGGGGTCCGGCACGGCGCGGCGCCCGCAGATCGCGCGCAGGCACACCACGATAAAGAGCAGACCGCCTGTCACGGCGATCAATCCGCCCAGCCCCATGAGGCCCATGCCGAGCACTTCCTGCGTGCTTCTCAGCATCTGGTCCGTGCCTGCGACCTTGCGTTGCACGCCGTAACCGCCGGACCACACGAGGCCCAGCACGTGCAGCAACTGGCCGCCGCCGTACAGGTACGGCTGCAGCACGGCGAGCCGCCCTTGCGGCGCGCGAAAGCCGAAGCGCGGCAGCAGCGCGTATGTGAGGCCCATGAGCGCGAGCGTCACACCGACGATGGCCCCGTGATAGTGCGCGGGGATGCGCACGTCGCTGCCGCGGATGAAAAAGCCGACCGCGCCGCCCAGCGCGAACAGGACGACCGAAGAAAGCAGCGCCGCGCGCAGCGGACGCATCGCGCCGTGCGCCGGCGACGCGCGCGCGAGACCCAGGGCCACTGCGGCGGCGACCGGCAGGATCGCGAGGCCGCCGCCGAAGCGCATCAGCCAGGTATGGAGCTTCTGATGCTGCACCGAAGTCACGTCCCACGCGTAATAGATGACCGGCACCGCGAAGACGGAGGCGAGGGCGATGGTGAAGAGAAGCACGGTTACGCGCGGCGTGAGCGGCGCATGGGCGCCGGTGAGCGTCGCGAGCCACAGCCATGCCACCAGCATCAGGAGCGTCCACGTGAACTGGATCGCGTGTCCGCCGCCCCAGAAGAGCAGCTCGTAATAGGGTTTGCCGTTGAGCGTGCCCGGCAGCTCGATCCATGACCAGACGAGCGCACCGAGCGCGATGGCGGCAGCGACGACGGAAGCGTTGAGCCCGAAGCGCAGTGCGCCTGCGCCGTCGAGTCGTGCGTCTATCGACGGGGGAGCAAGGAGACCGCGCAGCACGAGCAGCGCGAAGGCGATGCCGAACACGACCAGGCCGTAGAAAAACAGCGTGTCGTCCAGCACCGGCACGTAGTTGCTCATGATCGGAAGGCCGCGGCCGAGAAATGCGGACGCTGCCATGAGGGCTGCGCCTATGCCGGCGAGCACGAGCGCGCCGCGGCCCAGCGGCAGACAGCGCGAGCCGCTGTTCAAGGTCCAGAGCATGCCGGCCATCGACGCGAACCACACGAGCACCGACAGATCGACGTGCACGACGAGTGCGACGTAGAAGAAATCGGCCACGGGGAAAAGGCGCTGCAGACCGGGTGTGCGCGCGAGCACGAGCAGCAGCGAGAACACGCCCGAGCCGATCAGCGCGCCGAGCGCGAGCCAGAGCCAGCCCATCGCGAGCGTCCTGCGCGCGTCCTCGACGACGGGGAGCGCATAGCGCACCGTCGGTGCGTCGGCGCGCGTGGCGGCCAGCGGAGAAAGGGCGCGTGCGGCTGCCTTCATCGGATGATCACTCCGCCTTGCTCGGATGCGAAATCGATGAGCACGATCTGCCCCGGCCGGGCATCGATGTCGGCCATGCGCTCGTGGGTATAGCCGGAGACGCGCACGTCATCGTTGAATTGAACGCGGATGCGGTGTGAGCCCGCCGCGATGGGAAGGCGGCGGTAACCGGTCGATGCGCCATCGCGCGCGAGCCCCGCCGGCTGGAACGATTCGTGGTACAGCTCGGCGCCGTCGAGCTCGACGCGCACGGTGACGCGCGAGCGCTCCCGCGGGCAATCGAGCGGCGCGCGCATGTTGGCCGGCAGCTTCGCGAGCTCTTCCGCGCTGCGGCTGCGACAATCGGCCTTGATGTGTCCCGGGTGACTGAAGGAAAGCCGCAGCAACGCTTGGTCCGGTTGCAGATGCCGATAGCGCGGCGACGTCGAGCAATAGCCGATCACTGTAGCGAAGAGCGCGTAGAGGACGCCCTGGGCGAGGTAAGCGAGCAGCTTAGGCACGTGCGCCTCCGGGTTGGAACGAGGTGGTCGGCCTACGCAGCACTGCACGAAAAGCGGTGAGCTCTTGCATGAGGGCGGCAGCGTCGCTCGGGCCGGTCTCGACGATGCGCAAGCGATGGCGGCGGTCATGGGCCAGCCGCACGCGCGGCTGGCGCCCGCCCGCAACGCGCGCGGCGAGCCATTCGCCGCCTAAGCGGAATTCGCAATCGCCCGCGGCGCAGCCGGCGATCATCACGCCTGCCGCCCCGCGCTTTAACGCATAGTCGATGAAGGCGGGCGGCAACATGCCGATGCAGGGTAGGCTCATCGCGGTCACTGCCGGGTCGGCGAGTGCACCAACGCGTGCGCCGCGCTCGCAACCGACCAAGACAACGACAGAGCCGTTCGCGCCGCCGAGCGCGTGCTCGAGCCTCGTGCGCAAGGCGTTCACCGGCAACTGCGGCAACTCGATGCCGCTGCCGAGCATCGGGGTCGAGCGAAACGGCGTCGCAGAGGGACAGGCGCCGACGCAAATGCCGCAGCCTGCGCACAGCGCGGCTATCACTTGCGCGCGAGGCGGGCCGCCCGGCTGCTCCGGCGTGACGATCACCGCGCCGTACGGGCAATCGGCCTCGCACTGCCCGCAGCCGTTGCATTCGTCGGGATGTACCACGGCGGCCGGTGCGCGATGTGTGCGCGTGAGCCACGGCAGTGCGCAGAGTGCGAGCGTCGCGGCGCAGGCACCCGCCCACAGCAGGGCCGGCGGCATGACGTCTGCGAGCGGGAACGGGAACAGATAGAGCCAGTCGAGCGCGAGCGCGAACGGTGCGCGGGTGAGATCGGCTTCCGCTTGCGACGCCGCCGGCCACACGAGCGCGAGCGCGATCAGCGTCGCGAGCAGGCCCCAGCCGAGCGCCGCATCGGGCTTGACGCGGGCGCGGCTCACACGCTGCACGTGGATCCACATGCCAAGGAGCAGCAGCAGCGAGACGCCGATGTGCACAAAGGCGAGCAGCGAGAAAAAGCGGTCGGTGACGGCCTCGGGCGCGATGAAGTTGCGCACGAGCGTGTCGCCCAGTCCGGGCAGCGCGCCCAGCGCCTCGGCTGCGGCAATGCTGACGAACTGGGCGAGCATGTCCCACACGAGCCAGTAGCCGACGATGCCGGAGACGAGCGCGAGCGCGACGAGCGGCACGCCCGTCGTCCAGGTGAACCAGCGGAAGCCTTTGTAGCGGCCGTAGGTGAATTCGCGCAGGACATGGAGCGCGACCGTGAGCACAAGGCCGTCCGACGCATAACGGTGGAGGCTGCGCATGAGGCCGCTCAGTGCGCGGGGGGACGAGGACAGGCGTTCGACGGAAGCATACGAGGCGGCGACACCCGTCTCGTAGTACGCGTAAACATAGACGCCGCTCGCGATCGCCGCCCAGAACAGCCAGTACGCCACGGCGCCGAGCTGCCGCAGGGGATTTGCCGCCACGCCGAAGCACCGGTCGAGGCCGCGCTCGATAGCGTGAAAGGCAGGCGCCATCCTGCGGTCATGCCCGGCTGCGCCGGTGCTCCGCGAGCAGGAACCCGGCAATGGCGAGGAGGATGGTGGCGCCCGCGAAAATCTCGATGAACAGGCTGTAGTTCACGCGGTAGCCACCGGTGTTCGGGTCGTACACCGTGCAGAAGAGCTTCACCTTGTCCCACACGCCGGTGAAGCCGGCGGCCTGAGCCTGCCCGGTGAGCAGCTCCTTCAGCGGCGCGATGAGCATGCGTGCCTCGAACGCGTCGCCGTACACCTGACGATAGACGACACCCTCAGCATCGATGAGGGTGATCTGCGAGATATGGTCCATGCCTTTGGCGGTCGCTGCGTAGGTGAAGCCCAAGTCGCGGGTAATAGCGTCGATTGTCTTCGCATCCGCGCTCAGGAAGCGCCAGCGCGCATCGCGTATGCCGTTCTGTCGTGCAAACGCCGCCATCGCTTCCGGTCCGTCGAACGGCTGATTGAACCCTATCGTGACGACGTTGAAGCGATCCGCACCGAGCGCCTTGCGCGCTGCGCTCACCGCGCCTGCGAGAAATTGCGTCGTGGCGGGGCACACTTGCGAGCAGCCCGTGTAGATGAACTGAACCACCAGCGGCTGTCCGCGAAAATCGGACAGCGAGACGCTGCGGCGCTCGGTGTCGATCAGCGCGCGGTTGCCGGGACGCCGGTTGATCGCGTTCTGACTTGCGGCGAGTGCTGCATCGGAATCGAGGGTGGTCGATGGCGGTTCGGCGGCGACCCCCGCAACCGAGAGGGCTGCGCATAACGCGAGCGTGGCACCCAGGCTCACGCGAACCGCGGTCATGTGCGGCATGCGTTCTCGATCATCGCCGCGGTGAGCAGCAGCGTGAGCTGTGCGAGCGATGCATGGAAGCTCCTCATGGCCGTCGCGCGGCCGGGATCGCGCGCGAGCCGTGCGCTCTGCCGCAGGAAATAGACGCCGCCCGTCACTGCGCCGAAACCATAGATCCAGCCGGCCGTGTGCAAGAGCGGCAGGAGCGAAGCGGCGACCAGCGCGACGGTGTTGTAGAACACGATGCGTGCGGCTTGCGCGTCGCCTTTCACGACGGGCAGCATCGGCACACCGGCCGCCCGATAGTCTTCGCGATATGCAATGGCGAGGCTCCAGAAATGCGGCGGCGTCCACAGAAAGAGCACGAGCGCGAGCATCAGCGCTTCCGGCGTCAGCACGGGCGACACGGCCGCCGCTCCCGCCAGCACCGCGAAGCTGCCAGCGAGGCCGCCGATCACGATATTGAGCCAGGTGCGCCGCTTCAGCCACACGGTGTACACCACGGCGTATACGAACGCGCCGAGGAACGTGTAGAGCGCCGCGTACGGGTTCACGACGAACCCTGCGGCAGCCACGCCCGCAGCCGTCATCGCGG
>Ga0255338_1002928_pt1 | contig 22445 bp, 26 predicted proteins | sample MeOH1_35cm_T4_19_FD_203715 | JGI IMG/M metagenome (GOLD analysis project Ga0255338, IMG submission 203715) | Sandy soil microbial communities from University of British Columbia, Vancouver, Canada - MeOH1_35cm_T4_195 | ecosystem: Engineered > Artificial ecosystem > Sand microcosm > Unclassified ...
CTAGTTGCCCCCCACCCGCCGAGAGGACACCTCCTCCGGCCGCCAGAGCGGGCGTAGCTCAGGGGTAGAGCACAACCTTGCCAAGGTTGGGGTCGAGGGTTCGAATCCCTTCGCCCGCTCCAGTTTTCCCAAGGAAAACAAGAACTTAAAAGAGTCGCCAACCGGCGGCCTTTTTCATTTTCGGCTCGTCTACCACCCGTCTACCACCGAGTAAAATTGGCCATCAATGTGCGCCTGCGTCCGTTGGAATAGTGCAACGGCAAATCATGCGTCATAAACGAAGCACCTGGACCTTCTGACTGGATTCGGCTCACCCTGGCCCACTTGTCTTCAATATCTGCTTCCGTTATAACGCCAGTATGAACAGCGCTCTTAAAATTACCAAAATTGGAAATAGCGCGGGCGTCATCCTGCCCCGCGATGTTCTGGCGCACCTCAATGTCCAGGTGGGTGAAACCCTTTCACTGGTTACGACTCCTCGAGGCATCGAGTTGAGTGCAGCGGCACCTGATTTTGAAGCCCAGATGGCCGCTGCTCGCGAGGTAATGCTTCGGCGCAAGCGCGCGCTCCGTGAACTCGCCAAATAAATCAGTGCAGAATTGGATATGGGTCACGGTCGCAGTCGCCATGGCAGCGCATGCCGAGCAAGTGGCAGAGCATGGCGGGGATGACGGAATACGCGACAAAGGCCTGCTTGATAGCGCTATGGCGCGTCCGCTGAACCTTGCTGGCTATGGCGAACCCGATACCGCAGATTTGGCGGCAGCCTATGCGTTCGGCATTGCGCGGAACCATCCCTTTGTTGACGGCAACAAAAGAACGGCAGCGGTGGTGAGCGAAACATTCCTCATGCTCAACGGATACGAACTGGCCGCAACGGATGCCGAATTGGTGGTAGCTTTTGTCGCACTCGCGAGCGGCGAACTGTCAGAAGAAGAAATGGCTGACTGGTTCCGCCAGCACAGCCGGTAGGTTCGAACAGCTGTAGCGGCGCCTTAAATGAGACCTATTGCGCCGGTCTGGAATTGCTCGATCGTCGGTTCACGCATGACCGATGAAGTCCGGCTCGGCATGGTCGCCGCGCTGGTCAGCCACGGTCGCCCGATCGCTGAACTGATCGATACACAGCGCAGAGACTAGCGCGCGACTTTGCGCTCGCAATTCGAAGGTATGCCGTTCGAGCCGTTCAGCTACAACGATCATCAGGCAACGCTCGACCGGCTGGTCGGCAGTCTTCATGAGGCGCTGACCGACGACGATCGCGCCGTTTTCTCGTGTTGCCTCAAGTTATTGATTGGACTGTTTTTACCTGCATAATGTCCCGCAGGGGGACTATCGGTGCGTCTAAAGTATCAGCCATCGCTTGACGGCCTACGCGGGCTCGCGTTGCTTTCGGTAATGGCATTCCATTTTCAGCGGAATGTGATGAACGGCGGCGCTCTGGGAGTGGACGTCTTTTTCGTCCTTTCCGGCTACCTCATTACGATGTTGCTGGCCACAGAGCATCAAGAAACGGGTAAGATCGAATATCGTGCTTTCCTCTTGCGGCGTATTCGTCGTTTGGGACCGGCACTCCTCGCCATGCTGGCCTTCTGTGCCGCTGCCGGGCCATATTTCTGGCCCAATCCTGCAACTATGACGCAGGATATAGCCGCTGCAGCTACCTACACTCCCAATTTTTGGATTCAGGCAGGCGCCAGAGAGTCTCCGCTGTCGCATACATGGTCGCTCAGTATTGAAGAGCAATTCTATCTGCTCTGGCCACCGATTATGCTTTGGCTGGTTAGGCTACCAAGGGACCGCGCTGTTCACGGCCTTCTGTCGGTCTGGGTAATTGTAACGATCGCCCGTTGTGCCATGACGGCATTCCTGCCGCCGGATCCAGCTCCCTACTATCTCATCCCGTTCCATGCGACCGGCTTGCTACTAGGCGCCGCGCTGGCGCTCAGGCCTCTGCGCACTAATCGCGGCCGCATCGCTCTCGGGGTACTCGTGGCGCTCTTCATCGGGGGCAAGGCAACTCTGACCTTCGCATACACGGTAGCAGTCGCAGAGGTAGCAACGGTTTTAGTGATTGCTAACCCACCCGCGATCTTGATGAACCCAATGCTTCGATGGCTCGGAAAAATCTCCTATGGAACCTATTTGTGGCACATCCCGCTTTTGTGGCTGCTGCCGAATTCGGGCGCCCTCTTCCTTTTGGGAATATCGTTGCTCGCAGGGGCAATCTCCTATTATTTCATCGAATCTTGGGCAACCTCACGCCCCGTTCCATTACCAGGACTTCGATTGAAGCGTGAAGAGTTATCAGTCGATGAACAGTAAATGATAGCCATATATATTGGCGATGTTTTTATAAAATTTAAGCGCAGGGTCGGGACCCGGGCAGGCAAAAGAGGCTCTATTATGGCATCAATCGCGCTGGATCGGACAGCGTCACCATCCTTGTTTTCGGGTGATATTCCGCGTGCTGTGCTGATCACGGCGTTTTTGTTGTTCCTTGCCAATATCTTTGCATCCGGACTCTTCACGCCACTTTGGCTGGATGAGAATTTCAGCGCCACGATCGCGGCGCAGCCGAACCTCAGGGGCTTGATCGACTGGTGCCTCAACGAATTGAGCGGTCCGCTTTATTATTCCGTCCTTTGGACGTGGGAAAAGGTAGCGGGCGACAGCAACGCGGCATTGAGAATTCCCGCCCTGTTTTTCTCCATGGCCGCGCCTGCTTTCCTTCTCTGGAAAGGGCATGAAGATCGGACGATCCGATATTTATGGGCACTTAGTATCGCCCTGTGGCAACCGGGCTTCAGCATCGCGACCGAGGCTCGCCCTTATTCCCTGATGCTATTTCTGGGATGCGTGCAGGCGGTCTGCTTCCTACGCCTCATGCAAGCCCCGACCACCGCGCGCGCCGGCCTTTGGGCTGGCGTGTCCGCCCTGGCAGTCCTGACACACTATCATGCCGCCGTGATCGCCGGCATCCAAGGCATCGCTTATCTGATGATCTGGCAGCGGGTCGCGCTCCGTACCTGGCCAGCAGCGTTCATACTGGTGCCCATGGCGGCTTGGATGAGCTGGCACCTGCATGTCGTGCTGGATTTTGCCGGTTCGGGATATAGCTGGTATCAGCTCTTGAGCTGGAAAGAGGCACTGTTTGCGCCTCTGTTCCTGTGCGGGTCTGTAGCCACGCTGATCGCACTGGGGTTCATGCTGCCTGTATGGGCCTATGCTCGCTTTGGTAAAGCCCGATCGACGGAACCAGTTTCCCCCCGCTTCTCGCCCGAAATGGTACTCATCTGCACCGGGCTACTGTCGGCGGCTTGTGTTGTCGCGATGGGCTTTGTCCGGCCAAGCTACTCGATGCGATACCTGCTTCCTTATGTGGGAGCAGTTTCCCTGCTGATTCCCATCGTTCTTCGCGATGTCAAACAGCTGGTTCCGGCGGCACCGATGGCTATCATCTTGCTATTGATCGGTTCGTCGCTGCCGCCGCTTATAAAGCGTATTACCGATCCCCTGGATGATCACCGCTATGGGTTCAATTTCGAGCAGCCCTCGGAGTGGATCATGCAAAACAGTGACGCACATCGGCTGGTCTATCTCTGGGATAATCCCACCGCTCTGATGGGCAAGCCGGACAAGCTGGCCGACGTCGGTGGGTTCTTTTTTCGCCGTAGCGGCCGACCCGTCGAAGTCCTAATTCCACGCTATGCCTTAAACGCCGATCCCTATCCGACGGTGCTAGCGCTAACAAAGGGGCGATCGGATACCGCCATTATATGGGCCTATGACAGGGGCGTACCAAATACGAGCGCGCTGCTGCATCCTCCCCGGCTCTCACAGGACAAAAGGTGGACGTGCCGGAATTTCGGATTGGGTTCTGTCACCGTGCTGGCATGCATCCCTCATCAACCCGTTCAGATTTCAATGGCAGCAACCTTAACGCAGCGTTAGGATGAAGAGCGGTAAGGGAATGGACCGTTCGGGAGAGGTCCGGAAGATACGAACTAGGAGGGCGATCGCCAAAGGAAAGAGCGGCATCGCTGGGGGTAAGTTGATGCAGGCAGTCATTCTTGCCGGTGGATTAGGTACGCGGCTGGGCGAGGAAACGTCCGTCCGACCAAAGCCCATGGTCGAAATCGGCGGAATGCCGATCATCTGGCACATCATGAAAATCTATTCGGCAGCGGGCGTGAACGATTTCATCGTCTGTCTTGGTTATAAAGGCTACATGATCAAGGAGTATTTCGCCAATTACTTCCTTCATACCGCTGACGTAACGATCGACCTGAAAAACAATAATATCGAAGTTCATCAGAACCGGAGTGAACCTTGGCGGATTACGCTGGTCGACACTGGCGCTGACGCTCAGACAGGCGGCCGGCTCAAGGCGGTCGCAAATCATATCGCCAAGGATCAGCCCTTCTGCTTCACCTATGGCGACGGCGTGGCCGATATCGACATTGCCGAACTCATCGCCTTCCACCGCAATCACGGAAAGAGTGCGACGATCACCGCGGTTGCGCCGCCTGGCCGATTTGGCGCCATTGAGTTCGACGGCGAGTTCGTTCGCAGCTTCCGGGAAAAGCCCGCCGGAGACGGTGGCCTCATCAACGGCGGTTTCTTTGTCGTGGATCGATCGGTGATCGACCTTATCGACGGACCGGACACGATCTGGGAGCAGAAGCCGCTCGAACATCTCGCCGCCACAGGAGAACTGGTAGCCTATCGCCACGACGGCTTCTGGCATCCAATGGATACGCTTCGCGACAAGCTGTACCTTGAAAACCTCTGGGAGCAGGGAGCGCCTTGGAAATCCTGGTGAAGACCTGGAAGGGCCGGCGCGTGCTGGTCACTGGCCATACCGGCTTCAAAGGCGGGTGGCTTTCGCTGTGGTTGCATCGGCTGGGCGCCCACGTCACTGGCCTGTCGCTGCCTGCCCCGACCGAGCCGAGCTTCTTCGAACAGACGCGTCTTGGCGATATCCTGCATCATGTGCAGGGTGACGTGCGGGACTTGCAGACCGTATCAAGGGTCATCGAAGCCGCACGACCGGAGATAGTGTTTCATCTCGCTGCGCAGCCCCTGGTACGCTATTCTTACGATAACCCCGTCGAAACCTATGCGACCAACGTCATGGGCACGGTTCATGTGCTTGAGGCCTGTCGCACAATCGATAGCGTTCGGGCGGCAGTTTGCGTCACGACCGACAAATGTTACGAGAATCGCGAGTGGGTTTGGCCGTATCGCGAAAATGATCCGATGGGCGGCTATGATCCGTACAGCAGCAGCAAGGGGGCGGCGGAACTTGCCATCGCGGCCTATCGGCGCTCCTACCCCGGCGGGCCAAAGATCGCATCGGCCCGGGCGGGGAATGTGATCGGCGGCGGCGACTGGGCCGAGGATCGACTGATCCCCGATATCATACGGGCGCTGATTGCCGGCGAACGGCCGCAGATCAGAAATCCCGCTTCGATCCGGCCCTGGCAGCATGTGCTGGAGGCCTTGTCCGGCTATCTTGCCATTGGAGCCCGGCTGCTCGAAGGCCGTGACGACGTGGCCACGGCCTGGAACTTCGGTCCGTCCGACAATGACACGCGTCCGGTGAGTTGGATCGCTGACCGGATGCTTGCCGCCTGGGGGGCTACAAGCGGATGGGAGCAGCCGATCGCTCTCCAACCACATGAAGCAGTCCTGCTGCGGCTCGATTCAAGCAAGGCACGCAGCGAGCTGGACTGGACGCCAAGGCTGAGCCTCAACGAAGCATTAACCAAAATAGTCGATTGGCATAAGGAGGTAGCGCGCGGCGGTGACGCCCGCGAAATCAGCCTGCGGCAGATTGACGATTATATGACGCGCGGTGCTGCGCAAACGAGCGAGGACCAATGGGCGTGAACGAGATTCCTGGAGCGTCGCAATTGCAGGCTTTTGCCGAACAATCGGATGAAGCACAGCTGCGGAACCTCATCCTGGATCTCGTTGGGGAATATGCACGCCGCCATCATGCTCCGCTGGAATTTGTTCCCGGCAAAAGCCCGGTACCGGTTTCCGGCAAGGTTTATGGCGCGGAAGACATGCAGGCGCTTGTCGATTCATCGCTGGATTTCTGGTTGACGACCGGTCGCTTCAACGATGCGTTCGAGGAAAGGCTTGCGGCGCGGATCGGCGTTCAGCACGCGCTGACGACCAATTCCGGCTCGTCCGCCAATCTGCTGGCCCTGTCGTCCCTCTGCTCTCATTATCTGAGAGGAGACGCGCTAAAGCCCGGCGATGAGGTGATCACGGTTGCAACCGGCTTTCCGACCACCGTTAATCCATCGCTTCAATATGGGCTGGTTCCGGTGTTCGTCGATGTCGATATCCCGACTTACAACATCAAGCCCGACGCGATCGAGACCGCCGTGTCCGACCGGACGCGCGCGATCATGATAGCCCACACCCTCGGCAATCCCTTCGACCTGGGTGAGGTGATGCGGGTCGCGAAGAAATATGATCTCTGGGTAGTCGAAGATTGCTGCGACGCGCTCGGCGCAAAATATGGCGGGCAGAATGTCGGCACCTTCGGCGACATCGGCACTTTAAGCTTCTACCCCGCCCATCACATCACCATGGGAGAGGGGGGAGCGGTCTTCACGGATAAGCCGCGGCTCAAGCGCGTGATCGAATCGATGCGCGATTGGGGACGGGACTGCTGGTGCGCCCCTGGCATGGACAACACCTGCGGCAAGCGCTTTTGTCGCAAGCTTGGCGACCTGCCGATGGGCTACGACCACAAATATACCTACAGCCATTGCGGCTATAATCTGAAGATCACCGACATGCAGGCCGCGGTTGGCCTTGCCCAACTCGATCGGCTTGACGGGTTCATCGCGGCTCGCCAGCGCAATTTCGACTTACTGACACAACTCCTCAAGCCCTTTGAGGAGCTGTTCATCCTGCCGGAAGCTACGCCCAACAGCGAGCCATCATGGTTTGGCTACCCGATAACCATTCGTGAGGGGGCGCCGTTCGCACGCGACGAACTGGTGCGTCACCTGGACGCGAACCGCATCGGGACGCGCCTTTTGTTCGGCGGCAATCTGATCCGTCAGCCCTATATGCGCGGACGCAACTATCGGGTGGCCGGTCCGCTCGATAACGCTGACATCGTTACCGAGAAAACCTTCTGGATCGGCCTCTACCCAGGGCTGAACGAGCTTCATCTGGAATATGTTGCCGAAACCATAGACGGTTTTTTAAGGAACTATGTTAATAAGTAAGCCGTGCGACTGTGACGAGCGGCCGCTCGGGGCGGGGGAATTTTCGTGACTGAGTCCATTTTCGATAACCTGTTCGTGCTCGAACTGGCTAATAATCACTGGGGCAAGCTTGAACGCGGGCTGAAGATCATCCGTGATTTCGCCCGCGTGGTAAAATTCAACAATGTGCACGCCGCCATCAAGCTGCAGTTCCGTGACGTCGACAGTTTTATCCACCCGGATTTCCGCGACCGGGCCGATGTCCGCTACATCAAGAAGACGCTCGACACCCAGATGTCGTGGGAAAATCTGCGACTGATGGTGGAGACGGTCCGTGACTATGGCATGGTCACCATGGTCACGCCGTTCGATGAGGTATCCGTCGACAAATGCGTGGAATTTGGCGTCGAGATTCTCAAGATCGCCAGCTCGGACGTTCGCGACAAGACCCTGCTGCGGAAGATCGCGTCGACCGGATTGCCGGTCATCGCCTCGACGGGCGGAGCGAGCCTTGAGCATATCGACGAACTCGTCGCCTTCTTCACCTCGCGGAACATCCCCTTCGCGCTCAATCACTGCGTCTCGCTCTATCCGTCCGAAGACGGCGACCTCGAACTTGACCAGATCGATTTCCTGAAGGCGCGCTATCCCGACATCGTGATCGGATATTCGACCCATGAATATCGCGACTGGTGGGATTCGACCCTGATCGCCTACGGAAAGGGCGCCCGCACCTTCGAGCGCCATATCGACATCGATTATGAAGGCGTGCCGGTCAGTCCCTATTGCACCAAGCCCGAGCAGGCCAATAGCTGGTTCCGTGCCATGAAGAAGGCACAGGAGATGTGTGGCGGTGGTTCCACCGATCGGCGCGCCGTGCCGGAAGGCGAGCGCCGCTACCTCGACGGGCTGGTCCGTGGGGTTTATGCCAAGCGTGACCTCGCCCCTGGTGAGATACTCACGCATGACGACGTCTTTTTCGCTGTTCCTTTGCTTAAGGGGCAGTTGTCGACCCGCGAATTTACGGGAGGCGAGCGCGTGACAGGGCCGGTTACGGCAAACACCCCTCTCGACGTGCGCAGCGTGGACGCGCCGGCGCTCGATGATCCGGCACTTGTCGCGCTGATCCTGGATCGCGGGCTTGATGTCTCGACAGCGCGTGCCGCCATCGCGTCCTGAGACAGACGACATGGGACGATCAACCGAATTCGAACGGCGACAAATGCAAGAGCCAATCACCAACCTCACGGGTCGCATGCGGCTCGCGGATTATGTAGCCCGCCGCATTGTCGACCATGGCGTGCGCCATGTCTTCATGCTGACCGGCGGCGGTGCCATGCATCTCAACGATGCCCTTGGTCGCGTCGATGGCTTGCAATATGTCTGCTGTCATCATGAGCAGGCGGCGGCCATGGCGGCGGAAAGTTATGCTCGTCTTTCCGGGCGCCTTGCCGCTGTCAATGTGACGACCGGTCCCGGCGGCATCAATGCCCTCAACGGCGTGCATGGGGCTTATACGGATTCCATCCCCATGCTGATCCTGTCGGGTCAGGTGAAGCGGGAGACGCTTCGGCACAACGCTCCGGTACTCGTGCGGCAGCTTGGCGACCAGGAAGCCGATATCACCGACATGGTGAAGTCGATCACCAAATTCGCCGTCAGCGTGTCAAACCCGCTCGACATCCGCTATTTGCTGGAGAAAGCGCTTTGGCTTGCCGAGACAGGCCGCCCAGGCCCGGCGTGGCTCGACATCCCGATCGACGTTCAATCGTCGCTGATCGATCCGGCGCAGCTTCGCGGATTCGATCCCACCGCTGAGGGATACGGTCAGGACTATGCACTTCCCAGCGAATATGGCTGGTTGAAGGGCGCCGATCTGGATCAGGCGGCCCGCGACGTCATCTCCGCCCTTCGTCAGGCCCGCCACCCGGTCCTTATGCCGGGCACGGGCATACGCATCGCCGGCATGTATGAGCCTTTTCTGGAGCTTGCCGACAAGCTCGGCATCGCGGTGGCGCCCGCCTGGAATGCGCAAGACCTGGTGCCGGATGATCACCCGCTCTATGTCGGGCGGCCCGGAACCGTTGGCGATCGATCAGGCAATTTCGCCGTGCAGGGTAGCGATCTGCTGCTGGTCCTCGGCTGCCGTCTCAATATCCGCCAGATCAGCTACAATTATGCGGGCTTCGCTCCACAAGCGAAGAAGATCATGGTCGATGTCGACGCGTCCGAGCTGTTCAAGCCGACCATATCGATCGACATGCCGATCCATGCCGACCTGCGGACCTTCGTCCCGGCCTTGATCAAGGCGCTGGATGGATATGAGACGCCTTCTGCCCATCGCACCTATGTCGACTGGGCGATGGAGCGTCGGCAGCGCTATCCCGCTGTGCTTCCTGAATATTGGGAAACGCAAGGGATCGTGAACCCCTATTGCTTCACCGAAAGCCTGTTCGAAGCGCTTGAGCCGGACGAAGTGATCGTGATGGCCGACGCCACCGCCGCCGTCGTCACGGTACAGGCAGCGAAGCTCAAGCAGGGCCAGCGCCTCTATTCCAACTCGGGCGCGGCATCGATGGGCTATGACCTGCCGGCCACGATCGGCGCCTGGCATGCGATGCCCTCCACCGCCAAGCGGATCATCTGCCTGGCAGGCGATGGCAGCATCATGCAGAATTTGCAGGAGTTGCAGACGATCATCGGCCAGAGCATCCCGGCCAAGATCTTCCTCTACAACAACTCGGGCTATCACTCGATCCGGCAAACGCAACAAGCCTATTTCGACGGTCACTCCGTCGGTTGCGGTCCTGATTCGGGCGTTACCTTTCCCGAATTCGGCAAGGTGGCGCAGGCCTTCGGCTTTGCCTATACGCGCACGTCCGAACATGGGGACATGGCGCGCGCTATCGCCGAAACCCTTGCGGCGCCTGGCGCGGCAATCTGCGAAATCTTCATCGACAAAGGCCAGAATTTCGCTCCAAAGGTTTCATCGCGGCGCCTGGAGGATGGCAGTATGGTGACCGCTCCGCTTCACGACCTCGCGCCGTTCCTCCCTCGGGACGAATTGGCCGAAGCTATGCGAGTGCCCGAATGATGAACCAAGTGCAGAACATCATTTTCGATCTCGACGGCACGCTCATCGACAGCGCGCCCGTGTTCGTTGAAATCCTCAATGAAATGCTGCGGGAGCGCGGCAGCGCCCGCTGCGCGGGCCTCTCCGAAATACGGCAGTTCGCGAGCCTGGGTGGCCCGGCCCTTGTCGGCGGTGTCCTTGCACAGGAATGTGGCGATCTGCGACAGGAGGTGGTCGATTTTCGCGCCCGCTACGCTCTCTATAGGACGCCGGTCGAATCCTTGTACGAAGGCGTTGCCGAGGGTGTGAAGGAACTCACGGCCCATGGGTACAAGCTGGCCATATGCTCCAACAAGCCGCAACAACTTTGCGAAAAAGTCATCGGCGATCTGGACCTGACCTCGCATTTTCCTGTCATCGTCGGCAGCTCCCCGGATCGCATGGCCAAGCCCGCACCCGATTTGATGGAACTTGTCATGGCCGGACTCGGCACAACACCGGCGGAATGCCTCTATGTCGGCGACAGCGAGATCGATCATGCGCTAGCCAAGGCGACAGGCGTGCGCTTTGCCTTCGTCACCTACGGTTATGCGACGGATCAGTTTACTGCTGATCAGTTTGAGCAGTTCAGTCGGTTTTCCGACCTTGTCCAGTTCTTCAAGGAAGAACGAGCGCTTTTCCAGTCGACGCGTGGGGTCGCATAGAAAGGCAGAGGTCAAGGTGCGTTTCACCGCCCACATTGCATCAGCCTTGCAGCAAAGCGAGTATCGCATTGTTTTGACCGGCGCCAGTGGATGGCTCGGCCGCGCCACGCTGGACCTGCTGCAAAACGCGCTCGGCGACGGGTTTTCGGAGCGAGTGTTCTGTTTCGGATCGCAGCAGGCTGAGCTGCACTTGTCCGATACGCAAACGGTCATACAGCGGCCGTTAGCTGATCTTGTCACGCTCACCCACCAACCGACACTCCTGCTTCATTTCGCCTTTCTCACGAAGGATCGCGCCGAGACGATGCAGGAGGCCGATTACTGCGCTGCCAATCGGACGATCAGGCAAACGGTCCTCGATGCCCTCGATCCTATCGGCGTGGAGGCGGCTTTCATCGCCTCGTCTGGTGCAGCAAGGTTCGCGGACGATGCTCTCGCCGCGCCCGCGATGCGTCTTTACGGCAAGCTGAAGCGGGAAGATGAAGACACGTTCGCAGCTTGGGCCGAAGCTCGTGGCAGAAGCATGACGATCGCGAGGATTTTCAACATATCCGGCCCCCATATCAACAAGCTGCCCAACTATGCGTTGTCGTCCTTTATTCTTGCCGCTCTCGCGGGTGGTCCGGTGATCGTTCATGCCCGCCATGATGTACGGCGCGGCTATGTCGCGATCCGCGAGTTGATGTCGCTCGTGTTCGCGCTGCTGCTCGAACAGCGGAGCGGAGTGATACGATTCGACACTGGCGGGGAAGACATCGAACTGGGCGAACTTGCCGCGATGATCGCCTCTCGGATAAGTTGCTCCGTCGAGCGCCCTTCCAGCCGCGGTGGCCATGCAGATGTCTATCTGGGGGACGGCCAAGCCTATCAGTGCCTTCTCGAGCGTCATGCCATCGATCGCGTGTCGCTTGCCGAACAGATCAGCGAAACGGCCGACTTCTTGAAACGAGCGCCCCTCTTCGGCGCTCCACAGGATTCCTATGTTTAAGCCCTCAGCGACACCTGAAATCTCAGTCGTCATCCCCTGCCTCAATGAGGAGGAGAATGCCGAGGCGATCGCGAACGCCGTGATCGAGCAGTTGGAGACGCTCGCCGACAGCTTCGAGATCATCTTCATCGATAATGGCTCGACCGATCGGACGGTCGAGATCGTCCGGACGCTTTGCGCACGCGACTCCCGCGTTCGCTTGATCGTCAACACCCGCAACTTCGGGCAGTTGCGTTCCCCTGCTCATGCCCTGTTCCAGGCGAATGGGCGCGGAATAATCGGCATTGCCGCTGACTTCCAAGATCCGCCCGAGCTTATTCCCGAAATGATCAGGCGTTGGCGAGCAGGCACCGAGATCGTCCTGGGGGTCAGTGAAACTAAGTCAACATCCTCGCTTTACTCAAGCTTCCGAAAATTATCTTACGATCTGCAACGCAAATTTGGTGACTACCCGATCATCCCCAATGCAACGGGATTCGGCATCTATGACGCCAAGGTGATCCGCGCAATCTCTGACCTTAACGAGCCGGAGCCCTTCGTCCGCGGCCTGCTTGTCGAGACAGGTTACGCGATTGATACGATTGAATTCAAACGGCCTGAACGGGCTGCGGGCCATTCGAAAAATGGTTTCTTCACGCTGCTCGACTTTGCGCTTTCCGCCCTTGCCTATTCCTCCAAAGGCCTGCTGCGCGCTCCGCTTTATTTCAGTTTCTTGGCCTTGGCGGCAACCATTGTGAGCATGTTGGGCGCCGCATGGTCGATCGCTTGGGGCGCGAATCCAAGAATGTGGATGTTCGCCGCATTGCTCGAATTTCAATTCGGACTATTGTTTATGTTCCTGGGTATTCTGGGGGTTCAGGTGCGCCTTATCTCCGACAGAACACGGGGAATGCCGCTTGTGATTGAGCGGGAACGTGTCAATTTTGCATCCCAGGACTGAAACGTGATGCAGCTTTCTTTCTCACCTGTGGCAAGGGTCTGGCGTTATTATAAAGTCGGTGTGATCAACACATTGTTCGGATACGGTCTCTACGCACTTTTAGTCTCGATAGGGCTGCAAATTTTCGTGGCTCAGATTGTCGGGCATGTCATCGGGGTCACCTTCAATTATTTTTCGTACAGCCGCTACGTCTTCCAGGACGGATCTGCGTCCAAGTTGCGCTTTCTGCTTTCCTATACTCTCAACTATCTCATCGGCCTTGCGAGTCTTGCACTCGCGGTAAAACTGCTTTCCTCGCCCTATTCCGCGGGACTTGTGGCCATGCTGGTTACCTCAATCACCAATTTCATCGTCCTGAGACGATATGTGTTTACGTCCGCTTCGTATGAAGCACGACCACCTCGGTTGATCGGGCCGCCCTGAAACAGGTGCTCGATGTTCTGCGGGAGCTGGATCATTGAGCCTTGCGTTCCCGCCTTCGTCGAAAATCTATCTGTCGCTGGCGTCATGCGACATGCGCAGTTGCGCGGTCGCATCAAGAATATCGACGACCAGCTTATTCGATCGGGCCTCGGAAACGATGTCCGGTTCATCAAAACGCCGATTTCCGAAAGGAAACGGAGAGCGGCTTCCGTCCGCCGCTAACCATTTCCCTCCGGCAGTGCCACTGGCGGTTTCGTCATCCCGACAGCGGCACGACATAGGGTTAGCTAAGCCCAAACTCCAAAGTCAGTTATCCAGGAGGCTTGCAAGTAACGCATAACAGCTCGTAATGTATTTCTGTCTCCAATAACAAAGAGGGCGTTTAGGCTTGCAGATTTAGACGTCAACTTCAGAAACCTGCCGCTAGTTAACTAAAGCGATCAGAGGTCTACATGGCAAAATTCAACAAGATCGCCGCATTCGGTGCCGGCAGCGGCTTGAACGATCTCCTAACCCTAATGCCCGACAACGTCGAACTCGTCGCGATTGGTGATAACGACGCGAACTGCCAGGGCAGGAAAGTGCGAGGTGTCAGCGTGGTCGCGGCGACGGACATCGCTCAGATCGAATGTGATGCGATAGTGATCACCGCCAGTGCGGTCGACCCGGTGCGACGCCAACTCATCGAGTTGGGCGTATCCCCGGAAAAAATCATCGCTCTTTGCCCGAGTGCAAGCGTGGAGCTGGTTGGTCAGGCGAATGCAGATCTCCTGCGCCTGAACGAAGGGTTGAGCATCAATTTGCCCGAAGCGGGGATTGCCACAATGTATCTGCGCTCCGAGGGCGAGAACCCGAGAGCATCGGCTTGGCCCGTAGACTACGTCCGTAACCAAGCATTCACACTCTGTGCGGAGCAGATCCTAGCGCGCGGCGTGCCCGGCTCGATCGCGGAGCTCGGCGTGTTTCGTGGAGACCAAGCACATCTCCTCTCTCACTTGTTCCCGGACCGCACTCTCCATCTCTTCGACACCTTCGAGGGGTTCGCCGAGGCCGACCTCGGGACTGAGCAAAAAGCGGGCTTCTCCGCCGCCACGCTAGGCGATTTCGCCGCCACCAGCATAGAACTCGTCCTGAGCAAGCTGCTGAACCCTTATCGGGTGGCGGTGCACAAAGGCTTCTTCCCGGCCACAACAGTAAACGTCGAAGACCGGTTTGCTTTTGTCAGTCTCGATGTCGACCTGCACGATCCCACCGCCGCCGGCCTCGAGTGGTTCTATCCCCGCCTCAATCCCGGCGGATTCATCTTTGTCCATGACTACAACAATGACCGGTACAACGGGGTTCGGCAGGCGGTGGAAAATTTCGTCGCGAAGTCGCACACCTGTACCCTGCCTCTCCCAGACTTCTCAGGTTCAATCGTGGTGATGAAGCCTGCCGGCTGAACCAACACGCGATTGCCTCAGCCCGCTCATGGACACTGCTACCCGCGTCGATTAACAACTATGATGATAGAGATATGAGCCGACACAGATGTTCGGAGTTTACCAGGGATGGGCGGATTCCCATCGATACTGTCCGGCAAGTGCGCCGTTTTTTGCATGTCATTTTTGAGGCTCGATTCCATGATTCTTGATGATGAAATGCTTGCCGCTTTCCGGGGCGACGGAGCGGTGACAGCACCACAGCTCTTCCCGCGCGAAATGTTCAGCGACTTCTACAGCGAAGTCCTGACTATCGCGGGGATGATCGCACCCGACGCGGTGGAGGAAGCGGACGGAAGCATTGACAAGGCATGGATGGGTCTAGCCCGACGCGACCGAAAGATGGCGAGCACACTTTACGATGCCGTCAAGCACAGTATGACGCTGCGTCGCTTCGCTGTGTCTCCTCTACTCGTCGAGGCCGTTTCGACGGCCCTGGGAGATAAAGCGATCGCTCTCGTCGATTTGAATTTTCGTATCGACGCACCAAGCGAGCCGCAGTTCCTGTTCTCCTGGCATCAAGACTACTGGTTCTCGATGTGCTCGCCGAAAGCCCTCGTGGCTTGGATTCCCATGATGCCGCTCGACGAGGAAGTAGGCGGGATCGAGTATTTTCCACTTTCCGCAACCGGCGGCAGAATTCTGAGCGCTAAGCGTGCGCCCGAATATCGGTCATACTCCGATTCGATTCTGCTTAATGAGCCCATTCCAAACGGTAAACCCCAAAGGCCGCTGGTCTCTTGGGGAGACGCATTGTTGTTTTCGTTTGACGTGCTTCACCGAAGCCTTCCCAATCGGGCGCTCGATCGTTGCCGTTGGACGGTACAGTTGCGCTTCGTAGCCTACAGCGATGACGCATTTTTGAGGGAGCGCTATCGACCCGGTTTGGTTACGAGGGAGCACATAACCTACCTCGAACGAATGGAAGGTCAACGCCAATGAAGCGCTTGCCAGGAGACGTACCGAATTCAGAGGTTCACGGAGCCAGCTCGGACAAAGACGAAGCGCGTTGGGCTGAACTCGATGCGCTCCTACGAGACCATCCCCACAGCGCATTTCATCTCCTTTCGCTCTGGCCGGCTTATGCGCGCCGGATCAATGTCACGCGCTTCCTGGCTCATTTCAAACTCTTCGAGAACGTCATCGACTTGCCCGGCGACATTGTCGAGCTTGGTGTCTCACGCGGTGTCAGCTTTTTCACGTGGCACAAGCTACTGGAGATATTCAACCCGACCGACACAGCTCGTAAGGTCATCGGCTTCGATTCGTTCGAAGGCCTGACCGATTGGCGCGATGAGGATGGGGAACTCGATGCCAACGTAGGCAAGACGGAAGGCGGATGGGGCGCAGACGGCGTCGGCGATGAGGTTTTTCGGCTTAAGGACTGGCATAACCGCGACAACGTACTCGCCCGCGAAAGACTCATCCTCGTGAAAGGCCGTGTGCAGGATACCCTACCGGACTTCTTGGCATCGCGTCCGGGAATGCGCATCTCCTTGCTCCACTTCGACGTCGACCTCTACGAACCTACACTGTTCGCGATCGAACGTCTTTGGGACCTCGTCGTGCCGGGCGGCGTCGTCGTGTTCGACGAGTATGCTCTGCCGCCATGGGCTGGCGAGGCCAACGCGGTCGATACATTCTTCGCCGCGCGTGGGATCAAGCTTAAGATCAACAAGTTCCCTTGGTCACTGACACCAAACGGATTTCTCATCAAGGAGTGATGCGCGCCGCATCCCGCCTCGACCGGGTCATTCGCGAGCGGGATGCGGTGGCGAAAGCTCCGGCCATTAGGAAGAGTGTGCCATGACCATCGAAATGTTCAGGCTATGGTAAGCGTCCGATCTTGACCGTCGGCGGGGTGATGTCCCTTCGCAGACTTAAGCCTCAGGCGCACTTGTTCGCCGTATTACGGCGTCATATCCTCTGTGGATGATCCAAGACGTCATAAAAGAAATTCTGGTGTCCTTTGCGGGCGATGTCGGGCAGTTTTTCGTTCGAAGATTTCGGGGAGGTAAGGCGAAGAGCGGCGAAGCTGCTATGCCATCATCAGATGCCGACAGACGCAAAAAGAGGCGGGCTCAACGGCAAGCCCGATCACGTAATCGAGCAAGCCATTAAAGTTGTTGGTTTCACATCCACAAGGCGCGTTTACTCCTGCGGGGTGGACCAGTTCCATGGGAGCAGTTCGTCGATCCGGTTGATGGGATGACCGCTGAAGTCCGGCTCGGCGTGATCGCCGCGCTGGTCAGCCACGGTCGCCCGATCGCTGAACTGATCGATCCACGGCGCAGAGACCAGCGCGCGATCTTCCGCTCGCAATTCGAAGGTATGCCGTTCGAATCGTTCAGCTACAACGATCATCAGGCAACGCTCGACCGGCTGGTCGGCAGTCTTCATAAGGCACTGACCGACGACGATCGCGCCTTTCTCCTGTCCTTCGAGACGGGTGAGCCGGATTGGGGATCGCATAGATGTCGCTGACGGCGAATTTGACGTGGCCGAGCATCATCTTGCCCTGCGGCCAGCTCGGCTCGCCCATCCGTTTCCGAGCAAGCGTCGCCATGCTGCGCCGGATCAGCTTGGGACCGCCTGCAAGCCTGCGTTCCATCGGCGCTTACAGCGAAACATTGCTCAGGACCATATCGTTGTGTGATGATCTGCCCCGCTGATCGCAACCCTTCAGCACCCTCCAATCGATCACCTCCTGTTCCGGTTGATCAACTGACGCAGGCTATCGACCGGAATGAGCGTCGCGGCTCCGATCTTCACGATCTCGATGTCGCCGGACTGGATCAGTTCATAAAGCTTCGACCGTCCGATGCCGGTCATTCTGATCGCCGCCGGAATGCGCACGGTGAGCGGTTCGGGCTGCATAGCGTCAACAACCTGCGGCTCCTCCTCAATTTTCGATGGTGAACCGCGACGCGTCTTGATCACATGAACCATGTTGCTGTTCCTCGATGCTGGAAATGTCAGGCGGGATTGGCCAACCGGCTCGGGCCATTGGGTCTGCTGACAGATTGGATGCTGTATCCCATCAGGGGTAAGGTGCTCCGCGGCAGGTCACCCCGGCCGGACTCGGGATTGGCTGCGAGATTTGTTTGGGTGTTGTCGGTTTCGCGTTCGATCTCGCCCATGGTCGGGGCGCCACTGGGCACCTCTTCGCTGTCTGCGTTGACCGCTATCTGTCCACCAAACCTGACCGGCGGCGTCAGACGCTCGACAAACGCGACCTCGACCGCTTCCTCTCTGAGGTAACGGTCCCTGAACCGGATGACCGGCAGATCGCGCCCAAAGCGCAGATAGCCGGTGAGGTTGGGAAGGTTCATGACCTCGGTCGGCATGACCAGCGGCCGGGTCACCTGCACCCGCGAGAGATTGACCCCGTCGCGCATGTCATTGACCCCATAGGACATGCCCTCATTGGCCTCGATCTGCTCGACCTGCCCCAGATTCTCGGAGACCAGCCGCGCCGTACCCCGGTCATTGGCCCGCAGCGCCACCCAGGTGGAGCAATAGCCGGTGATGGCGGCGGCCTCCTGGGCGCCATAGGTCGCCTCTAGCTGGGGATAGCTCTGGAACCCCAATATGCCGCAGCCGCCATATTTGCGGGCACGAGCAAGGAAATCACCAAGGGAGGGAAGTTTCTGGAGCGAGGGCAGTTCGTCGATCACGCAATAGAGCCGCCGTTTGCGATCGGGCGTCATGCTCATGATCGCGGAGATGGCGATGTCGAGCCAGACCGTGATCAGGGGCCGCAGCGTCGGCAACTGGTCGGTCTTTACGGTGATGAACAGCCAGCCATCATCCTTCTCGTCCATCACCCAGTCGCGGATCGAAAGCCCCTTTTCGGTGTCGTCGAGATAGGCGAAGCTGCGCAGCACCGAGGCGAGTTCCGCCTGGATACCGGCCGACGTCCGCTCGCCCTCGACCGACACGAAGGCCGCGCCATTGGTCCCGGCGACAAACCCCGCAAGGGTCTTGAGATCGGAGCGCACCAGGATATCGAGCATGGCGGAGACCAGCATCCGCTTCTGCGCCACCAACTTGCGCATGACCGCGACCATGGTGCCGCGCGCGGCCCGCGCCCAGAACGGATCCTTGCCCTGATCGGGGATGGTGGACTCCGCCATCTGGTCATAATGATAGTCGCGCGGGGTGTCCGCCCATGGGGTCCAGGCATAGGATCGCTCATCGAGCGGATTGAGGATGATGTCCTTGCCCGGGCGGTAGAAGCGCTCGACGAAGGTGCCGGCGGTGTCATAGACGATCGCCCGCTTTCCTTCCGCGCGGATACCCATCAGCATCCGGATGAGGATATTGGTCTTGCCCGTGCCGGGGGCGCCGCTCACCAATATATGCTCGGCCTCAAAGGCAGCGGGAACCCGCACCTTGCCGATCCTCAGCGGTCCCTTCCGTTTCCAGAACAGCTCCCGGCGCAGGTCGCCCTGCCCGGCGATCCGTGCCCCGCGCAGATATTCATTGGAGCCAAGGCCGCGCCCAGTCCGGGTGAAGACAAACCAGGCGATCAGCAGCATCAGCAGGGTAAAGCCGCCCGAGACGATCGCACCCCAGACGGCATGATGCTCCAGCGCCGCGAGCGCCCTGTGCGCGATGCCCGAACCCATCAGCGCGTCGCCGCTGGTCCAGTAGGAACGCCCCTCCGGTGTCCTGAACAGGATCGGGGCATCGCCCGGCACATTGCCGCGCAGGGTCGCCTCGCCGATCTTGAGCAGCACATAGCGCTCATAATCGCCCAGCGCCTCGAGGACGTACCAGACGATACCGATCATCCAGATGACGAGCCCCGCCATGACCGTCTGGAAGAAGACCTGGGTGGTCATCCGCACATTATGGACGATAGCCTGACCGCCCCTTGTCCAGGAGCCCAGGGTGTCGTTGCGGAAGATGCTCATTGCTCGTCCTCCCGATCGACATCGACCCGGCCGGCTGGCGCCATCGGGTCCTTTGCAGGATCGAGCAGGCCCCTCTCCCGGAGGAGATGCCGGGCATCGGCCATCCCCCGTTCGGCGATCTGCGGCGAGCTTTCCGTGGCGAGCGCGGCGAGGAGGGCAAAGGTCTGGATGGCGATGCTGAGCAGTTCGTCCTGGCTGCTGTGCACATAGCGGTTTCCGGGATAGGCGGCCTCCTCGATCAGGGGCCGCACGAATTCCGACATGGTGAGATTGGCGCCAAGGGCGCGAATGCTGAGCCGTCGATGCAGCGCATCGTCGACCTTAATGGAGAGGGTTCGCATATAGGCATTCCATCCTTGATGGTCTGCCCGCCACGGACGGCTGTAGCACAGGGCGGAAAGCGGCGCATCGGCCAGGGCACTGACGTGCCGCCATCGGCAATCGCGTGCCGATATCGGCACATATATGCCGCTTGGCATGAAGCGCCTGCGATCGGCCTGGGTGAACAACGACCGCCACCCAAGCGAAGGAAATTCCCGCCAAATATGACCGGTATGACCGGACAATATTGTCTTGTATCAATGGATTATGCCAATTATTCCGGATCGGCGTCACTCCGGTATGACGCAAAGCGAGGTCTGGGCATGACCAGTCATACCATGCAACATATTGTTATTACGTCATTTTATGGCGCAGAACGCGTGCGTGGGGTGCATTACACTACGCCCATCGGGCGTGCGTCTGATCTTCGCATGAGCTTCGCGAATGCGCCCGATCGAAAATCCCTGTGGGTGGCTCCGCTCTGGTCTCTTGCGCGAATCGACTGCCGCCCCATCCGCGTCCGACCTGATCGAGGGTCAGGCTGGGCTGATGGTCGCTTCCAGCTGCGCGATCCGCGCCGTGCAGAGTTCGCGGACCAGGTCCTGAAGCAGGGCAACCCGCTCGGCGAGCCAGTCCAGTTCCTCCGGGCTGATCACATATTCGCGGGAATAGCGGGCCTTGATATAGGCCTCGCGCAGGAGGTTATAGGCACGCTTCTGGAACTTGCTATCGGTCGGCCAGACGGTCCGCAATGGGGGCTCGAGCTGTTCGGTCAGCGCCCGCAGCCGGTTCAGATTGTGGGTCTTGGGGGAGTAGAGGGTGCGGACCAGAAAGATGCAGTGATAGAGTCGTTCGGTGGCTTGGTGCAGCAGGAAAGCGGCATCCTTGAGATCGCCCTCATCTCTGTAGAAGTTCGCGCCCTTGAGCGCCTTGCCCGCGCTTTCGATCCATTCCCCAAAATGCTCCCGCGTCTCCCGCAGCGCCTCCCCCGCCGAGAGCTGTTTCGGTTCGGCGAACGGGTGCCCCGCTTCCTCATGGAGGACAATGCCGTCCCTGAGGATATCCATGAAGAAGTAGCGCCCGAGCCGCAGCTTCTCATTCACATCGTCAAGGCTGTGGTAGATGAGGCTGACCTGGGTGCGCAGCGCCTTGCCCTCGGTCAGTTCCTCCAGCAGCCGGTCCTCGGTCTTCGCCCAGAATTCCGCAATGTCGGTGAGGTCCTCATGGTCGACCACCACCAGGATATCATAATCTGAGAAATAGCGGCCCACCGGATCCTCGACCCAGTCGCCGCGTGCATAGCTGCCGAACAGGATGATCCTGAGGATATGCCCGTCGCGAAAACGGGGCTGGGTGCGATGGCGGATGGCGCGGGCGAAGCCCTCGCGGATGATGTCGACGACATGCGCCAATTCCCGCCGCTTGGCGGCGGGCACATTTACGTCAGGGTCGTCGAGCCGTCTCATGATGCCGCGCAGAATCGCGGCAAATCATCGCCTTGCCAAGCCCCCTGTGGCTGGCAAGGCGATTTAGCCCTTCCTACAGCATGTGGTGGGCGATGATCCGGATGGCCCGGAGCATGTGCCGCCGCACCTGCCAGTGGAACAGGCCCTCCCGCTCGGCGATTTCGGCATAGCTCAACCCCTCGACTCGATGGGCGACAAAGACTCTGCGGGTCCGGGCCGGCATCCGCTCCAGCGCGGCTTTTGCTCGGACGAGCTTGTCGGCATCAGGGTCAGCCATTGTCTTCTTCCTCGTCACTGGTGAAGGCAAGGAGGAAATCGGCGGCTTTGCTGGCCTGACTGGCGGCCCGGAAGATCGCCTTGCTGTCCTCGCGCAGGACCGACAACCATGCCCCCAGATAGTCCGCATGACGCACGGTCGGCACGATCCCCAATTCCGCGCACAGGAAGGCGCTGGCCATTTCGGCGATCAGTTCCTCCCAGGCATAGGCGGGGCTGCCAAAACCGGTATTGGGCAAGCGGTCCAGCCGCGAACGATGCCCGGTCCAGTGCCCCAGCTCGTGAAGGGCCGTGCGATACCAATTGATCGGCTCATGGAAATGTTCGGGGCGGGGCACACGGATATAGTCATCCTGCGGGGCGTAATAGGCTTCCCCGCCACCGATCCGGATATCCGCCCCGGTCGCGCCGATCAGCGCCACCGCGCGGGGAACGATCTGCGCCTTGTTCCATGTCGTGACGGGCGCCGCCGCCATCTCGTCCAGCCCCTCGCACTGGTCGAGTAGGGTAGGCCGGCAAAGTCTCAGAGAGAACATTGCTCGGCCCCCCTCCGAACCGGACGTGCACCTTTCAGCGCATCCGGCTCTCCACGACTGCGTGCTATCCGCCGTTGGCG
>Ga0255338_1002929_pt1 | contig 22428 bp, 19 predicted proteins | sample MeOH1_35cm_T4_19_FD_203715 | JGI IMG/M metagenome (GOLD analysis project Ga0255338, IMG submission 203715) | Sandy soil microbial communities from University of British Columbia, Vancouver, Canada - MeOH1_35cm_T4_195 | ecosystem: Engineered > Artificial ecosystem > Sand microcosm > Unclassified ...
CCTCATGCTGCTCACCCGCCTCGACGCCGGCACTGCCGGCCGCCGCGTGGGCTACCAGAGCCCCTCCCAGTTCGCCCGGGAGTACGGACGGTACTTCGGGAATGCGCCCACCAAGGACGTGGCGCGGTTGCGGGAGCAGGCGGAGGGGGCCGGGGAGTGAACAGAAGAATCCCGGGGAAGCGCCTCCTTATCACCCCCGTGGAGTGACGCTCCGGCCCCGCGAAATGCTGGCACGCCGCCTAACGCCTCCGGCTACGGCTACCTGCCAGCCTTTCTGCGAGATTTCGACTTCCGCCTTTTTTATTTCCACCACAAAAAGTGTGTCGTGAACGATAAGGTGACCGCTTCAGGAAGCATAATCTGTCGGAATAGACCCGATTTCACCCCCTTTTGAGGGTCAAAATCGACCAACCAGACCCGATGCAGGAACCATAATTTGTCCGGTCGTGCAAACACGGAAGCATAAGCTGTCCGATCGTGCATCATGGTTTCAAGGCAAACAAAAACAGCAAATATAACGGCACGCTGGCTATTCCTTTCTCGGGCGCCACAGGTGCTACCGTCTGGAATCCTCGTTCAATTCTAATTGAGGACGGCGGGAGGGGTGTAGCCATGTCCGTGAGCCGCGAAAAGCTCTACGAGGAGGTATAGCGAGCCCATGCTGAAGGTGGCGGCTCGTTACGGCGTATCCTCGTCCTTCCTGGCCCGGGTATGCCGACGAATGAATGTCCCTTGTCCGCCGCGAGGCTGCTGGGCCAGAAAGTCGGCTGGGATGAAATCAAAAGTCCCAGCTCTCCCAAGCCCGGGACCCGGTGATGAGCTTGCCTGGGTCCGAGACGGTGAATGGGTGCCGCGACAGCCTTACCCTTCACCTTCGACGCGGAGGGCGCGAGGATCCGATCCCAACAGGTACAGCGTGAATCGCCTACCCGTACAAAGGAGTGACCGGTTCAACCCCTGAACTTTGCCCGTCGGACAGGGTCCTGGCCCAGGTCTCGACGCCTTCGGCGATGTCCGGGATGCCAGGGCCGAACCTGGAGGCGCCCAGCCAGTGGAGGTTGGGCGGCAACCCGTCCAGAAGGCGGGTCAAACGGGAACCGTGGCCCACCTCCAGCAAGGGAAAGGCTCCGGGACAGGCCTCCTCCCGGACCTGCACAGGGTCACCTAATTCCGGCAGCCACCGGCGCAGTTCACGCCAGACACCAGGCCAGGACTCCAATTCAGAGTCCACCGGATAGGCGCCACCAAGGTAGGTGCGAACCTGAAGCAGGCCCGGCACTCCGCGGGGGTCGTTCGCCGCGAACGACACAGCGCCCAGCAGGCCGCGTCCCTCGGGTGGATGCACCAACAAGCCGAACCCGCGCTCCCACCCGGGCACCGCGGCATGGCGGCTGTGCCAGACCCGCAGATCCAGGCGGGGGATGGCGTCCAGGATTCGGCTGGCTTCAGGTGCCACCAACCTCAGCAGCTCTGCGGCCCCATGGGCCGGGAGGGCCAGCACCACGGCCTCCGCTTCGCGGGTCAGGTGGTCGCCGTGGATCCGCCAACGGCCGTCGGGCAGCGATTCGATGGCCCGAGCGGGCAGGTTGCGGATCACGCAACCGAGGCGAAGGGCGAGGGCCTCGGCCAGCGTTCCAGTCCCGCTGGCCGTCTCCGTGAAAGGCATGCGGGTGTGCTCAGGACCCGTGCGGAGGCCACCCATCAGCAGCCCCCCTCGCGATTCCAGGCGTCTCAGGCGGGGCAGCGTCTCCAGGCCGATACGCTCCGGCGGCGCGGCAAGCACGCCTGCGACCAGCGCAGGCAACAACTCACGGGCGAATCCCTCGCCCAGCCGCCTGCTGAAGTACGAGTGAAGATCTTCGGTTGAATCTGGAACAGCCGTCACGAAAGGTTCCGCCAGGATGCGGAGTTTCCCTGCCATGGAGAGCCCGGGGGCGCGGAGCAGGCCGCCCATCGTAGCTGGACTCGGGTGCCTTCGGCCGGCCTTGGCCAGCCAGCGGGGCCCCTTGGTCCCGGATTTTCGCAGGCCAAGTCCGAGTTCCCCGATCAGGTTCTCCAAGGCGCCGCCACGGCCCAGCAGCAGCCCCTGGGGTCCTCGCTCTAACCAACCCGGCTCACCCTTCGGTCCGGGCCATGGAAGGGTTTGCGCCCACCCTCCCAGGGCATCGGAGGCTTCCCAGACCTCGACCTCACGGCCGGCCCTCTTCAGGTGCCAGGCCGCGAGCAGGCCAGAGATGCCACCCCCCAGAACGAGGAACCGAGGGGCCCCTGAATGGCTACCCGCAGCGCTCCGCATTCGTGCCGTCCGCTCCCCAGCGCTGGAACCTGGGCATGTCCAGGCCGAAAATATCGAGGATCTTGCCCACCATGTGCCGGGTCATGTCCTCGATGGTGAAGGGATGGTTGTAGAAGGTCAGCACCGGCGGAAGGATGATGGCCCCCAGGTCGGCGGCTGTCTGCATGTTCCTGAGGTGCAGGGCGCTCAGGGGCGATTCCCGGGCCACCAGCACCAGATTCCGCCGCTCCTTGAGGACCACATCGGCGGCCCGCAGGAGGAGGTTGTCGGAGTACCCCGTGGTGACGCCGGCCAGGGTCTTCATGCTGCAGGGTACGATGACCATGCCGCGGGTCTTGAAGGTGCCGCTGGCGATGCTGGCGCCGACATCTTCGAGGGGATGGCAGCGGGTGGCGAGGGCTTCCACCTCCTTCACGCTCAGGCCCGTTTCATGCTCGATGGTCCGGCGGGCCCCCTTGGAGATCACGAGGTGGGATTCCCATTCCGGAAAGCCCTGGAGCACCCTCAGCAGCTCGATGCCCAGGATGGCGCCGCTCGCCCCGCTCATGCCGATGACGAGACGGTCCGGAGTGGGCATGGCGTGGCTCCTTGAAAGCGTGCTCCGGGGCGGACCTGGTGGCCGCCCCAGAGCAGCGTGGTTACTTGACGAAGAACCGCACCCACATGGCTGAGATGGGCATGGCCAGGAACAGGGCGGGAAGCATGTTGGCCACGGCGAAGGGCTTGATGCCGGCGATGCGGAAGCCGGTGGCGACCATGATCAGGCCGCCGCAGGCCGAGAAATCCGCAATCATGAACGGCGTGGTCATGGGCAGGATCTTGGTGGCGAGCAGGAACAGCGAGCCCTGAATGATGAACTGGGGGATGGCGAGGGTCGCCACCGTGAGAAAGGTATCCGTCTAGCAGAGGTCTCTCAGCTTTGGGCATTCTGCAGGTGCAGTTTCGTACGGGTAGGAACCATATCTTGTCGCATCCCGAAAAAGAACCATAAGCTGTCGTTCGCGACAACTTATGGTTCTCGCAACAAAATGAGGCCCCGAATGGGGCCTCATTTTGTGGTGGAGGTGGTGTCCGCCAAATCGTGCATCTAAAGATTTTTGTTTACAGCATTAGACGTGACAAGGTGGTCGGAGTTGCCCCCAATGTTGCCCCCAGGAACAACGATGTGGGGGCACGAGGATTCAATTCAGCCGCCCCTTCATCGACTCGATGCGCTTCGAGAGGACCTCGAGGTGCTTGATGGCGCCGGTGAAGTATAAGGCCATCCAGCGGTAATGCTCGACCCGGAGCCGGTAGAAGGTTTCGCGGTGCATCCCCTTCGGCCTCTTTGAGATGGCGCCGCTGACCTTGCCGCCCCGCTCCTCAATGCATTGGCGAATCCTTGTAGCTCTTCGATGGGCCCTTGCGGGCGCGGCTTCTCGCTGGCTGGGGTAAGCGAGTCCTAGGCACCGCCGACAGAGAAGGTCGGCCCCGAAGTAGAGGATGGCGACACGTCGCCCGCACCCCACCCCGGGGCACAGGAACCATGGGCGCTCGCCGCCCAAAGTGCAGCGAGACCACACGACCGGAACTGAGGCGGTCACCTTCGACCTTTCATTTCCTGACCTAATGAACTGGTAGCTGAGCACCAGCACACCGGCCCCGACTTTCATGCCTGCCGAACCCACGACTTCGCCTTGCTTCGTCCAGGTGCAGGTGGCGTCGCAAGAGAATCGGAAGTCCACCAGGTGCGCCAAGGCTCGGACGTCGAGCGGGAGGAGGTCCGTGGTAAGTGGCCGTCGATCGAGGTGCCTCAATAGCCCGCTTCCGATTCCGCCCATCTGCTCACCTTCTCCGAAATTCATTTGCAAATCGAATCTTCCCTCGTCTGCGTGCAGAGGCGGGGACGTTCAGGCCCCGCAGGATCCCCAGGACGCGCAACCGATGACTCCCATCCACCAGGGCCCGGGCACCTGCCTCAAGCCGGGTGTCATCCCATGAAGGGTCGAGGGTGTCCCCCTTGAGGATGTAGTTGAGCCACCCCCCGGCACCACCAGGCCGCCTGCAGGGAGAAACCTTCTGCCCTTGGGGACTCGCCCCTGGGACGAGGTCCAACCAGGCCCCCACGAGCCATTGGGCGGCCGCAGCGACCTCGCAGGGGGCTGGACCGACGAGGAGGAGGTGCGCGTGAGGCAAGGGGCACCCCTCACCCATCGGTCCGACCTCCGTCGCCATCAACACGCCCACCCTGCGGACGTGCCCGGCCGCCGCTTTCCAGGCGTGCCTCCGGAACAGCAGAGATAACCATCTACGAAGTTCGGCCTTCCGTGCTGCCAGGGCCTCGTCCCCGCCTGAACAGGTCAAGGTCACCGCTATGATCTCGCCCTCGAGCCCGCGGAGGGCCTGGACCTTGGCGCCCCACATGAGGAGCATTCGACGGCGCCATTTCGGCTGGCATACCGGGCAGAAGCGCAGGTTACAGGGATAATCGCGCAGCCCCCCTGCGGCATCGGCGCGGAGGACTCCGCAGCAACGGAGCGCCTTGACCTGCCTGGAGAAGCGCCCGATCTCCTCCAGTCGGTCCGCCAGAACCAGGGCGGCCCTGTGCCGCGTGGTTCGCAGGTCTGAACTGGCTCTATTATCAAGAAGGTCCATCTTCTCCCCCGCGCGCTGTCAAAGGCCAGCCAGGGCAGCGCCTAGCCGAACGGCCCTCTCATCCCTCTCTAGTGCCCTTCGACCAACCTGACCGGCTCAGGTCCCCTAGTCCTGCTCCCCGGCCCCGTTCGGCTTCCGCATGGCCTCTAGTCGCACAACAAGGGCGCGGATCTTCTCATCGGACATCCCAGAGATACGTGCCCGGTTCAGTGCGACCACTTCTGATTCAGGCCAGGCGACGCAGTTGGCGCCGAGACTCACGGCCCGGGTGAAAAGTCCCCGATCAATGTCCGAGTAATGCGTGCTGCGGGATCGCCCCCGGGCCCGGAGAACCTCTGGAAGGCGCAGCAGGGTGCAGGCTCTCAAGGAGTCCGACCCAGCGCCTGATGCAGATTCGCAGGTCGTCATGGTCGAGGTCATGTCATCTCCTGGCGTCCGACAGCTTCCCGGGCCGTCTGATGCCAAGCCTCGGTTGATCCTCTCCTCAAGAATTTCGACCAACCTCAACTTCCAGCGATTCGCCGGGGGTAAGTCCACTTAGGTTCAATCCACCAGGGTCGTTTAGACCCAGGGCACCACTGGTTGCCTCAAACGGGCCTGGATTTGGGGCTTCAAGCGCCGCAGTGCAGCCAATCTGGCTTCCTCCGGAAGTGAACCGAAGGCTGAACCGTCGGCGACGCCCGCGGCCTGGAAGAGCCTCTGCCACGCCCTTTGGACCTTGATAGCCCGCCGGACTGGATCCGGCCCAAGTGCCCACTCCCTCGAGACCTTCCCGCCGACGGCCGCCTCCTGGACCAGGTCGATGAACTGCTCGAAGATTGTGGGTTGGTTCGCGCGTCGGAGAGTCTGGCTCTGGCGCGCGGACTTGGGCCCGAGGGCTCGCTCGAAGGCAACCACACAGCTGAACGCGAAGGCATCTCGGAGGGAGCAATTTCTCCTACGTTCGATAAAGGTGGTGCGGCCCCCACGGTCTGCCCCGCCTGCCTCCAAGAGCAGGGCCTCCTCCGCGAAGCCCAGGAGTTCGAGTAACGGCCCTGGCTTTGGTGTCCAGGCCGGGGTATCGGTCGTCGGTCGCTTCCTATCCAACGGGTCCACCTCAAGTGGTGGGGGGAGCCCGAGGGGCGCAGGCTGGAAGTGGTCTGGAACACCATTCGGGAGGATCCGTGGCCTCTGTGATGGCGGCGCGAAGCAGGCGCCATCCGCCTCCAACCAGCACGCCTTGAGGCGGGCGAACCGGGCCTCGCCCGTCTTTCCTTCTCTGGCGGGAAGGCGGGACGCAGCCGTCTGCATGGGCAGAAGGGCCACCCACTGACGGGCCTCGCGGGTCCAACTCTTGACTCGGGTCCGGATCTTTTCCTGGTCCCCCAGGGTCAATTCCTGGTCGCCCTTGGCCGTAAGCATGCCAAGCAGGGAGCCGAGGTCGGAGGTGATGCACTTCACCCGGACCGAATGGGCCTGCTCGAAGAGACCTTCTCGGTAGGTGTCGACAATGGCAGTCACCTGGCACATGGTGCCCCGGATTCGTTCCAGGTCCTCCGGTTGCATGGGCAGACTTTCCGTCCTACGCGCGGAGCGGATGGCCTTGCCCAATAGGTTCCGAATGCCTTCGAGTCGGGCGTGGTGAGCCTGCTGGATGGCGACCAGGTCCATCACGGCTTCCATCCCCAGTTGGAATTCTGAGCTCCGCCTGGCCACTTCCCTAGCACGGGAAGAACCCTCACTTCACTCGGTCTAGGGTGGATCATTGTCGGCGGAAATGAAGCCAATTCAGTCCCCTGCGACAGTCTTCTGGGCGGCCGCCGCTCGTTGTTGATTTAACACCAGCAGGCGCCCTAGGAGGGCCTGTCCGACCTCGGTGCGGCCGAGGGCCAGGCCGAGGGCATCCCCTTGGGGATTGGCGGCCCTGAGGGCATCCTCGGCGGCGAAAAGGGACTCGGCCAAGTCCGACCATCCATAGGCCGCCAGCACGGCACGATCCAGGTCCCGGTGGAGGTTGTTTAGCCAGGTGGCCCGCCCCGCCTCGCGCTCGTTGTAGAGGGCCGTGAGGGTGCGCTCCTTCAGCGTGGCCTCGTCGGCCCCCTCGGGGTTCAGCCAGCGCTCCCTCTCCGAACTCAGCCGATGGGCGATATCGGTGATCGCAGGAGGCGGCGTGGCCCAACAGTCACCTGGAAACGGGTATGTCTCAAACACGGACGACCCATATTGCGGATCGTCTCCAACACCGTGCCACCCGCAGGCTGCGAAGGACCATAGGTCATGAATTCGAGATTGGAGGATGCCAAAAATTTGATCCTGATCAGTTGCTACAACAAGTAGTCGGCAATCAGATATCACGTGGCTCGGAAGCCAGGTGAATATCCGGTGTTTTGATACTCGAGGGGTTGCGATATATCGAGGAATCTTGGCGATTGCCGCCCTCATTGCAGGTCGAGGTTCCCCATGAACGAACCAAGGTTTTCTCAGCGCGGTCGTTCCAGATGTAGTCTGGGAAGCGGCCGTCCGCATCGGTTTGACTCGGTTCAGCGCGTGGTTGAAGGGGGCCTCGTAATAGCTCGCATCTGCCTCAGAGAGGTGCAACATTCCGGGAATCGGTTTTGCACCCCGTGACAGCGGCAAACCGAAATCAATGATCCACCTCCCCCGGGGCCGACCGACCAAATCCTGGCCGTTGACCCATGGGTGTAAAACATCGCTGTTTGGCCTGCCATTAGGATTCGTGGGCGCAATCAGCCAACCAGCTGCAAGGTGACCATCCACCTCAAACGGCCCAGATTTCTGGTCCCCGATGAAACTCAACCTGAGGTTTTCTGGAATATTTCGAGCCAGTTTTAAATCAAGTCCACTTGTGAGGTCAGCGTTGATCGTTGATACCACCTCACCGTCAAGCATCAGCGGTTCACCGGATTCCATCTCTCCGAACCCCACCATGCTTACCCGAACAGCTGCGCCCTCAAGAATCCAGTCACGATTACTTTCTGCGAAAAATAAACGGGAATCTCTCAGAATGTGGTCGAGGACAATTCGATTCTTCCCCTGACGAATACCATTTGTAGCCAAAAACCCCACGCGCTTCGCTTTGCCAGCTACTACCGACATTCGGGCCTTCTCGAACCAATAACAAACATAATCGGCTTCATGCGGCACTCGACCCGCCCAGATTTGGAACAACGAATCAACGGCCTGGTCACCAATAGCTGAGCGCAGGCGCTTGCTTCCGATGAAGGGTGGATTCCCGATGATGGCGTCCACCTCGGGCCAATCGAGGATCAGGCTGTCGCCCTGCACGATGGGTTCGAGTTTCTTGAGGATGGGGCGCTCCTGGATACGGTAGCCGTGGAGGCGCAGCCACTGGAGGTGACCGATCCAAACCACCACACTGGCGAGGGCATGGGGGAAGGGCAGAATCTCGATTCCGTGAAGCTGCTGGGGGCCCACATGGAAGCTAAGGGCCTGTGTGTGGAACCGCTCGGCCTGGAAGCGGACGATCTCAAGTTCCAGGTCCAACAGGCGCTGCATGGCGACCACGAGGAAGTTGCCGCTGCCGCAGGCAGGGTCGAGGATCTGGATGGTGCCGAGGGACTCGCGGAACGCCTCCACCCGGCGCTGCAGGGCCACTAGGGCGGCCCTAGAAGGCCTCTCTGCTAGCTTGGCCTCGACCTCAGCCTTCAGGGCCGTCCAGCGCCCCCGCCAGGGCCGCAAAAGTACGGGCTCGATGAGGTGGAGGATGTCCTCGCGGCTGGTGTAGTGGACGCCCCGCTTGGATCGGCTGTCGACGCCCAGGCCGTACTCGTATAGGTTGCCGAAGATCGCCGGGTCCACGCTGGACCAGTCGAGCCCGGCGGCGGCTTTCAAGGTGTCCAGGTCGGCAGGTTCCAGGTCCAGAGCCGAGGGTTCCTCGAAGAGCCCGCCGTTGAAGTGGGCGATCTCGTGGGTGAAGGCCAGGCCCTCATCCCCGTCCCGCATGGCCGTGAACAGCTTCTCAAGCATCGGCCGGGTCAAGGCGGGCTTAAGCCGGGCCTTGGTGAGAATGTCCTCCACCAGCTTCTCGGGCAGCAGGTCAGCATCTTCGGCAAAAAGGGCGAAGACCAGCTTCATGAGGAAGCGGGCGGCCCGCATGGGTTCGATGCCCCGGGCCTCCAGGGACTGGGCCAGGGCGGCCACCTTCCGGGCTGCCTCTTCGGAGACGAAGGCGATAGTGGCGCCCGGACGCAGCTTCTCGGGTGCATTGAATAGGGCTCTCAGCAACTCCAGGGAGCCGGGATCGGCCAGGTTGGCGACATTCAGCTCGTAGGTGCGCTTGGCCGTGTTGGTGAAGTTCGTGTGGATCACCAGGCGGTCGGTGTCGCACACGGCCAGCAGGGGCGGGTTCTCTAGATCCTCGCGGTAACGCAGCAACTGCTCGTAGGCGGCACCCAGGTCCTTACGCTTGCCCTTGTATTCAATGGCGAAAAACCCCTTCTTCCAGACATCGGCGAATCCGTCCGAGCCGTCCAGCTTCTCGGCGAACCGCTCGAAGCAGAACGATTCCCCTGTTGGGTCGGCCTCGGCAGGAGTCGGGTGGCCCACCAGGTGGCAGAGGTCGAGGAAGTGCTCCTGGCAGGCGGAGCGCTCCTTCAGCTCGGACTTCGACCACTTGGCGACAAAGGATTCGGGGGTCATGCATCCAGCCTAGCCGGGCAAGACTTGAGTTGAGGCCGGTTCGTTATCTGCCGGCCAGTTCGGGAAGGGCGCCTACTTCGCAATGCTTCAGTGCCCTTCTCGAATGGACCTCCTCCGTTAATGGGGAGGATGCACGGTGTGATTCATTTGGAGCGGAGCAAGAAATTATTCCTTAAGTTGTATGCTTTCGTTTTCCAGTTGCCTCATATTTTTCTGCGGTCATTACAGAATCCAAGTAATCATCATCAAAAAGCCGCAATAGGGACCACTTATCAGATGAATCATACTGCACCATGTCTGTTCCACTTACGTTAATAATACGAATTGGTAAGCCAAATACATCGATTGTTCGCTTGATATCATCCATCGTGATTTTGGCCCAGTATGGCTTGTTAATTAGATTTCGAATTTTTAGCATTTTAAGAGAATGCCCTTGGCATACTAATTTAAATTCATCAAACCCATGAATTGGGACCACGCTGTTGATTTTATCTAAGGCGAATGAAGTGTAGCCTTGGGCATCATTATAATAGTCGAACATTGATTGAAAAAGATCCTGGTTGAAGATATATACATTACTATTTTTAACAATACAATGAATCGCTTCATCAAAAATAAGTATAGGTTCTTCAAGCAAATTGTAATACTGATTTTTAAAAACAGCTTTTACTGTAAACCCATGATCAAGGAACATTTTAGGCACAATTTTTCGGACAATATATACGGGATTGTGGGCTCGGTCTTCGAATCTCGAAATCATTATTTCCGGTCGCCCTTCCTCTGGGCTGTAATAAGTCATTCCACGGTAAAGTTCGAGATTTTCAAAATATTTTATAATGATGTCATGTTTTATTGGAATAACACTCAGGGCTTCAATCTCATGCGCCCCAGGGCGACTTCCAGGGTAATAATCTCGAAGTTCAAGATTCCCTGAGGAAATGTCGGTGCTGATTTGGTTTAATTTTTTGACAAAACGAGCCTTGAGTAGATCGTGTACGTCTGACGTTAAAGCAAGGCTATAATATTCAGATGACTTTGAAACGCAAACATCAAAACTTGAAGTCTGAAAATCAATGTCAAGATCTGCAATACACTGTGCTGAAAGAGGGTTCTGGGGCATGGATGACTCTCCTTATTGTTTAGAAGACTCTATATAAATTTGATCACCGAGCGACACCAAACCGAGGTGGTCAGGTTTCCATTGTGACCTCCGGGTAATTAGGACAATGTTTATATCTTCGCCAATTTTTGCTTCATAAATTTTGAACTTCAGTATGGAAAAAATAGGATTAACATAGAGCATATCTGAATTTGTGTATAATATAAAAATGACCAACACTAAAATCAATAAAGCAGAAACCTCAGGAATACTTGATATAGATAGAGACAAAAACGGAACAAGATAGGTGACGATGTAACTGGCTAATTCTCCATCTTTCTTTTTAAAATCTGTGACCTTTTTGCTAATGCTTCCTAATTTTTTTGTCGTAATTTGCAAATACACAATGGTTATAATCACCGAAAATGATGCTATTATAAATAGCGATATTGCTACATAAGGATGTTTTTTATACTGAAGTAGTGAAAAAATAAAAATCAATAAACTATAAGATGATAAAAATAACCATAATTTTATCAACATCCTTGGCATAAGATTATTCCTTAGGGTATGGCGATTGAGTCATACATTCGGGTGGCTCCATTGTGGGACGGTCGAACGATTTGGTTGTGTGCTTTTTCGTGAAGTGGGCAGGTTCGATGTCCGATTTCTTATGTGGGACCCTTCCTCACCCTCGTCTTCGCCTATTAGGCCGATGATGGCCCCTGGACCTGTTGAGCAGGCTCATGATTCCTCAACACCTTGGACAATGCCAGACCATTTCATGGTTTGCCTTCCCGAAGGTGATCTCGTGTTAGCCGCGAAAGAACGGAGTCTGCGCCAATGGGATGAATGCCTCCCTCGAGCATCGGACCACCCCTGATCGATTCGATCAATTTCGACCCTTCGTTACGAAGTTTCCTGGCAGCCTTCCCCAATACCTATGGGAAGCGACACGAACCGACCATAACTCGCGATCGACCAATTCTTTCCTTGGCCATACTTGTGCCCCTAAACCACACCTCGACTGCATTTAACGGGCGCCCTGGAACCCGATTTCTTTAGTTCCAGGGCCTTGGTTAGGGTAGGCACTAGGTCGGGGTGGGGTAGGCGTCAAATAGGTGTTCGCTGCCTTAGACCCACCGCAGAATCACAACCCCGTCTTGGAGATCCGCCACCCCCCTTGCTGGGACCACCTCGCCGACCGTGAAGCCCTGGCCTCGGCGGCGGAAGGCGTCGGGGAACACGACGGCCTCGACGAGGCCGGTCTCGTCCTCCAGGGTCACGAACTGCATGGGCAGGTCGTCCTTGGTGAGGACCAACTTCTCCGCCACGACGAGCGCCCAGAAGCGGGACTCGTGCCCGATCCGGTGGGCGACCTGCCCGACTCGATGGGGGTAGTCCTCCCCGTGACGTTGCCCACGGGTGAGCGCCGCCGGGTGTAGTTCCAGGGTGATGCCGAGCAGTTCCATCTCCTGGTTGGCCCTCTGCACAAGGCCGGTGGGCCTTGGAGCCACACCCTTAGGGAGTCCGCCCACGCTGTCCCAGAGCAGCCGGGTCCGATCTCCGTCGGGCGCCCACCGGTCGAAGGCCCCGGCCCTGGCCAACAGCTCCATGGCCTTGGCGGAGGTCTTCGCTCGGGCCAGGAGGTCCTGGGGGTCCTGGTAGGCGCCGCCTTCCTCCCGTGCGGCCAGAAGCTTCTCCAGGTCGGCCTTGGCCAGCCCCTTGATGAAGCTGAGCCCGACACGGAGGGCGTGGTCGCCATCCGGGGCATACCCGGCCTCGCTCTCGTTCACGTCCGGACCCAGGACCTTCACGCCATGGCGCCGGGCGTCGCCCAGGTAGGCGATGGCCGGGTAGAAGCCGCCCTGGTTGTTGATCACGGCGGCGTAGAACGGCGCGGGGTGGTGAGCCTTGATCCAGCCGCTCTCGTAGCTCACGCGAGCGTAGCTGGCGGAGTGCGGCTTGCAGAACGAGTAGCCCGTGAAGGTCTCGATCATGGACCAGACCTCCTCGGCTCCCTTCTCAGGGATCCCACCGACCCGGCAGCCGTCCATGAAGGCGGCCTTGTAGTCGGGGACCCGGGCGGCGTGATCCTTCTTTCCCAGGGCCTTCCTCAACTTGTTGGCCTGTTTGTAGGTGAACCCGGCCATGCCCTGCGCCACCCGCATAACGTCCTCCTGGTAGACGAGGACGCCGTAGCTCTCGCTGAGGAGGTCGTCTAGGGAGGCGTGGATGGGCTCGTAGGGCTTGCCCTTGGTGCGGGAGACGTAGGTGTCCACCCACCGGTTCGCGGCAGGCCTGATCAGCGAGCTGTGGATGGTCAGATGCTCGTAGTCGCCTCTACCTACTCGCTGTTGAAGGATGCGGCTGGCCGGACTCTCCACGTAGAAGACGCCGATGGTGTCGCCCCTGGCCATGAGGTCCTGCGTGACCTCGTCCTGTTCGGGGAACCACGTCCGGCGCTCGGGAGCCTCGCCGCGTGTCTCCAGGACGGCAAGGCCATCACGAACGACGGCGAGGGATCGGTTGCCCAGCAGGTCGAGCTTCACGAGCCCGTATGACTCCACGCCGTCCTTCTCCCACTGGAGGATCGAGACGCCATCCTTCGCGGGCGCGGGCTGGCTGGGCGCGTGCTCCCAGAGGGGGCCGGGGGTGATGACGGTGCCGCCGGGGTGGACGGACAGTAAGTGGGGCTGGCCGACGAGTCGGGATGCCATCTGGATGATGTCTGGCCAGGGCTCGGGCATCGGCGCGTCGGTCCGGGTCGTCCGCCCCAGCTTCACCGACAGTCCGGCCTCGTCCTCCCAGCCCCACGTCCGCAGCCGCTTACTCATTCTGGAGATTTCACTCTCCGGTCGGCAGTGGAGCTTGGCCACGTCCCGGATGGCGGCACGGGGCTGGAACATGTTGTGGTTCGCGACCATCGCGACGTGGTCACGCCCAAACGTGTTGAACACCCACTGGAGCACGTCGTCCCGCTCATCCCAGGCGAAGTCCACGTCGAGGTCGGGCGGGTCCTCCCGGTCCTCGTTGAGGAACCGCTCGAACATCAGGTTGGCGCCGACGGGGTCTACGTTGGTGATGCCCAGCAGGTAGCTGAGGAGGGAGGCAGCGCCGCTCCCCCGCCCGCACGTCCGGGAGGCGTTCCGCGTGATGGCCTGCATGACCAGGAAGTAGCCGCCGAAGCCCTTCCGCAGGATGAGGTCCATCTCTCTCTCTAAGCGGCGGTGCACCTTCTGGTCGGACACGGCGCCGTAGCGGCGACGGATCCCCTCGCGGGCTTCGGCCCACAGCCGCTCGGCTACGTCCTCCCCGGGGCCGAGGTGCGGCGGGTTCGGTAGCACCCAGGTCCCCCACGGCAACGTCCACCCGGAAAGCTGAGCTTCGAGGCGCCGGGTGCCCTCATTCACTTCCTCCGACAGTCCTTGCTCCCACGCTGTGCATGTCTTGGCCCCCAGGCGCGGCTCCCAGTAGTCCTTGGGCTTCAGGTCCTGGAGCATGGCGTTCATGGCGATCGCCCGCTTGACCTTGTGAATGGCCAGCCCTTCCGACTTCAGGAAGCGCAGCACCTGGGGGCCCGCCACAGCGATGCCCTCCGCCCGGGCCCTCTGGGCGACCTGCCACCCGCCGCCGCCGATGAGGATGGCCACCAGTTCGGTGTCCGGCGCCTCGTCCCGCAACTGCAAGGCCACCCCCCATCGATCCGCCAAGAGCACGCAGTTGCCCGGCCACGCCCACGAACGACCGTGGGCCTTGTCGGTCAGGGCCTTGTTCATCGAGGTGTAGCCCTCGGCGTCCAGGGGGAGAACGTAGACCTCGCCGTCGCCCAGCGGCAGTCGGCAACCGACATGGAGCCGGAGGCCGAGCTTGTCGGCGGCCTCACGCATCCGGGGGAGGCCGTGAAGTCCACGGTCCACCAGGGCAAGGTCTGTGTAGCCCAAGCGGAGCGCCAACTTCCCGAGGTCCTCGGGCAGGTAGACCCCCTCCATGAGGCTGTAGGCGGAGATGCCGAGGGCCAAGGCCATGGTCTAGGCCCCCTGGCGGAGGGCCTGATGACCGAAGCGACGATGGAGACGGAGGGCTGTGGCCTCAAGCGCCAGCCGCTTCTGGACGGTGTCTTCGGCGAGCAGGAGGGGGGTGCCGGGCGTCTGGCCCAACCACGCTTCCAGTTCCAGGCGTTGAATGAGCACGCGCCGGGTGGCCTCTGCCATGAACAGGAATTCCAAGTCGCGGCAGCACGCCCAGAGGTCCTCGCCGCTGAGGCCGAAGGGCAGCACATGGTGGAGATCATCTACGTCCCACCAGGACAGCCGAAGGCGATGAACGAAGCGCCCATCTAAGCGCCAGGCCCAGGCGGCCTCCCAGACCCACGAGGCCAGACTGAGGTCGTGCTTGTGTACTGGGGGGATGATGATTTTCCGCAGGATTTCGGACGCCTGGACGACCTCCAGGGGCGGGAGCCGATCCTGGTCTTCCCCTCGCGCCTGCCTGAGCACCTGGAATGCCTCGGGTGCCGGGATGATCCGCCCGAGTGCGTGGACCTCCATGGGCTGCACCTGGGCGACACGGTGCAGGCCAAAGTGGTGGAGTCGATCCCGCGACCGCGCCTCCAGGGCCGACAGCGCCCCGAGGGGATACGGAGCCAGGAAGGGGGCCTCCTGGCCCGCCTCGATCATCCGGACCTGGTCCTCCGCCTTGGCCGCCAACCGGGAGGCGGAGTAGCTCTGACTGAGGCCGCCGTGGGCGCTCCAGCCGGCTTCCTCGAGGAGATCCCTGCGGAGCCGTTCGGCGGCGTCGAGCACGGGGCCGTGAAGGCGTTCGGTGCCGCGAAGGTCCACGAACCCCTCGCCGAACCGCCCCAGGCGGCCCAGGGGGCTGTAGGCGAGCAGGTGACGACCAAGGCACGCACGGGCATCCATCCAGGTCGAAGGCATGGGGTCGAGCACGACAAGACCGGGATCCTGGTGGAGGGCGATGTCCACGGGGATGCCCGGCTCGAGCCCGGCCTTCCTGGCGATGCGGTCCACCATCCAAAGCCTCGGGGTCCGGCCCTGCTCCGGATTTCGGAACCCGAGGGGCCGCCCAACCAGGTCTGACTCACGCTGCCGCGCAAGCTGGAATGGCAACTCCGGGACCCACACAGCCAACATCGAACCAACCCCACCCACCCCATCGGCGGGGCCCCAATATAGCGAAAATAAAGCGAACATGCCATCCTGGTTTTTCAAGAGGACGACCGGCCCCTGGCTGGTGGGACCACCCATCGGTCCAGCTCACCAGACAACGCCACTGCCCTCGGGAGCATCATGTTGGGCAGTTCTAGGAGGGAGAGGACCTGTGTGCGGTCGGGTGGGGGTGAAGAAGGGCATTGAGGGCCTCGTGCTGGAGCACCTCGGGGCCGCAGGTGCGACCGAGGATTGGGCGGTTCCCAACCCGAACGTCTCCCCTACCAATGCCATCCCGGGCGTCCGCCTGGTGGACGGCGCCCGCGTGGCAGCAAGCTACCTTTGGGGATTCCTGCCGCCGAACGCCCCAAGCCGGGCTTTCATCTCGGAATACTTCACGTTCAATGCCCGTGCCGACAAGATCGCCACGGGCAGGCTCTACGGGAAGCCGTTCAAGAACCAGCGGTGCCTGATCGCGGTCAACGCGTGGTTCGAATGGCCGAAGGCGCCGGGGGCCAAGAAGGGGACGCCCTGCACCATCGTGCCGACCGCTGGGGACCTGTTCGTGTTCGCCGGGCTTTGGGGCCCCTGGCAGGACCCTGCGACCGGCATCCGCCACGACACGGCAACCGTGGTCACCACCGAGCCCAACGAGCTGATCTCCGAGCTACCCCACAACCGGATGCCCGCGATCTTGGCACCCTCGGAGTGGACCTCTTGGCTGGACCCGGCGACGTCGGTGGCAGACCTCCAGGCCCTGCTGAGACCCGCGCCGTCAGAGTGGATGGAGGCACGGATGGCTGGGCCGAAGGAGTTCGAGCTGGGTTGAACGGAGGCTCGGCAGGGGCCACATCAGAGTAAACACCTCGCACTCGCAGGGGTGGACTTCCATGGGCTTCTGCCCGATGGTGACGTCACGCGGTTCGGCGAACCGAGTAATTAGGAATTAGCCATGACCGACCCCTTCATGACCCTTATGGAAAACGAGAATGTGACCTGGGCTGCCCAGCGCATCCGAGAGCGGGTGCTCAACGGGAAGCCCGGTGAGGGGCCGGACGACCTGGACCAAAGGATCGAATCACTGATTGTCACGGTCATGAAGGTCAGCCTGTCTCATCACGACGAGTTCACGCGGCAAGGTGGTGAGGGCTTCTACCGCGACGAGAAGGGGAAGCCCCAGGATGCTGATTTCTTCGACGAATGCGAGCCAGCGAACCCCGATGGGTTCAATCGGGAGATGTGGAAGCACGGCCTGGAGAGCGGCTACACCCCGGAGGGGCTGACCCAGCTTTACGGGCCTCGGCCAGAGGGAATTTAGGAACATCCAAGGCAGGGCTCTGGCCTTCCTCCTACCCACGAGGCAGATGTGGGTGAACCCCGTTGGCGACCATCGGGGACGGGGGCTACCCCACCACCACCCAAACCGGGCGGCCCTCTTCACGGGCCTTCCGGATGGCCTCGCTGGCCTTCTTGGCTGTGATGGGCCGGGTGCTCTCATCCTCGCGGTGAACGAGGAGAAGGCCCTCGGCTCCGACGCTGGGAAGCCGGACCAGGTCCACGGCGTAGGCCTCAGCCACGAGGAGGTGGCCCAACTGCCGTGGGGGAGCTGGGACCTTGAAGCCCCTGCCGGAACGCAGGGCCTGGATGGTCAAGCCGAAGAGCCCTGAGAGCGCGCCGAGAGCAGGGTCCCCTGGTTCCTGTTTGTCCAGTTCCCACCGGGAGAGGGTCTTCTGGTTCGTGTGGATGGCCTCGGCCAGTTGAGCCTGGCTCCACTTCCAGGCCAGCCGGATGCGCCTGATCCGTTTCCCGAGCGTGTCCGGGTGGGCAGGAGCCTTGCCATAGCCGCCACGCAGAGGGCGCTTCATGGCATCCCCCTACCTGGCGAGGAGGACGGACTGATACCCACCATGAGTAATTCGCGGTGCCCGCCCCTCCCGCCCCAGGAGACGGAGCGAGAGCGGTGGCGTTGCACCATGCCCCAACTGTAACGGGAATCACCAACCGATCAGACGGCCATTCAGCGGTTGTGGAGCCGGGTCAGAGGTGCTCAAAATACCCAAAACGAGAGTTTCGCAACCGGGAGGCATGCCGTGACGACGACCTTGTGGGGCATCCATGGAGGCCGGGATGGTTCGGCCGATCCCCTGTTCAGGGAGAAGAATTTGCTCGCCTTGGGGTGGATCGCCCTGGGGGACTTGAGCCAGCTTGGGGCTGACCGCGCGGCCTTCCGAACCGCATTGGTCGAGGCCTACCCAGAGACCGTGGCCGGGGCGGTGCCCGTGGAGGCGGGTGTGCTGTTCCGGTTCGTCCACGAGATGGCCGTGGGCGACCTGGTGGCCTACCCCAGCCGGGAGGACCGCTGCATCCACCTCTTCGAGGTGAAGGGCCCCTACCAATACGACGCCTCCGAGGGAGCCGACTTCCCCCACCGTCGCCCGGCGAAGCTGGTGAAGAGCCTCCCCCGGGGCAGCTTCAGCCAGCCAGCCCTGAATGAGATCGGGGCTGCCATCACCCTGTTCAAGATCAGAACCAACACGGCAGAGTTCCTGACCAAGCTGGCCGACCAGGCCCCGGAGGCCCCAAGGCCAGCAGGTGCCGATCCCGAACCGGAGCCCCCCAGCAGCGGCCCAGACTTCTCTGAGAGCACCCAGGACTTCGTGATCGGGCGGTTGGGGCTTCACCTCAAGGGCCACCCCTTTGCGCACTTTGTCGGGCACCTGCTGAATCTCATGGGCTACCGCACCCAGATCTCGCCCCCGGGGCGCGACGGCGGCATCGACATCCTGGTCCACAGCGATCCCCTAGGCATGCAGGGGCCGGTCATGAAGGTCCAGGTGAAGTCCTCCGAAGCCCAGGTCGGAGAGAAGGACGTGCGGGACCTTGCGGGGCTTCTGCACGAGGCTGAGCGAGGCTTGTTCGTCACCCTGGGCACCTTCAACCTGGACGCCCGGAAAGTGGCCCGGGGCCCGAGGGGGATCCGCTTGATCGACGGCCCGGAGCTTGTGGATCTGATCTGCGAACACTACGACCGCATTGACCACCGCTATCGGTCGCTGTTGCCCCTCCGCAGGGCCTGGGTGCCCGATGCCCCCATTGCCACGGGCGAATAGCGTTAGGCGCCGAATTCGGCCTCCTGGGCGCTCATAAGGCTTCCCTGTGCCGAGGGGTCGCCCCATGCTCTCTGGTTCCGCGAGGAAGACCCCATGTGCCTTGCTCCCACCCACCACACCAACCGCCCCATCCAGGTGATTGAGGGCGAATATAGCCCCCTTGCAACAGGAGACATCATGCGGAACCCGGCCGCCATTTTCCTTTTGGCCCCCGCCCTTTTCCTCGCCTGTGGAACCGTGCCCGAGGGGTTCACCCCGGAAGCATGGGACCGCTACCAGCGGGAGAACCCGAATGGGGCTCAGGTCATCCGTTGGATCCACGAAAGCGGGCCGAGGCGAGAACTGCTACAGACCTATACCCGGGTTTGCCAAGAGCACGGGGTGCAGCCGAGTGACGCCAGAATGATGTTCTACATCCCGGCAGAACAGGCCATGCTCACTGGGGCTGACCTGAAAGGTTTCATCCGCGCTTCCTATGAACAATTGGTCAAGGAGGAAGAGGAAAGCCTTCAGCGCGCAACCACCGGCCTATTCCCCGATCCGACTAAGGCTGAGATCGTGAATCAGAGGCTGGCCCGCGACCAAGCGATCCTCGCGGCCATGCAGAAGTGAGACCACCCCCCTCAACACCGGAATGGGGCTGATTGGCTGGTTTGACTTCCCGCACGGTAATGGTGGAGGCGGGGGGAACTGGGGGGAGAATGGCCCATAACCAGGAGGGTCGAATTGCTTCCACCACTCCCATCCAAACCTCTCATCGAGTTGACTGAAGCCGACCTGCTGCGCCTCGTGGAAGATGAGGTTCGAGAGGATGTGGAAATCGACTACAAGGTGAAACTTGAGTCGGATTGCCAGGAGTTCGCACGAGACGTCAGCTCCTTTGCGAACACCAAAGGTGGCTACCTGGTATACGGCATGGACGAGGAGAAGGAGCTACCGACCCGACTGGTAGCCCTGGAGGGGTTCGATTCAGGAAAGGCAATCGGCCGATTGAACTCGTGGGCCCAGGAGCACATTCGCCCGCGACCTACCCTGCGCTTCAAACCGGTCTCACTCGGCGGCGGGGGGGAAGCCCTGGTGGTTGAGGTCCCGCGAAGCTGGATCGGGCCCCATGAGGTCCGCCAGGAGCACCGCTTCTATCATCGAACCCAGCACGGGAAGGCCCCCATGGATGTGGATCAACTGCGGCAGGCGTTCAGGCAGGAAGGGGATTTCCTCCAGGCCGTCGATGCTTTTCATTCTCACCGACTCGCGCATTGGCAGGAACGAACCACCGGCCTTGGAGGTAACTGCTCCCTTTTCGTCCTCCATTTTCTACCGGCGGATGGACTACTTGGGCGGCGTCGGGTGGACATCGTGGGGAATGCCTTCGAAGGGCACTATCCCGTCCCGCATCCTTCAGGGAGAGACATAGGGGAAATGAGGGTTTGGCGTGGCGGAACCACTCCAACCTTCAACCTGGATGGTTATGCATTCCAGGAGACCTCCGGGATCGAAGGAGAATTCTGCTCCTGCCAGGTCTTCCGGAACGGGGGGGTCGAACACAAATTGGCCCTTCGCTACATCCGTGACACAAAAATCATCCTTGCCTACATGATCGACCAATGGCTTGATCGGGCCAGCAGACATGCTGTGTCAGTCATGAAGGCCTTGGGGTCTCAGGGGCCCGTCGCGGTTGCCGGATCGCTCATGGGCGCCAAAGGGTGGGATTGGACCCTGCCGACTGAATTTTTTGAGCCTTGTCACACCATCCAAGAGCCGATTTTGAGGCTTCCAGAAGTGCTTCTTGCCTCGCCAGATGCCCCCCCCGGGCCAACCGTCGAGGAATTAAGCCGGTGCCTCTGGAACGCCATGGGGATGGAGCGGTCCCCCTTTTTCCAGAATGGGGAATACAAGCCCAATAACCCTCGATAAGGGCCCAAACCCGAGCGGCTAGATTACTGTCAGAGCACAAAGCAAAAGCCCCGGCTTGGCGACCGGGGCTAAACAGGGCACCCCGCCTTAAGGCCGTCCAGATAGTCCGCCCACACCTGCATCATCTTTCGCCGTTCCTCGAGGTGGGTGGTGCGGTTGTAGGCCCGCCCATTGGGATCGCGCACGGCATGGGCCAGCTGGTGCTCGATGAAATCAGCGCGGAAGTTCAACTCTTCTTCAAGGAGGGTCCGGGCGACGGCCCGGAACCCGTGGCCACTCATCTCCTCCTTGCCGATGCCCATTCGTCGAAGGGCCGCCAGGATGGCGTTGTCGCTCATTGGGCGGGCACTGCTCCGCGCGCTCGGGAACACGAATCGTCCTCTTCCGGTCAGGGGCTGAATCTCTTTCAGGATGGCCACGGCCTGGGTGCTAAGGGGCACGATGTGCGGCGTCTGGGTCTTGGTTACGAGGTAGCGCCACTCGGCTGCGACGAGGTCGATGTCAGCCCACTCGGCATGGCGGAGCTCCCCAGGGCGAACGAAGACGAGGGGGGCCATACGGAGGGCACAGCGCACGATGAGGCCGCCCTCGTAGCCCTCCATGGCCCGCAGGATGCCCGCAAGCGGCTTCGGGTCCGTGGTGGCCGCCATGTGCTTCCCCTGCGCCGGGGGGATGGCTCCTCGGAGGTCTCCGGAGGGGTCGCGTTCGGCCCGCCCCGTGGCCACCGCATACCGGAACACCTGCCCGCAGGTGCCCCGCGCACGGTGGGCCGTCTCAACGGCCCCCCGCGCCTCGATGCGGCGGATCACTTCGAGCAGCTGGGGGGCAGAGATGTCCGAGATCGGCCGGTCCCCAATCCAGGGGAAGATGTCGCGCACGAAGCGCCGAAGGACGCCATCCCAGTATTTTTTTGTCTTGGTCGGAGCGAATTTTTTGACCCACTCCCTCGCCACGACCTCGAAGCTGTTGGCTGCGCGGTCCGCCTTGGCGTCCTTTCTGGCCTTCCGGTGCTCGCCGGGGTCCACGCCCTCGCTCAGCAGCTTCCGCGCCTCGTCCCGGCGCTCCCGGGCCACCTTCAGTCCCACGTCGGGGTAGACCCCCAGCGAGAGACGCTTCTCCTTGCCGTCGAAGCGGTATTTCAGGCGCCACCACCGGCCCCCGCTTGGGGCGACTTCCAGGTAGAGGCCGCGCTCATCGTGGAGCCGAACAGGCTTCAAACCGGCCTTGACTTTGCGCAGGGCGGCATCGGTCAGGGGCATGGGGGCAACTCCTCGGGGCAGGGCCCCAGTTGCCCCAAATCTTGCCCCCAGTTGCCCCCGGATCGCAACGGATCCCTTCGGACCCGGTCGGACACCCTTCGGCGCTGATTCATTGAAATCATTGGACGAATCAGACGCCGTCGGATGCCCTCGGAAAACGTGTTGGTGGAGGTGGTGGGAGTCGAACCCACGTCCAAGACATGCCGGATGGCGGCTCTTCCACAGGCTTGGTCCGCTCTTGAAACCTCCCGGCGGGGAACGGACGAGCCGCTCGGGACGTGTGCCCCCT
>Ga0255338_1002930_pt1 | contig 22402 bp, 24 predicted proteins | sample MeOH1_35cm_T4_19_FD_203715 | JGI IMG/M metagenome (GOLD analysis project Ga0255338, IMG submission 203715) | Sandy soil microbial communities from University of British Columbia, Vancouver, Canada - MeOH1_35cm_T4_195 | ecosystem: Engineered > Artificial ecosystem > Sand microcosm > Unclassified ...
CGGTGACATCACGCAGGCGCCGGCCTTGCTCGAAGGTCAGGCCGGGGATGCCGTGCTCGCCGACAAAGCCTATGACAGCAATGCGTTACGCGCAATCATCGCCAACATGCAGGCCGAGGCCGTGATCTCCTCAAACCGCTCGCGCAAGGTGCTCATCCCGCACAATGCCAGCACTTACAAACACCGCAACCGCATCGAACGCTGCTTCAATCGCCTCAAGCACTTCCGCCGCTTCGCTACCCGCTACGATCGACGATCCATCCACTTCAACGGCTTCGTCCATCTCGCCGCCGCCATGATCTGGCTACACTGAATGTCGATCCCGCCTAGCGGGCCTTTCGCCTGCGCGGGGGAACCTCGGTCACATAGGTTAGGGTTGTCGTGACGGCCGGCTGGATCACGACGGTCGTCGTGGTGCTGCCCGGATAATAATAGCCACCCGCCATGAATCCGGGAGTCTGCGTCGTCGTGACCTGGGGTTCTCCCGGAGCGCCTGGGTGGCCCATTGGATAAGGTGCGGCGGCATAAGGCGGCGGATCGAAATCGACGCCGGGACCGCCGCTGACATGGCCTTCGAAGCGGCCTTCATAATCGCCGCTAAAGGTTTTTCCGTCTTTGTCGCGCCAAGTGCCGCTCCAGCGGCCTTCATAGCCCAGTGGCGGTGGAGGTGGGCCGTCGTCAGGCGCGGTGACTTCGTCATCATAGCGCAGGCCGGGCGGAGGCGGCGCATCTTCGCTTCGATCCTGCCAGTCGACGCCGCTGCGATAGTCGCGTACGCGGCCATCGCTGTCGGTCATTACCGCATCGTCATAATAGCGCGACCAGCCATAGCCGGGGGTCGGAGCGGGCAGGCCATACACGCCGTAATTGCGAATATGGTAAGTGGGGCCGATCCAGTAGCGTGGCAGCACATAGCCTACCGCTGGCCGGCGATAGGCCGCCCAGCCGCCAGGCGCGTACCAGCCGGCATACCAGCGGCCATGATGGCTTGGTCCCCAGCGGCGAGCGGTTGTTCCCTGATGCGGCTCAGCGGCTCGTACGGCAATGCCATTCCCCATGACCGGACCGTTTGCAAAAACGGGCGTCGTCATCCCGATCGTCAGGACGGCGCCTGCTAGGATGATGCTCCGGATATGCATGCTGGAATCCCCGTTTTCGGCTGATTTGTTAACGGCTTGTTTAGCATGATGGGCCGCGGCGATCCAAGCGTCGGCGTTCCTGCGCCTGTCCCGAAACGGGGCAGGGCAGGCTCAACCCAGGCGCGATCCGATCCGAGCGACCAGCGTTTCCAGGCCCGTCTTGTCTGCATAGTCGAAACGCGCGGGAACGGGGCTGTCGAGGTCGAGCACCGCCACGACGCGGCCGTCCACGATCACCGGCACGACGATCTCCGACGCGCTTGCCGCATCGCAGGCGATATGGCCGGGGAAGGCGTGAACATCCTCGACCAGTTGCGTCTGGCCGCTCGCCGCCGCCGTGCCGCAAACGCCCCTGCCCAGCGGAATGCGGATGCAGGCCGTCTTGCCCTGAAAAGGGCCCAGGACCAGCTCGCCTGCGAGCATCCGGTAAAAGCCCGCCCAATTGAGGTTCGGCAGGAACTGCCAGATGAGTGCGGAGATATTGGCCATATTGGCGATGGCATCGGGTTCGTCTGCCGTCAGCGCATCGGCGGCGGACAGCAGGTCGTCATATAGCGTGGCTTTGTCGGCATCGGCCGGGGGAGCGAAATCGAACATGGCGGGGATATAGGGCGCCCCGGGCGTGTCGGCCAGTCCAGTCCGGCTAGAGTGTTTTCGAAGCAGATGGCATCATCTGCTGGCTTGGAAAACGCGGAAAAACAAAAGACAAATAGAACATGATCCGATCCAGTCTGATCGGATCATGTTCCAGAGCATCGTGCGAAAAATTGGGAACCGGTTTTGCGCTTAAAACGATGCGACCAGAAAAACTTGGAGCGCGCGTCCTGCGTCAGATTTAACGCAGCGCGCTCTAGTGTTGCCAATCGGGGTGCGGGATGGGCAGCAATCCTCTTCATTCCCCAGATGGGGAAGGGCATGACCTGCGGCGCCGTGGGAGCGCTCCCCTTCTCCACGACCCATGCGTGGGGAGGATTTCGGGCCTCTAATCGAACCGAACCTTGCCACGCCCCGCCTTGACCGAACTGCGCGCTTTCTTTGCATCGACGCGCCGGGCTTTGGCGGCCTTGCCGGGCTTCGTCGCCTTGCGGGCCTTGGGCACGACCGTTGCCTCGCGGATCAGCTCGACCAGCCGGGCAAGCACCTCCTGCCGGTTCAGGAGCTGCGACCGGGAACCTTCGGAGCGGAGGATCAGCACGCCTTCCGCCGTCATCCGCCGCCCAGCGATCACCGCCAGCCGTTGCTTTACCGCTTCGGGCAGGGAGAAGCTGTTCGCCACGTCGAAGCGCAGTTGCACGGCGCTGTCGGTGGTGTTGACATGCTGGCCCCCGGCGCCGGTCGAGCGGACGAATGTCTCCGACAGTTCGTCAGTGTCGATGGCGATCGACCGGGTGACGGGGATGAGGGCCAAGCCCTATAATCCCACCTGTTCGAGCAACTCCTGCCCGAAACCTGCCGCCGCGAAAGTCTCCGGCAAGGGAGCAGTCGCCTCCGCAGGCGGCTTTTCGCCACGCGGGATGCTGAGGAACCGGCTGTGCAGCAGCATTGGACCGCTGCTGGTCCCATAGACCGGATCGCCCGCAATGCCGAAGCCGAGGCCATGCAGCGCATGGGCGCGGATCTGATGCGTCCGTCCGGTACGCGGGGTGAAGACGATCAATGCCCGGCCATCCTTTTCCGCGACTTTGCGCCATTCGGTGAGCGCCGCCTTGCCCGCCTTGGCCGGGATCATCCGCCAGCCCTGCGCTTGCGTGCTGACTTTCTTGAGCGCGAGTTCGATGGTGCCGCTGTCCTCCGCCGGAACGCCGTCCATCACGGCGACATAGCGCTTCGCGACCGTCCCTGCTTCAAAGGCCGCGGCGAAGCGCTTGTGCGCCTTGGGATTGCGGGCGAGCAACAGGCAACCGCTGGTGTCGCGGTCCAGCCGATGGACCGGCAGTGGCCAGCGCTGGAAGCCGAAGGTCAGCGAGGAAAGGTGGTTTTCCAGTGAAAGCGACCCGTCGCGCGGGGCATCGACCGGCAGGCCGGCGGGCTTGTCGAGGATGATGGCCTCGCCATCGATAAACAGGACTCGGTCGTGAAGCAGGGACAAGAGGCGTTTCCGTAAAATAGGAGGGCGATTGACGCGCGTGCCGCTTCCTATAGGGCGTCGTGCTTATGGAGAACAGGGGGCATGAGGCGCACCCGCCGGGCGGCGGGCGGCTGGAATGGATCGATGTCGCGCGCGGCATCGGCATCATCGCCGTGGTTGCCGGACATGTATGGACCCAGGGAGCGCTGCGTGACGCGATGTACAGCTTTCATATGCCGCTGTTCTTTCTGTTGTCGGGCCTGCTCTCCCGACCGCAGCCGGTGGCGGGCTTCACCCGGCGGCAGATCGCGTCGCAGATGCAGCCCTATGCGGCTTTCCTGATCCTGCTGATCCTTGCCGACCAGATCATCGAAACGATCAAGGGCGGGCGACCCATCTTCCATAGCTGGCCGCAGGATGTGGCGCCGGTCCTGTTGGGCGGCTCCTGGCTGCGGGGGCCGTTCACGATTTTCTGGTTCGTGCCATGCCTGATGATGGCCCGCATCCTGTTCAACATGGCGTTGGCCCGCTGGCCCGATCCGCTCGATCGGCGTTGGGCGCTGACGCTGCTGCCCTGTCTGTCGCTTGCCTATGGAGTGGGTAAATTCACCAGCCTGTCGCCGCTTGGCCTGCTGACCGTGCCGATGGCGCTGGTCCTGTTGTGGCTCGGTGCGGCCTGGCAGCTTGTGACTTGGCGAGGCTGGATGCTGGCGCCTCTGGTCCCGCTGTCGCTGGCGGGCTTGATGGCGCTGCTGCCGACGCTCAATATGAAGGCGGCGGATTACGGCTGGCCGCTCCTGTCTGTGGGCTCGGCAGTGGCCACCAGCTTCCTGCTGTTCCGCCTTTCAGTACGGATTGCGCCCTTTGGCGGCTGGATCGCGGCGTTCGGTCGCGCATCGCTGGTCATCATGTATCTGCATGTCGCGGTGATCCACTATCTATCGCCCTATCTCAGCAAGCCGTGGCTGTTGATGCAGGCGCTGTTGCTGCCGCTGGGTGCCTATTATCTGATCCGGGCCGTGCCCGGAGCGCGGCGAATTTTCCTTTAGGGCTGCCTACCCCCCTTTTGTCATGCTGAACAAGTTCAAGGTGACGAATGCGGGTAGGAAAGTTCACGTCCGCGACTTGCCCGATGCAGCCCGCTGGCCGATCGCAGTCAGATCGATCGGAGCGTCCGTCTCATGCCGGCCGTACAACCCGTCATTCTGTCCGCTTCGGTCAGAATTCCAAGTTCAACCGGCTGTAATAAAAGCCGCCGCTGGTGCCGTAAGGCGAATATTGGTTGTAGAGGGAAAAGCCATTGCCCTGCAGCGCGGGCAGCAATTTATCCGGATAGCTGTTGAACAGATTGTTGGCGCCTGCCGTCAGCTTGATGCCCTTGCGCAGTTCCACCCCGGCTTCCAGGTCGACGATGATCTTGGGATCGATTTCCGCATCCAGCGAAGGCGTCGTCGGATGGACCATCGTTACCTTGCCATAGCGGGTTGCGCGCAGGTTGAGGCTGGCCGGTCCCCTGGTCCAGAGGATGTTGGCGATGAACTTGTCGCGCGGCGTGCCCTTGGTAAAGTCGCCCCGCTTCGACCGGCCGATCAGCGCCAGCCCGGAACTGGCCAACACGCTCGGCACGGCATCGACATGGGTGAAGACGGTCTTGTTGAAATTGGCCGACAGGCTGAACACGGCATGGCCGAAATCGCTGAGATCGGCGCGCCAGGTGCTGACCACATCGATCCCGCGCGTCCGCGTATCGGCTGCGTTGGAGAAGTAGAAGCCGCCCGCCGAAGATGTGATGCCCGCCGCCGCCAGCACGCTGCGTACAAGTGGACCTTGCAGGGTTTCGGACAGCAGGATGCGGTCCTTGATCTTGATCTGATAGGCATCGACCGTGATGTTGAGGCGTGGCGTCGGCGTGATGACGATGCCGGCGGAAAGGTTCCTCGACTTTTCCGGCTTCAGCGGTGTGGCGCCCAGAGCGATGGCCGCTGCAGAATCCACCGGCAGCGCCGAGACAGGCAGCAGCACGCCGCCCACATTGATCGTGCTGGCGGACGAATAATGCTGCTGTTGCAGCGTCGGGGCGCGGAAGCCGGTGCTTGCCGTGCCGCGCAGCGCCAGGCCGCGCACCGGCTCGATACGCAGTGACGCCTTGCCGGTGTCGGTGGTGCCGAAGTCCGAATAATCCTCATGCCGCCCGGCCAGCGCGACCTCGAACCCCTCCATGACCTGCTGTTCCAGGTTCAGATAGACACTCCAATTGTCGCGGCTCCATTCCCCGGCGGAGGAGAGGGGGAAACCTGTCACGCCTTGCGATCCGGACGTCCGCAGCACACCTGCATTGGCGTCGTTGGTCGAGCGGTATCCGCCGTCGATATAGGATTCGGGGTCGCCCGCGCCGATGGCATAGCTGTTCCAGCGATATTCCGCGCCCAGAGCCACCAGCAACGGTTCGGACAACCCCAGATCGACCGTCTTCTGGAGGTCGAGATTGGTCGTCCACTCCTTCGACGTGACGGAGCCGATATACATGTCGGCAGGGCTTGCCGGGCCGAGCGACGCGTTGATGACCGAGCTTTCCCGATATTTCACCCAGTTGCGGGAAAAGCTGCCGGACAGGTCGTAATGGAATGTGTCGGAGAGATCTCCGCGCAGCCCTGCCGCCGTCTGGAAATCCTCGTCATAGATGTGAAGATGCGGGCTGTAGCCGTTGGGGAAAAGCTCTGGAATATTGTTCGGCGCATCGGGGAAGCGATAGGTCAGCCAGGCGTCGCTATGCCGCCGAGAAGCCGTGCCGAACAAGTAGAATTCCACCGCGTCGCTTACCGGCAGCGACACGTCATAGGCGAAGTTGATTCCCGAAACCTGCGGCTGGCCGCCCTTGTTGACGTTCCGGTTGACGGTCGCCTCACGCGGGTCGAGCGCGCCGGTGGTCGAGGAATAAAGCTGACCCACTCGCGCATAGAATTGGCCGGGATTTGGCGCGCTGCGATAGGTGCGTCCCTGAAGGAAGGCGTCCAGCGTAAGATGGATATGGCCGCCATCACCGATGCCGAAGCCCTTGCTGATCTGGAACCGGCCCTGTTCGCCGCCGCCATCCGCCGTGGCGCCGCCCAGGAAGGAAGCCGTGCCGCTGGCGTCATCCTTCAGCAGAATATTGACCACGCCTGCGATCGCGTCTGACCCATATTGGGCCGACGCCCCGTCGCGCAGCACCTCTATCCGTTCGATGGAGGAGGAGGGGATGAGGTCCAGGTCCGGCGGCGACTGGCCGTTCTGGGTCGTGCCGTTGATGAAGAGGGTCGCCGTATTGTGGCGCCGCTTGCCGTTCACCAGCACCAGCAACTGGTCGCCCGCAAGCCCGCGCAGCGACAGCGTCTTGACCGCGAAGCTGGCCCCGGCGCCGCTGTTCGACACGTTGATCGACGGCACCAGCGTCCCCAGCAGGTCGCGGACCGATTGCTTGCCGCTCGCTTCCATATCCTTGGCGCTTAGTACGTCGATCGGCGCGAGGCTTTCCGCGACGGTGCGCGTGGTCTGGCGGGTGCCGGTGACGATGATGGGGGCGGACGTCTCCTCCGCTTCGGCGCCCGGTGCCATGGCGACCGGAGCTGCCGCGCCCGCGATGCCGATCTGCGCGAGTTGAACGGCCAGCGGGCGGCGGTGGGCGGCGCTCCGGTTGGCGGGGATCGCGAGCGCAATGACGCCCACGCCCGCCTCGCTATGCTTGAGCGCGGTTCCGGCGAGCAGCCTTTCCAGCGCATCTTCGGTCGATAACCAGCCTTGCACGCGCCGGCTGCGTATCGCGGCTACTTCGTCATAGGGAAACAGGATGCGCACGCCCGACTGCGTCGAAAGCTGGCGCAGGGCGCTGCTCAGCGGCTGCGGTGGAATGTCGAACTTGTGACGCTGCGACAGAGTGGCGTCCGTCTTGGGGGCCGCCAGAAGCTCCGTGGGCGAAACAAGGCAGGTGGCAAGGGCCAACCCTGCCAGCGCATGGCGAAAACGCATTGATTGTTCCCCTGTAGCAGACGGCATTATCGTGCCGTTCCGATTGCATCGAACGAAGCAAAGCTCCCGATCCGCTATCCGGCGGGCGGGAACGATCGATTGCGAGCGATAGATGATCGGAAAATACGCTTAAAATGAGAGTTTCTTATTATAATATTACAACTGCGGCGATGCAGTCGTTCAGGCGCAAGTTTGCAGGAACCAGCGTTGATTTTCCTCCAGCCCGATAGCGGTTAGTCGACCGCTACGGAAAGCGCCGGTGTCGATGCCGATCCGATTGGGCTGAACGTCGACATCCTCGCTGATGCTATGGCCGTGGACGACCATCTTCCCGAACTGTCCCCGGTGGTTCAGGAAATCGCCCCTGATCCAGCGCAGATCGGCGGGAATCTGCGCGTCGAGCCCGATGCGCGGCCGAACCCCGGCATGCACGAACAGATAGTCGCCCACCGGCAGCATGTCGGGAAAATCGTCCAGAAAATCGATATGATCGCGGGGTATATGGGTCAGCATCCATTGGGCCAACGTCTCGTCGCCCATGGTGGCACAATCGTCTGGATCCAGGCCATAGCTGGCCAGCGTCTCGACCCCACCATATCGCCGGAAGAAGCGGGCGGCCTGCGCCCGACCGCGAGCAGCAGCGATGAACATTTCCTCATGATTGCCCTTGATGAAGCGGACATCCTCGCCTGATCGCGCCAGTCCCATCGCCCGTTCGACAACCTGCGCCGATTGCGGTCCGCGATCCACCAGATCGCCCAGCAGGATCAGCAGCCGGGGCAGGGGAGGACGATCCGCTTCATCTCGCCCAATCTTGTCCAGCAATTCGGCAAACAGATCGTCGCGGCCATGAATGTCGCCAATCGCATAGACGCGCGCATCTCCGCCCACGTTGGGGGCTAGCGGTTCGGCAGACGCTTTCCGGCGGCGGAAGGGCATCAGCATGGCGGACAAGGCTCACACATCATGTCCGCCAGTGTCGCATGGCTTCAAAGGCGGGGCAATGTGACGCCCTGCTGCCCCATATATTTGCCCGCGCGGTCGGCATAGCTGGTCTCGCACGGCTCATTGCCCTTGAGGAACAGGAACTGGCAGGCGCCCTCATTGGCGTAGATCTTGGCGGGGAGCGGCGTGGTGTTGGAAAATTCCAGCGTCACATGACCTTCCCAGCCCGGCTCCAGCGGGGTGACGTTCACGATGATGCCGCAACGCGCATAGGTCGATTTGCCGAGGCAGATCACCAGCACGTCACGCGGCACGCGGAAATATTCGACCGTCCGGGCCAGCGCGAAGCTGTTGGGCGGGATGATGCAGACGTCGGTCTTGCGGTCGACGAAACTGTTCGCGGCGAAATCCTTGGGGTCCACCACGGCGCTGTTGACATTGGTGAAGATCTTGAACTCGTCCGCCACCCGCGCATCATAACCATAGGAGGAGAGGCCATAGCTGATGCAGCCGTCACGCCGCTGGCTCTCCACGAACGGTTCGATCATGTTGTGGGTCTGGGCCTGTTCGCGAATCCACTTATCCGACAATATCGACATGGCTGGTTCAGCTCTTTCCTGGGAATATGCCGAGATCCCGGGGACCAAAGGCATGAGGCAATAGTTCAGCGACGCTATGTTCGACCATGGCGTCCCCCTCCGGCGCCGCGCAGTAGATGGCGAGCGTCCGCCCGGCCATCTGCTCGGCTTCGTTCATGATCTGGCGGCACCGGCCGCAGGGCGTGACGATGGCATCGCCTGTGATGGAGCCATCCGCGCCCATGGCGCCCCCAACGACCGCGATCGCCTCCACATCGGCAAAGCGTCCTTGCGCATTCACCGCCGCGAGCGCCACCGTTTCGGCGCAGAGCGACAGGCCATAGCTTGCATTTTCGAAATTGCAGCCGGTGATGATCTGCCCGTCGGTCAACCGCACCGCAGCGCCGACGGCAAAGCGGCTGTATGGCGCATGGGCATGGGCCATAGCCCCGCGCGCCGCCTCGATCAGTTCTTTCGTCGCGCTCATCGCGCCATCGCATCCCATCGCACCGGACCCTCGATGCCGTCGATATGCCGCATATCGCTGGCTGTCCACATCACCCATTTGCGCTTTTCGCTATCAGGGGGAAAGAAATTGCGGTCGAGCCACAGCGTCCGGTTGATCCCCGAGGCAATGCCATATTGCGCGTCGAAATCGTCGCTGACGTTCAGCACCACCGACGTGCCTGCATGGCTCTCGATCAGGTTGATCAGCGTATTCAGTTCTGACAGCACCGCATCCTGCCCCAGCCGCGCCCGGCAGCCAGGCTCGAACGCCAGCCGGATCACCGGGGGCAAGGCGGCATTGTCGCGGGGCACCATGGTCATGAACCCGGTCGCCTGATCGGAAGCCTTCGCACACAGGCTGAATTCGAGCACCGCGCCATAGCGCATTCCGGCCGCTCGCGCCGCCGCCCAATTGGCCTCAAACGCCGGATCGCGAAAATGTCCGCCGCTGGCTGCGCGGATATAGGCGAAATCCGCCCCCTGTGCCGCCAGCGTACCCCATTCGATGGTCCCGTCGGCGGATGATACGGAGACGCCCTGGGTCGGAAATTCTTCGCGGCTCGGCGCCCAGTCGCGGGCATAAAGCCACCCGCCCAGAGCCAACAGGCCCAGAACGGCACAAACCACGCCAAAACGGGCCAGCAAATGGCCGGCACTGATGATACGGATGCCCCTTACCCCTTGATATGCAGGACGCAAATCAGCGTGAAGAGGCGACGGGCCGTATCGAAGTCGACCTTGATCTTGCCCTCCAGCCGCTCGATCAGCGTCTCGGCGGCGGCATTGTGGATGCCGCGGCGCGCCATGTCCACCGTCTCGATCTGCGCGGGCGATGCATTGCTGATCGCCTGATAATAGCTGTCGCAGATCGCGAAATAATCCCGGATCGGCCGGCGAAATCGGCCTAAGCTCAGGATGATCGCCTCCAGCGGATCGCCATTCTCCCGCTGGATCTCGATGACCAGCCGCCCTTCCTCGACGCGCAGGTGCACTTTGTAGGGACCGGCATAGCTGTCTTCATGCACGCGCTGGGGTTCGAAATAATTATCTTCCAGCAGGTCGAAAATGGCGATCCGCCGTTCCTGCTCGACATCGGCATTGCGCCAGAGGATCGTCCGCTCGTCGAGCGTGATATCGATGATGCGCGGATCGGCCATGGACGCTATGGTCAGTGCGGCGGCGCACAAGGAAATGCAACTGGGAAAAGCGACGGCGACTCTTGTCCACAGCTTTTCCAAATGCTTTCAACGTTCCACCTTGCAAGGGCCGGTGCGCGGCGCGATGAGGGGTCCATGGTCGAACTCGTGCAAATCAACGCCGCCGCGGAAGCTGGCATCACTGAACTTCCCCGCAATGTCGAAGCGGAGGCGGCGCTGCTTGGCGCGTTGATGATCGACAACCGCATTGCCGAAGATGTGCAGCTAAAGCTCAAGCCCGAGCATTTCTTCGAGCCTTTGCACGGCCGCATCTATGAATCCGTGATGAGGCTGGTCGAGCGCGACATGATCGCGAACCCCGTCACGCTGAAGCCGATGCTGGAGCAGGATCCGGCGCTCAAGGAACTGGGTGGCGTTAGCTATCTGGCGCAACTGACGGGCAATGGCGCTGCGCTGCTGGGTGCGCGCGATTTCGCGACCCAGATTTACGACCTGGCCCTGTTGCGACAGCTTGTGCATGTTGGGCGTGAACTGGTTGAAAATGCACTGGATACCAGTGAAGATGTCAACCCGCGCGAGCAGATCGAACAGGCCGAAGTCGCGCTCTACAAGGTCTCGGAAGGCGAGGGCGAAACCGGCTCGGTCAAGAGCTTCGCCGCCGCCACCACCATGGCAGTCCAGATCGCGGAGCGCGCTCTGAACAGCGGTGGCCATGTGTCGGGCATTACCACCGGCATCAACAGCCTGAACGAAAAAATCGGCGGCATGCACAATTCGGACTTGATGATCCTGGCGGGTCGTCCGGGCATGGGCAAGACCTCGCTCGCCACCAATATCGCTTATAATGCGGCCTCACGCTGGCTGCGCGATCATGCCGACGGCATTCCGCCCGAAAAGAATATGGGCGCGAAAACCGCTTTCTTCAGCCTCGAAATGTCCGCCGACCAACTTGCCACTCGCGTTCTGGCCGAACAGTCGGGCATCAGCGGCGAAGCGCTTCGCATGGGCAAGATCAGCCGCGCCGACTTCCAGAACCTGTCGCGCGCGGCGCGGGAGTTGCAGGAATTGCCGCTCTTCATCGACGATACGCCCGGCCTTACCATCGCCGCGCTGCGCACCCGCGCCCGCCGGTTGAAGCGCCGCCATGACATCGGCTTCGTCGTGGTCGATTATCTCCAACTGCTCCAGGGCACCGGCAAGGGCGACAATCGCGTCAACGAAATTTCGGAAATTTCCCGTGGTTTGAAGACCTTGGCGAAGGAGCTTAACTGTCCGGTTCTGGCCTTGTCGCAGCTCAGCCGCGCAGTCGAACAGAGAGAGGACAAGCGGCCGCAGCTTTCCGACCTTCGTGAATCGGGCTCGATCGAGCAGGACGCGGACATGGTCTGGTTCGTGTTCCGCGAGGATTATTATGTCGCCGCCAAGGAGCCGGGCAACAAGGAAAGCTCCGAGCATCTGGAATGGGCGCAGGAAATGGAGCGCATTTACGGCCTGGCCGAGGTGATCGTGGCGAAACAGCGCCACGGTTCCACCGGCCGCATCCGGATGAAGTTCGACGCCCGGATCACCCGCTTCTCTGATCTGGCGGAGGGCAGCTATCTTGAGGATATCGAATAGGGGGAAAGTGTGTCCGATCCCCGTTGTTTCGGGCGTTGTCGAGAACCCTTCGCGCTACCCCGAAACAAAAGCCTGAAAAACCAGCGCCAGCCCCACCATGCTGACCAGATAGGCGAGAGTTCGCACCACCGGCACGCCCATGCCGTAAAGCGGCAGATAGACTGCCCGAGCCCCCAGCCACATCCATCCGCCGACCGCGGTCAACACGCTGGTTTTCGCTGCAATCACCACGCCCAGCAGCGTGATGATCGCAATCGGATAGGTTTCCAGAAAATTTGCCTGCGCGCGCACCAATCGTCCGCCCACAGGATCAAGGGGCGGCAACTCCTCATCACGTGCCCCCATATTCCATTTTGTGCCATATTGCCGGGTCTTGATATGCGCCGCCGCGAAGATGTGGATCAACAGCAGCACACAGCTCCACGCCAATATCTTCAGCTCGACGGCCATATCATTTCCCCTTTCAGTCACCCATTACCGGCAACCATATCGCGCTTGCGTGGCCCGCGCCATAATGCACGCTCTGCGTCGCGATCCTGTAGTCGCTCTTCTTCGCGTTGAAGATCGATGGCACGAAGCTCTGCGGATTGCGGTCGTAGAGCGGGAAGAGGCTCGACTGCACCGTCACCATGATCCGGTGGCCCGGCTGGAACACATGATTCACATTGGGCAGACCGAATTTGTAATTCTCGATCCTCCCCGGCACCAGCGCCTCCGGCTCCCGCGATATGCACGGCCTTGTCCAGCGCGGGCGTCATATAGTTCAGAACATCGGTCCGTCCGGACACGAAACGCTGGTCCTTCACCAGCCAGGTCTTCCACGCATCATCCTTGTTCTGCAGCAGGGGGCGGGGGAGATGGGGCACCGCATCGGAGACGTAGCTGTCGTTCCCTGCGGCGCCCGGCCTGCTCCAGCTGAGGCCATTGCCGCCAGCCAGTACAGCGCCTTGGGCGAGCCGCCGGGCCACTTCGCCATCACCTGCCATTTGTCCGCCCCGGTAACGTAGGTCAGCGCCGCCGAAACCTTATATCACTTGGAAGGATTGTCCTTTAAATAGTTATCTAAAAAGGTTTCATGGTGTCGCGACGAAACTGAAGCCCTGTGTCGCCCGCGAAATCCAGATCCAGATGCGACCCGTCATAATTCACGCCGCTATGCCGCCATGGCCCGATCACCAGGCTCACCATGTCGTTTTCTGGTCCTGCGGTTCCAGCGCCTTGTAGACCGCCGGGGCGCCATAGCTGTCCTCCTGATCCCACTCCCTGCAGGTGGCAAGGGGTAATCATTGAACGACTGTATAGCAATATCCGCCAAAATCCTCCCCACGCTTCGCGCAGGGAGGATTAGGAACGATCAGAACACCGGCTGGTTTGCTGGATCGTCCGGATCAGCGGCAGGTGCCGGGATCGGCGTCACTGGCGAGTGAATCCCGCATTCCACCTTGTCCCACCCGCGCCAACGTCCGGCGCGTGGATCTTCGCCCGGCAGCACCTTGGACGTGCAGGGTTCGCAGCCGATGGAAAGATATCCCTGCGCCTCCAGCGGATGGCGGGGCAGATTTTCCGCCTCGAACCAGGCCTCCAGATCATCCTTGGTCCAATCGCCCAACGGATTGATCTTCAGCCGCCCATCCTCGATCTCGAAACGGGGCAGGTTCTGCCGCGTCACCGACTGGAACGCCTTGCGTCCGGAAATCCAAGCATCAAGGCCTTCCTTGGCGCGGTGCATCGGCTCGACCTTGCGGATTTCGCAGCAGCCGTCGGGGTCATAGGACCAGCGCAGGCCGGTTTCGTCCTTCTTTGCCAGCACTTCCGCATTGGGCACCACCGCCCGGCTGTCGGTAAAGCCCAGCGTGTTGATCAGCGTCTCGCGATAATCCAGCGTCTCGCCAAACATCTTGAGCGTATCGACGAAGATCACCGGCACCGTCTTGTCCGCCTTGGCGATCAGCGACAGCAGCACCGCGCTTTCCGTGCCAAAGGAGGACACGACCGCCACATTCCCGGCCAGCCCTTCGGCAAAGACGGTCTTCAGCATCGACAGAGTATCGACGCCTTTGAAACGCGCGTTGAGCGCATCCGCATCCGCCTGGGTAAAGGCGGGGCGGGCGTCGATCACGTCAAGCTTGCGGGCAGGTTCAGCCATTCACAGTCTCCGGGTGCCGTTTCGCCCACAGCGGGCGGCGGCCGTCGACCGTCTTTTGATAGACGTCGGCGTAACGATTGAGGGCGCGCTCCACGGCGGCATCGTCCAGCGCCTTTTCGGGCCGGAAACTGTCGAAACCGCAGCGGCGCATGGCATTGAGCTGGTCCACCAGCACATCGCCTACGGCGCGCAATTCGCCCTGATATCCCGCCTCGCGCAGGATACGCGCCGCCGAATAGCCGCGCCCGTCCCCATAAGCGGGGAAATTCACCTCAACCAGCGACAGCCGGTCCAGATAGGGCAGCAATTCGCGCGCATCTTCGCCCGCTTCGATCCGCACGGCGGTCGAGTTGGACTGGCCGGTGAAGGATTCGACGGTCACGGCGGGTTCTTGGCCCGCTTCGCCTTCGCGGAAGGTCAGGAACTCAACCATAGATCGCCTCCTTGAAGGGCTTCATGCCAAGACGGCGATAGGTGTCGAGGAAGCGTTCGCCTTCCTCCCGCTGCGAAAGATACAGGTCTGTGACCTTCTCAATGGCATCGACCACGCCATCTTCCGAGAAGCCGGGGCCAGTGATCTGGCCGACGCTCGCATCTTCCGCGCCCGATCCGCCGAGGGAGAGCTGGAAATTCTCGACGCCCTTCCGGTCCACGCCCAGCACGCCGATATGGCCGGCATGATGGTGGCCGCAGGCGTTGATGCAGCCGGAAATCTTGACCTTCAGCTCCCCCAGTTCCTTCTGCCGTTCGGCCGAAGCGAACCGTTCCGACAGCTTCTGCGCGAGCGGGATCGAGCGCGCATTGGCGAGGCTGCAATAGTCCAGGCCAGGGCAGGCGATGATGTCCGTGATCAGGTCCAGATTGGCCTCCGCCAGCCCGGCCACATCCAGCTTCTGCCAGATGGCGTAGAGATCGGACTTCCTGACATGCGGCAGGACGAGGTTCTGCGCATGGGTCACGCGCAGTTCGTCGAATGAATAGGTTTCAGCAAGATCGGCCGCCAGTTCGATTTGCTCTGCCGAAGCATCGCCTGGAATCCCGCCACGCGGCTTCAGGCTGATGTTGACGATGGCATAGCCCGGCTGCTTGTGCGCGGCGACCTGCCGATCGACCCACAGGGCGAAGGCTGGATCGGTCCGGTCGATCTCGTCGCTCAAGCCCTGCTCATAGGCCGGATTGGCGAAGAAGGGCCGGATGCGGTCCAGTTCCTCGGTCGGCGGGTTGAGGCCGAGTTCGCGCATATGCGCATATTCTTCCTCGACCTGCCGCTTATATTCCTCGACGCCCAGTTCATGGACCAGGATCTTGATCCGCGCCTTGTACTTGTTGTCGCGGCGGCCATAGCGGTTATAGACGCGCAGGCAGGCCTCCAGATAAGAGACGATCTCATCTTCGGGCACAAAGTCATTGATTTGCGGCGCGACCATCGGCGTGCGGCCCATGCCGCCGCCGGCATAGACTTCCGCACCGATCCGGCCATCGCGCAACACCAGCTTGAGGCCGATGTCGTGTAGCCGCATCGCCGCCCGGTCTTCCTCATTGGCGATCACGCAAATCTTGAACTTGCGCGGCAGATAGGTGAATTCCGGGTGGAAAGTCGACCACTGGCGCAGCAGTTCCGCCCAAGGGCGTGGATCGGTCACTTCGTCAGCCGACACGCCCGCATATTGATCGGACGAGATATTGCGGATGCAATTGCCGCTGGTCTGGATGGCATGCATCTCGACCGTCGCCAGTTCGGCCAGGATGTCCGGCGCATCGGCCAGCTTGATCCAGTTATATTGCAGGTTCTGGCGCGTGGTGAAGTGGCCATAGCCCTTGTCGTACTTCGCCGCGATTTCGCCCAGCTTGCGCATCTGCTTGGCGGAGAGGGTGCCATAGGGGATCGCCACGCGCAGCATATAGGCGTGCAATTGGAGGTAGAGCCCGTTCATCAGCCGCAGCGGCTTGAACTGATCCTCGGTCAGATGCCCGGCCAGGCGGCGCTGCACCTGATCGCGAAACTCCTCGACGCGGGCGTCGACGATGGACTGGTCATAGCTGTCGTAACGATACATGGTCAGATCACCCAGTTGCCGGCATCGGCGTCATTCGGTTTCAGCGTCAGGTCGGGGCGAACGGTCGGCCCCAGGGCGCGGATGCGGTCCTTGATATGGGCCGGGCGCACGCCTTCCTCAGTCACGGTCGCGTCGATCACATAGGCGCCGACGACGCGCAGCGCTGCTTCCTCAGCGCGCGCCAACTCATCGCCCTTGTCGCCCACGTCGATGGAGTCCCCGACCTGCCGCGACCAGCCGTCGCCCGCCCACCAGATCACGTCCCCGGTGCCGAGGTCATTGCCGGTCAAAATCTTCACGAAAGCATCTCCGCCCCATTATTTGCCTGCGCGGCCCACCCGGCCAGCACATCCTGCGCCAGCGCATAGGCCGTTACGTCCCCAACGACAATCAGCGCCGGGCTCTCAACCTTTTCCCGCACCACCATGTCGCCCAGATCGGCGAGCAAGGTGCGCAAAGTCCGCATGTCGGCGCGCGTGCCATTTTCCAGCACCGCCACCGGAATTCCCGGCGATACGCCATCCGCGATCAGCTTGTCGGCAATATCCGCCGCCGTCGCCACGCCCATATAGATAACGAGCGTGCGGCCCGCGCCCGCCAGTCCCGACCAGTCCTGATCGGTCAGCCCCTTGCATTGCCCCGCGACGAAGGTGACGGCGCTGGCCGCATTGCGATGGGTGAGGGGCAATTGCGCCTGCGCCGCGCAACCGATCGCCGCGCTGATGCCCGGCACGATTTCGACCGGCACGCCGGCAGCGCGGCAGGCTTCCATTTCCTCGCCGCCGCGCCCGAAGATGAAGGGATCGCCGCCTTTCAGCCGCACCACCTTCCGCCCGGCGAGCGCCAGTTCGACCAGCAGGGCGTTGATCCCGTCCTGCGGCACGGAATGGCGGCTGCGCTGCTTGGCGACCGAAATCAGCTCGGCATACGGAGAGGCGAGCGCCAATATCTCGGTCGAGACCAGCCCGTCATGCACGATCACCTCCGCCTCACCGATCAGGCGCGCCGCGCGCAGAGTCAGCAGTTCCGGATCGCCCGGACCGGCGCCGACAAGGGTGACAGTGGCAGGTGGAGTTTCAGCCATGTTGGGCAAATGGCGAAAGCGGCCAACGGTTTCAATCCAGAATGCTTTGGCCAAGGCGAAGGAAAATTTGGGGGAAGGCTAATTAAACTCCGCCGCTCACTCCCCCATCGTGGCGGTATCGATATCCTTCAGCCCCACGCCAATGGACGCGCGAGGCTGTTCTATTTCCACCGAAGCCACCGGATAGGCGCAATAGTCCGCCGCATAATAAGCGCTCGGCCGATGGTTTCCCGAAATCCCGACGCCGCCGAAGGGGGCTGAGGAAGAGGCGCCGTTGGTCGGCCGGTTCCAATTGACGATCCCCGCCCGGATATTCGCCCAGAACTGGTTATATTGCTCCGGCGTGCCGCCGATTAGCGCCGCCGACAGCCCAAAGCGGGTATTGTTCGCCTCCCTTATCGCAGATTCGAAGTCGGGCACCCGGATGACCTGAAGCAAAGGCCCGAACAGCTCCGTATCCGGTCGTTCCGTCATGGCGGTCACATCGATGATCGCCGGGGTCACGAAGGGCAGACCCTTGGTCGTGCGAACCATATGCTTGATGGGCTTGCCGCCATTGCTCATCAGGTAGAGGAAGCTCTCCGTCAGATGGTCCGCCGCCTGATTGTCGATCACCGGCCCCATATAGGGCGCGGGGTCGGCATGGGGATGCTCGACGATCAGCCGGTCGGCCAGCTTCTTGACCTCCGCGATCAGCGTGTCGGCCAGATCCTCCTTGACGATCAGCCGGCTCGCCGCCGTGCAGCGTTGCCCGCTCGACAGGAAGGCGGATTGCACGATCAGCGTTGCCGCGCTGGCCATATCCGCCGTGTCCCAGGCCAGGATCGGGTTGTTCCCCCCCATTTCGAGGGCCAATATCTTGCCCGGATTGGCCGCGAATTGCCGGTTGATGGCGATCCCCGTCTGCGCCGATCCGGTGAAGAGCACGCCGCCCACATCGGGATGCGCGGCCAGCGCCTTGCCCTCGTCCGGTCCGCCCAGCACCAGCCGGACGGCATCCTCCGGCACGCCTGCCTCATGATAGAAGCGCACCAGCATCTCGCCCACGGCGGGCGTCTTTTCCGAAGGCTTGAAGACGACTGCATTGCCGGCCAGCAGGGCCGGCACGATATGGCCATTGGGCAGATGGGCGGGGAAGTTGTAGGGGCCCAGCACCGCCATCACGCCATGGGGCTTGTGCCGCACGGACTGGCGCGCGCCCATGGCCGCTTCCAGCCGCCTTTGCCCGGTGCGTTCCGAAAAGGCTGCGACGGAGATGTCGACCTTGTTCATCACCGCCGTCACTTCGGTGCGCGCATCCCACAGCGGCTTGCCGGTTTCGCGCGCGATCAGGTCGGTCAGCGCCTCCTCATTGGCGCGCACGACATTGACGAAGCGGCGCAGCGTCTCGATGCGATAGGCGATGGGTTGCGCGGCCCATTTGGGCCAGGCGGCACGGGCGCGGGCGACTTCCGCCTCCACGTCGCTGGCAGTCCCCTGCCACAAGAGAGCACCAGTGGCGGGTTCTATCGAAGTCAGCGCGGCGGACATGGTACCGATATGGAGGATAATTGGGCGTTAGGGAAGAGGTGGCGCGTCCCCCAGCGCATCGCCCATGTCCTGGATCGACGCGACCTTGGCATGGAGCGGTCCCCAATCATCGTCCTTGTCGATGGCGCCCCAGATCGCCTCGACCTCATCGATATGCATGGAGCAGGGCGAAGGTGCGCTCCAATAGGGATGGTCGAGCGGTCCATGGGCATCGAACCCGGCAATCGCCTCCCTGAAAGCCGCCCATTCATCGCCCGCATAAGGCGCGCCTTCACGCGGGTCGCCACCGCGCCAGTCCTGGAAGAAGCGATCGATCGGCGTCTGGCTCGCGATCAATCCCCGCACAGCAGCTTCGATCATGGCTGATGCATCGTTGCTCTGCACGACATCCAGCCGCCAGCAGAAGCGCCGCACCATCGCATCGGCGTATAGCTGTGGAAAGCGCTCCAACTGCGCAATCAGCGGTTCCGCCTCCGCCACCGGCCGCAGCGATACGGCAAGCTGCGCCACGTCCCAGTGGATCGCCTCCGCCTGCCGCCCGAAGGCGTACAGCCCGGCATGATCGAAATAGGCGGCGGTGAAGCCCGGTTCCCACAGCGGCGTGAAGCGCCAGGGGCCATAATCGAAGCTCTCCCCCGTCACATTGATATTGTCGCTGTTGAGCACACCATGGACGAAGCCCGCGACCATATAGCTTGCCGCCAGATCGGCGGTGCGCTCGACCACGCGGCCCAGCAATTGCGCAGGCGGATTGTCGCCCGGCACCTCGCCATAAAGCTTCGTTAGCGCATAATCGGTCAGCCGCTCCAGCAAGGGCTTGTCGTCGAAATAGGCCGCCCTCTGGAATGACCCGATGCGGATATGCGAATGGCTAAGCCGCACCATTGCCGCCGCGCGGGTGGGGGAGGGTTCGTCATGGCGTTCCAGAGCCTCGCCCGTCTCGATGATGGAGAAGGTCTTGGACGTGTTGACGCCCAGCGCCTCCAGCATCTCGGTCGCCAATATCTCCCGCATCCCGCCTTTCAGCGTCAGCCTGCCGTCCCCGAACCGGCTGTAGGGCGTCTGGCCCGAACCCTTCGTGCCGAGGTCCAGCAGCCGTCCCGCGCCGTCCCGCAGCTGAGCGAACAGAAACCCCCGGCCGTCGCCGATGTCGGGATTATACACCCGGAACTGATGCCCGTGATAACGCAGCGCCAGCGGCCCCGGAAGCGATCCTTCCAGCGGCTGAAACCGTCCGAAATGCGCCACCCATTGCTCATCGTTCAGATCGCCAAGTCCGACCGTCGGCGCCCAGCGGTCGTTGCGGAAGCGCAGGATCGCGTGCGGAAAGTCCGCCGCTTTCACCGGATCGGCAAAATCGGGTTGCAGCGTGGCGATTTCATTCGCGGGGCGATATTTGGCGGGTTGCAGGGCAGAGCGCATGCGGCGATATGGGGGATGCAGGGCGGAAGGATCAAGCAGCTTGAGCAGCTATAGCGATGGATATTGGTGGTCCCCCGATGGGCTGAGGCTCCATTATCGCGATTATGCAGGCGGGGAGGATGGCCGTCCGCCCTTGCTCTGCCTGCCGGGACTGACCCGCAACGCCCGCGATTTCGAGCCGCTCGCCACCCGTCTGGCCGGGCAATGGCGCCTCATCTGCCCGGAGATGCGGGGTCGCGCCGAAAGCGCGCAGGCGAAGGACCCGATGACCTATGTCCCGCTCACTTATTTGCAGGACATAAGCCGCCTGTTGGCCGACCTCGCGATCAGCCGTTTCGTCGCCATCGGCACGTCGCTGGGCGGCATCATCACCATGCTGATCGCCGCGACCCATGGTGAGTGGCTGGCGGGCGCGCTGCTCAATGATGTGGGGCCCACGCTGGAGGAGGCAGGCCTTGCCCGCATCCGCACCTATGTTGGCATCGGCCAGTCGCACCCAAGCTGGGTCCACGCGGCGCGCGCGCTGGAGGAAGCCACTCGCGACATCTATCCCGGCTATGGCCTGGACCAATGGCTGGCCATGGCCAAGCGCCTTTACCGCCTCAACAGCGCGGGGCGCGTCGTCCTGGACTACGACATGCGCATAGCCGAGCCGCTGCGCGTTGCGGGCAGCGAGGCAGGCGTCGACATGTGGCCGGTCATGCAGAGCTTTCGGGGAATCCCGACCCTGATCCTGCGCGGGGAGCGTTCCGACCTGTTGTCCGCCGCCACGACCGCCCGCATGGTGGAGGAAATCGGCCCGGACGCCGAGTGCGCCACTATCTCCAATGTCGGTCACGCCCCTGTTCTCGACGAACCGGAATCCGCCGCCGCCATCGACCGGCTGCTTGCGCGGGTTCTGAATGGCTGAAGCGATTTGAGTGAAATGGAAGATTTCGCGGCTCGAAGATCACGGCAGACCCATGAGCCGCCCCGGCTGCTTCACGTCCACGGCAGCTTCTCTCTGGGCGGGAAGGAAGCGCGGGCCGTGCGCCTCATGAACCTTTGGGGAGAGCGCGCCCATCACAGCATCGTCAGCGCGGCGCCTCATCTGATGAGCGCCCGCGACGCCATCGATCCGGCCACGCCGGTCGATTTTCCCGGGCCGCCTCTGCTCGCAGGCAAGCCCGGCATCAAGCGCTTCAGGGCGATCGCGCAGTTCCTGTCGGGATATGACCTCATCCTCAGCTATAATTGGGGCGCGATGGATGCGGTGATGGCGCATCGCATCCATGGAGGCCCTCCGCTGATCCACCATGAAGACGGTTTCAACGCGGATGAGGCGGCTGGCCTCAAGCCCCAGCGCAACCTCTATCGCCGCCTCGCGCTCCAGCGCGCTCATGCGCTGGTGATCCCCTCGATCCGTCTCGACGCCATCGCCCGCAAGATATGGCGCCAGCCCGTCGCCAAGGTTCACCTGATCCGCAATGGCATAGACACGGCCCGCTATGCGCAGCCCCCCCTGCCCAACGCCATTCCCGCCCTCCATCGAACCCCCGGCAAGCTTCTGGTCGGCACGGTTGCGGGCCTGCGCACCGTCAAGAATATCCCCCGCCTTGTCCGCGCCGTCGCGCCGCATCGTGACCGCCTGCAACTGGTGGTGGTGGGGGAGGGGCCGGAACGCGATGCCATATTGGCCGAAGCCAAAGCCCATGGCCTGGACGACATCTGCATGGCTGGCTTCATGAGCGAGCCCTGGCGTTTCATGGGGCTGTTCGATATTTTCGCGCTATCCTCCGACAGCGAGCAATTTCCGATCTCGCTGATCGAAGCGATGGCGGCGGGCCTCCCGATCGCCGCGATGGATGTGGGCGACGTCGCCCACATGGTTGCGCCGGAGAACCGGGCGTTCATTGTTCCGGATGAGGTGGCTCTGGCCTCTGCCCTCGGAGCCCTGGCGGGCGACCCGGCCATTCGCCAACGTCTGGGCGAAGCCAACCGCCACCGCGCCCGGCGCGATTTCACGGAGGCCGCGATGGTGGACGCCTATGCAAGCCTTTATGGGCAGGCACTATCCAGCCCCCATATTTTGCGGTAGGGCGCCCCCAAATATTCGTCATCCGACCGTAAAGCTGCTATAGGGCCGCATTTAAGTGGTCGGGGGCCAC
>Ga0255338_1002931_pt1 | contig 22392 bp, 26 predicted proteins | sample MeOH1_35cm_T4_19_FD_203715 | JGI IMG/M metagenome (GOLD analysis project Ga0255338, IMG submission 203715) | Sandy soil microbial communities from University of British Columbia, Vancouver, Canada - MeOH1_35cm_T4_195 | ecosystem: Engineered > Artificial ecosystem > Sand microcosm > Unclassified ...
GGCGCCGATGTCGAGTTCGCGGTAGAGAAGCCGCGACGGATCGACCGGGCCCGGCATGGTGAGCCGCCCCGGCGGAACGGGCCCGAAGCCGACCTTCACATAATAGGGCTCGTCGCCCACCAGAATGACAAGCCGGTAGCCCAGCGCCTTGGCGTCGGCAAGGCCGCGCCGCATCAGATTGATGCCGACGCCCTGCCCCCGGAGCACCGGCACGACCGCAAGCGGCCCCAGCATCAGGCCCGGAACGCCGCCGATGTCGACCGGCCAGAAGCGCAGGCTGCCGATGAGCTTGCGCTCCTCGCCTTCGCCCATGAAGGCGACATAGCAAAGCTCTGGAATTGCCCTGTTGCCCTCACGCAGCCGCTGGGCGGTCTTGGCATAGCGGCCGGGGCCGAAGCTCAGGTCGAGAAGGGCTTCGATGGCCTGCTCGTGCTCGGGCCGTTCGATCTCGATGTCAAACATGGAACTGTGTCTTTCGGATGGGTCGGTTGCGAAGGCTGAAAAGCGTCCCCCGCACGGCCATCTCGGGCGGTCAGCCCCGGGAGACGCCGTAAGCGCGGCAGCACGCCTGGGCGAGAGCCATGCGGCCCTCGCTCTCCATTCGTCGTCGCTGCGTCGCAAAGCGCGTCATGTCCGATCCCTCTGGGCTCCGCCCGTTTCGGCGAAAAGGCCCTATTAGCCGCAGGCGGATAGCATGGGGCCGCCCCGACGTAAAGCGAAAGCTCGGGGCGCCTCCAATCACGGCGGCCGGCAAAAGGGCTGGAATGCAGGGCCATCCATCGGCTAGCTTGCCCCCAATTCCAAACGAAAAGCAGGGAGAGAATCCATGGGACTTCTTGAGGGCAAGGTCGTTCTGGTCACCGGCGCCGCCGGCGGCATCGGCAAGGAATGCGCGCTGATCGCAGCCCGCGAGGGCGCAAAGGTCGTCGTCAACGACCTCGGCGGCAGCGTGAAGGGCGGCGACGAAGGCAATGCCTCGGCCGCGCAGAAGACCGTCGACGAGATCAAGGCGGCGGGCGGCGAAGCGGTCGCGAACTCCGACAGCGTGGCGCTGAAGTCCGGCGCCGAGAACATGATCGCCCAGGCGCTCGACACGTTCGGCGGCCTCCACTCGATCATCAGCCCGGCCGGCATTCTGCGCGACGGCATGTTCCACAAGATGCCCGACGAGGACTGGAAGGCCGTCATCGACGTCCATCTCCATGGCAGCTACAACATCACGCGCGCGGCCATCAATCACTTCCGCGAGCAGCAGGAAGGCAGCTTCGTTCTCTTCACCTCGACCTCCGGCCTCATCGGCAATATCGGTCAGGCGAACTACGCCGCCGCCAAGATGGGCATCGCCGGCCTCTCGCGCATCATCGCGATGGAAGGCGCGGCAAAGAACGTCCGCTCCAACATCATCGCGCCCTTCGCCTGGACGCGCATGATCGCGACCATCCCGGTCAAGGACGAAGTGTCCGCAAAGCGCGTCGAGCGCATGAAGAACGCGATGCGCGCCGAGCAGGTCGGCAATTTCGCCGTGGCGCTTGCCGCGCCGAGCTGCACTTCGAATGGCCAGATCTATTCGGTCCGCGGCAATGAGCTGGTGCTCTTCTCCCAGCCCCGCCCCGTGAAGAGCGTCGCCCGCATCGACGGCTGGACGCCCGAGACGATCCTGACCCACGCCTTCCCTGCCATGGAGGGCGGCTATACCGACCTCGGCAATACGGGCTCGGTATTTACGTGGGAACCGGTCTGATCCGGTCTCCGGCATATGGACTTTTCAGGCGGCGACACCCATATAGGTGTCGCCGTTTGGCTTTCAGGAGGTTGCGATGGCCCATCGAAAGAAGGCGCCTCCAAAGGGGCGCAACATAGCGGCGAAGGCTCTGGCCTCCCCGCTCCACCGACAGCGAGTGGTGAAGAACCGCCGCAAATACGACCGAAAAAGGCGCGATGCCGCTGAAGGCCTCGCGCCTTTTCATTTTGCCGAACGCTTCTTCGTCGCCTGACCCAGCGGCCCGATCCAGGGGGCCCTCCCCGGGCCGAACTCCTCAACGGCGAAATCCACAAAGGCTCGGACCTTGGCCGAGAGGTGGCGCGTATGTGGATAAATGACGTGGAGCGTCAGAGGTGCCGTTTGCCACTCATCGAGCACCGACACCAGCCTTCCGGAGCGCAGGGCTTCGAAGCAAAGGAAGTCCGGTGAAACCGATAGCGCCTGCCCCGCCATCAATACTGCTCCTGCCGCATCCGCATTGTTGCAGAGGAGCGAGCCCTTCACCTCGACGGACAGACGTTTGCCCGCCTTGTCTTGAAACTCAAGTGCCTCCGGACGAGCCACCTGCGTGTAGAGGATGAAAGAGTGATCGGCGAGATCGCGCGGATGCTTCGGAACGCCGTGCGTCTTGAAATATTCCGGTGTGCCGACGATTAAGCGGCGAACGGGCGCGAGTTGCCGCGCGATGAGGCTCGAGTCGAGCAGCGCCGAAACACGCAATGAAACGTCGAAGCCCTCCTCCATCAGATCGATGCGGCGGTCGTTCAATTCCAGATCGACGACGAGTTCGGGATAGCGGGCGAGGAATTTCGGCAGCACCGGCCCAAGCTCCCGGATACCGAAGGTCATCGGTGCATTGATGCGCAGGCGCCCGCGCACCGCGCCCTCGATGCAGACCGCGTCTCTTTCCGCCTCCTCCGCCTCCGCAACGATGCGGCTCGCGCGCTCGAAAACGACCGCGCCCGCCTCGGTGACGCTGATCTTGCGTGTGGTTCGGTTCAGAAGCCGGACGCCAAGCTCATCCTCCAGCATCGAGATCTGACGGCTCACCATGGATTTGGAAAGTTTCAGCGCTTCGGCGGCGGCGGTGAAGCTGCCGAGCTCGACCACCTTGGCATAGGCGGCGAAAGCATTGAGATCGAGGGACATTTGTTGCTTCCATAGAACAATATGTTCCTGAAAGACTGGATTGTTTCAATCTCCAAGGCAACCAAATATAGCGCCGAAGACATTGCACATGCCCCTCAGGGGGCGATCAAGGGGTAAAAAATGGCCGACAAGACCCGCGTTCTGGTTCTCTATCACAGCTCCTACGGACATATCGAGAAGATGGCGGAAGCCGTCGCCGCGGGCGCACGTTCGGAAGCGGACGTCGAAGTCGAGCTGAAGCGCGTTCCGGAAACCATGTCCGAAGATCTGATGAAGCAGGCGGGCATGAAGACGGAGCAGGCCGCGCCCGTCGCCACGCCCGCCGAACTCGCCGATTACGACGCCATCATCATCGGCACGCCGACGCGCTTCGGCAACATGACGGGCCAGATGCGCAGCTTCCTCGACCAGACGGGCGGGCTCTGGGCGCAAGGCAAGCTCATCGGCAAGGTCGGCAGCGTGTTCACTTCCACCGGCATTGGCGTTGGCAATGAGTCCACGATCCTGACGACGCATGTGACGCTGCTTCACCACGGCATGGTGATCGTCGGCGTTCCCTTCGGCGCGCCGGGCCTCGGCAACACTTCGGAAGTCCATGGCGGCTCCTTCTATGGCGCCGGCTCCATCGCGGGCGCCGACGGCTCGCGCAGCCCGAGCGCAGTGGAACTCGACATGGCGAAGCATCAGGGCGCGCATGTCGCGCGCATCGCGAAGAAATTGAAGAACTGAGCAACCACAGCGGAGCATGTACGCGTTCGCTCCGCGCACCCGGCCGGCGCCCCTCCCCCCCCGCGGCGCTGGCCGGGCGTATTTTTTAGTGAGAGGAGACATATCGTGATCGACATCAGACCGTTCGAAAGTCTCGGCGGAGCCAACCATGGTTGGCTCAACGCGAAGCATCACTTCTCCTTCAGCAACTACTACGATCCCTCCCGCATGGGCTGGGGTGTGCTGCGCGTCTGGAATGACGACCGCATCAAGCCGCGCACCGGCTTCCCGCCTCACCCCCATCGCGACATGGAGATCATCACCTTCGTGCGTGAAGGCGCGATCACCCATCGCGATCACCTGAACAATCAGGGCCGCACGGCGGCGGGCGACGTGCAGGTCATGTCCGCCGGGCGCGGCATCCAGCATGAGGAGTGGAACCTCGAAGGCGAGGACACCACGCTCTTCCAGATATGGATTGAAACCCGCAAGCAGGGCATTCGTCCGCGCTGGGAGCAGGCGGAGTTCCCCAAGGATGATCGCAAAGGTCAGCTTGTGCAGCTCGCGAGCGGCAAGCCCGATGCGCCTGCCGAAGCGCTCTATATCGAGCAGGATGCCGCCATCCTCGGCGCCAACCTCGAAAAGGGCCAGGAAGTGACATACGCCCTTCCCGGCGGACGTCTCGGCTATCTGGTCCCGTCGAAGGGCATTGTCACCGTCAATGGCGTGCTGGTGCCGGAACGCGCGGGCGCGGCGATCCGCGATGTGGAAAATCTCGTCATCCATGCCGAGGAGGATGCCGAGATCATCCTCGCCGACCTGCCGCCTGAAGCATAAGGAGGCGCAGGATGGGATTGCTCGTTGACGGACAATGGCAGGACCAGTGGTACGACACGGGCAAGACCGGCGGCCGCTTCGTGCGGAGCGACGCGGGCTTTCGCAACTGGGTGACGGCGGACGGATCCGCCGGGCCCAGCGGCGATGGCGGGTTCAAGGCGGAAGGCGGGCGCTACCACCTCTATGTTTCGCTCGCCTGCCCCTGGGCGCACCGGGCGCTGATCTTCCGCAGGCTGAAGCGGCTCGAGGACCTGATCCCGATCACCGTCGTCGATCCGCTGATGTTGACCGAAGGCTGGACGATAAAGGGCGGCTACCCCGGCACAATCACCGACAACGTGAACGGCAAGACGCGACTCTACGAGATCTATCAGATCGCCAAGCCCGACTATACGGGCCGCGTTACCGTACCCCTGCTTTGGGACAAGGAACGGGGCACCATCGTTTCAAACGAGTCGTCGGAAATCATCCGGATGTTCAATTCGGCATTTGACGCACTGCCCGGCGTCGACGCCTCGCTCGATTTCTACCCGCAAGGCTCACGCAGTGAGATCGACGCGATCAACGCCGCCGTCTACGACCTCGTGAACAACGGCGTCTACAAGGCCGGCTTCGCAACGAAGCAGGACGCCTATGAAGAAGCCGTGAAAGCCCTTTTTGCCGAACTCGACCGGATCGAAGAACGGCTTTCGCGTCAACGCTACCTTGCAGGCGCGCAGATCACCGAAGCCGATTGGCGGCTCTTCACGACGCTGATCCGCTTCGACGCGGTCTATCACGGCCACTTCAAATGCAACCTGCGCCGCATCGCGGACTATCCGAACATCGCGAATTATACGCGTGAGCTTTATCAGGTGCCCGGCGTCGCGGAGACGGTGAACCTCGACCATATAAAGCTGCATTATTACGGCAGCCACAAGACGATCAATCCCACCGGCATCGTGCCGCTCGGACCCTTGCTCGACTTCGACGCGCCGCATAATCGCGGCTGACAGCCGTCTATTCTCCGACGTGAGAGAAAACGCGCTTCACGTCAATCATGGTTCGATATTCGTTGTAGCGCATGTTGGTCGGCATTCGGGCGTTGAACGCCTTGAGCTGCTCGTCGGCGCTCAGCGAAATCGCCTGCTCCACCGATGCGATCATGCAGGCGCGTCCCAGGCGAGGCCCGCGCGGCATCGACATGCATTCCCGCGCGGCGGCATGTACCAGGGTGAGCTGCGCTTCGTTGAGCGCTTTCAGCGTCGCGTCGTCCCTCGGAAAATCACTCACCGATCCGGCGCGCGCCTGACCGCCCATCGCGAAAACGGCAAGACCGAGCGCCACGCAGAAAGCCGGAATATTTTTCTTCATCCTCTCCCTCCTTGCCAGTTGCCGGGCGCGCAGCCACAAAACATTGGCCACCGCGCTTCCTCTCCGTAAGATGAAACAAAGACAAATCCTCGGGGGAATGATGACCGGCTTTTCGGATTACGACAAATACGACGCATTGGGGCTCTCGGAACTGGTTCGGAACGGAGCAGTCAAACCGGAAGAACTCCTCGACGAGGCCATCGCCCGGGTCGAAAAGTCCAATCCGAAGATCAACGCCGTCACCTTCAAGCATTATGACGAGGCGAAGCGCCAGATCGCACGCGGTCTGCCGGAGGGCAAGTTCAGGGGTGTGCCCTTCCTGCTGAAGGATCTTCACCTCCTCTATGAAGGCACGGTCACCAGCTTCGGCTCCGCTGCCTACAAGGACAACAAGGCCGATCACAACAGCACGCTCACCGAGCGCTACCTCGCGGCAGGGCTCGTCATTTTCGGCAAGACCAATTCGCCCGAATTCGGCCTCTCGGTGACGACCGAGCCGCGCCACTACGGCCCGACGCGCAATCCCTGGAACACGGAGCATTCGGCGGGCGGTTCATCGGGCGGCGCGGCCGCGGCCGTCGCCGCAGGCTTCCTGCCGGTCGCCAATGCGAGCGATGGCGGCGGCTCGATCCGCATTCCGGCGTCCGCCTGTGGCCTTTTCGGATTGAAGCCGACGCGGGCGCGCACGCCGATGGGTCCGGATCGCGGCGAAGGCTGGGCCGGCATGTCGTCCGCCCATGTCGTTTCGCGCAGCGTGCGCGACAGCGCCGCCATGCTCGACGTAACCCACGGCCCTGCGGCAGGCGACCCCTATGCCGCGCCCGCCTTCACCGGCTCTTATCTCGATGAGGTGTCGAAAGCGCCGGGCAAGCTCCGCATCTCCTTCACGACGAAACGTCCGAACGGAACGCAAAGCCATGGCGATGTCGTGAAGGCGATCGAGGCGACGGCGAAGCTCCTCGCCGATCTCGGCCATCATGTCGAGGAAGACGCGCCTGCGATCCATGTGGAGGAAATGGCGAAGCATCAGGGAACGCTGATCGGAGCCAATACGCTCTTCGCGCTCAACATGCGCGCCGCAGAACTCGGACGCGAGATCGCGCAGGACGAGATCGAATTCTTCACACGCCTCGTCTCCGACCTCGCCAAGACGCGCGGCGCCGCCGACTATGTGGCCGCGACGCTCTATATTCACCAGATGGGCCGCAAGCTTGCCGCCTATCATCAGCGTTACGACGTGCATCTGTCGCCGACGCTCTCCCTGCCGCCGGTCAAGCTCGGCGCGCTCAACACCATGTCGTCGGATATCGGTGCCTATCTCGCATTGAGCGCGGAATATGTGCCCAGTATCGGCCTCTACAACATGACCGGGCAGCCCTCCATGTCCGTGCCGCTCCACTGGAATGCAGAAGGACTTCCCGTCGGTTCCATGTTTACGGGCCGCTTCGGCGAGGAGGCGACGCTCTTCCGCCTCGCGGGCCAGCTCGAAACGGCGAGCCCCTGGGCGCAGAAGCGGCCGACGCTCTGAAGGGTAGCGCCTCACCAGAGGTCGGGCGCGTTCTCTCCCGTCAGCACCTCGCGGATGCGGGCCCTTGTGCCGGGTGTCGTTCCTTCGGGCAACGCATCCGGCGGAAAGAAATCATATTCGGCGATTTCAAAACTGGTCCGCGCCACCCGGTCATAGCTCCCATGCTCGACAAGGAAGAGCGCGACGTGATCGGATTTGAATTCGCGGAAATTCGCGTAGAGGCCGACGAATCTGGGCCGCCCTTTGAGCAGGATGCCCGCCTCCTCATCCAGCTCGCGCGTCAGCGCCGTCATAACGGTTTCCGAGCGCTCAACCCCGCCGCCCGGCATGTACCAGCCATCGACATAGGAGTGGCGGACGAGGAGCACATGGCCGCGCTCGTCCCGCACCAGCCCGCGAACGCCAACGGTCAATGGCCGGCTGAGCCGGTAATAAATCCGGGTCAGGGGCCGAATGATCTTCCAAAGGGGTGCAGGTAGATTCGCCATGCCTCAAGCCTAGCAGATCGATGGGCGGGCCGGTCGCCGTTTAGGTTGCGTCAATATATAGAGCTTAGGCTTTCCCCGCGCGGGCGATGGGCCACGTCCGCCGAGGGCCAGACGATGGGCATTGTGTCGCTGCTGTTGGGCAGCAGTAAGAAAAAGAAGAAGCGCAAGAATCCCGACAGGCCGCGCACGCCGCGGAGCGCGGTCGCGCGCGCCCTGCGCCATACCGCCGCCGGCGCCGGATCGCGCTCGGCCGCCGAACTCGGCCAGCGCATTGCCACCGGACTTTCCACCATAGAAACCGCCGTCCTCGCCATCGACACCGTGGGCGATCGCCTGCGCGAAGCGCTCGACCTCGTTCGCGCGGCGCAGGCGACCGACGATCCGGGCCACCGCGCGCTTTTCGCGGGCCGGTATGACGATGTGCGCGCCGAAATCGACGCCGCCGTGGGCTCGGCCTCGCATAACCGCATCAATCTCATCAATGGCAGGCTGATCGGCGGGAAACACCCTGCGCTCGATATCGAACTCAACGAGGACGGGCGCGCGGGCGTCGCCGTTCACGTGGTCAACCTCACAACCGGCGCCGGCGGGCTCGAACTTTCGCCACCGCGTTCGGGCTTTGCAGAAGATGAAGAACTTTCCATGATCGCCGGCGAGATCGGGGCGGCGCAGACGCTCGTCTCCCGCGTCAGCGAACGCTTTCTCGACCATGCCGCACTGATCGCGGACCGCCTCGCGCGGCTCCAGTCGGCTGCAGGCCCCCGCGCGATCGAACCGGTGCTGCCGACCGGCGCCGACGCAGCCCTGCCGGAAGAAGGCGAACTCGGCCCCATCGAGCTCGGCATCACCGAGATCGAGCATCGCCTGCGCCTTCTCTCCGAACGCGACGAGGCAATTCCCGCCGATTGATCTTGCCCTCGCCTCCTTCGCCTTCCATGCTGCTGCGAAAAGGGGAGACGCCAATGACATCGAACGACAATTCGCCGCAGGACAATTCCGAACAGATCGAGGCGTGGAACGGCATAGTCGGGGCCAAATGGGTCGCGGCGCAGGACCGGCTCGACCGCATGCTCGCTCCGTTCAGCGCGGCCCTCCTGAAGACGGCGAATGCCGCGCCGGGCGAGCGTGTGCTCGACATCGGTTGCGGATGCGGCGCCACGACGCTTGAATTCGCCCGTGCCGCGGGCCTCAAGGGCCGCGCCCTTGGCGTCGACATTTCCGTGCCCATGGTCGAACGCGCGCGGGAACGGGCGAAGGCCGAAGGAAGCCATGCGACGTTTGAAATCGCCGACGCCTCTTCTCATGCCTTCACGCCCGCCAGCTTCGATATCATGGCATCGCGCTTCGGCGTGATGTTCTTCGCCGATCCGGCATCGGCCTTCGCCAATATCCGCTCGTCGCTGACGGAAGAAGGACGCCTGGCCTTTATCTGCTGGCGCCCGATGACCGAGAATGGCTGGATCACGGTGCCACTTCGCGCCGCGCTCGCGCATGTCACGCCGCCCCAGCCCGGCATACCCGGCGCGCCCGGTCCCTTCGCCTTTGCCGACAGCGCCCATGTCACCTCGATCCTGACCCGTGCCGGGTTCCGCAATGTCGCCATGACGCCTTTCGACGCCATGATGACGCTCGGCTCCGGGCCCAACGCGCTCGACGAGGCCGTAGCCCAGTCGATCGAGGTGGGACCTGTCGGGCGTATGCTCAACGACCAACCGCGGGAAATTCTTACCCGCATCCGGGAAAGCATGAGAAGCGAACTCGCAAAGCACGTGACGCCGGAGGGGTTGGCGCTGGGTGGCGCGGTCTGGATCGTCACCGCCCAGGCCTGATTGCGATAGGCCCAATGCCGCCGCGAGGCGAATCCCCCTCAAATTGCTACCTTTTCTTTAGAACCTCTCCGCTAGGGTGCAGGTGAACGCGTGGGGCGTTCGCTGAGTCTTGTGGGGGTTAAGCATGGCTCGATCGCTTTTCGAGATGCTGACGATACTGGTTGTCGACGACAGCCTGCACATGCGCAGGCTGATCGCGCGTCTGCTTGACGTGCTCGGCGTCGGACAGGTCATCGTTGCCGGCGATGGCGAAGAAGCCTGGGCGAAGTTTCTCGAGCACCGGCCCGACATCGTCATCACCGACGCCGCCATGAAGCCGACGGACGGATTTGTGCTGGCCCAGCGCCTGCGCGCAATCGGCGAAGACGAACTGCGCGCCGTGCCCATCATCATGGTTTCCGCGCATAGCGAGCTTTCCGCCGTCGAACGCGCCCGCGATTCCGGCGTCACCGATTTCATCTGCAAGCCGGTTTCGCCGCGCCTCCTTTACGAACGCCTCGTCGGCGCCCTGAACCGCCCCCGCAAGCTCATCGAAACGCCTGGCTTCGTCGGGCCGGATCGCCGCGCCGACGCTCTTGCCATCGATGGCCCCGAACGCCGTCAAGTGACCTTTATCTGAAGGGCATCGCATGAACGACGCTCAGACACCCGACGTTCCAGCGCGCTTCCTCCGCCTCCCCTCGGTCGCGGAACGGAAGCTTGGCGCCGACTTCACCGCGCCTGTCCGCCTCGATCCGCGTGTCCTCGACCAGATGCAGGACACGATCCGCGAACTCACGGTCAAATATTCCGAGAACCTGAAGGTTCAGGTGGGATCGCTCTTTTCCTTCATTGAGCCCACGGCGGCGGGCGAAGCGGAAGCTCGCAATCAGCTCTATTCGACGGCACACGAAATTCGCGGCCTCGCAGGAACATTCGGCTATCCGACCGTTGGCCGCTTCGCGCATTCGCTTTGCGCCTATCTCGAAAACTACAAATCCATCGTTTCCACCGTCATGCGCTTCCACGTCGAAGCCATGTATGACGCTTTGCAGGGTCGCGGCACCGACGACATTCTCGCAAGCGACACGCTGGCGTCGCTCGATCGGCTTATCGCCCTTTCGCATGATGGCGAAAGATCGGCGGGATGACGGACAGGGAGCTATTTGCAAGGCTCAAGATTCTCATCGTCGATGACAGCGCCGAGATGAGGAATGTCCTTGCCGCGCTTCTCGAAAGCATGGGCGTGGGCGCCATCCTCAGCGCTGCGAGCGGCGAGAAGGGACTGGAGCTCTTCTGCGCGGAAGCGCCCGACCTCATCATCACTGACGGCAGCATGCGTCCGATGGACGGATATGAGTTGACGCGGCGCGTGCGCAACGGCGAATGCCCGGAAGGCAACGGCGATTGCCACGACCGCGACGTGCCCGTGCTGATGATCTCCGGCCATGTCGGCGCGGAGATGGTGCGGCTAGCCCGCGACAATGGCGTCACCGACTACATCGGCAAACCCATCACCGCAGCAACGCTTTACGAGCGCGTTCTTGCCGCCGTGTCGAAGCCGATCCACATCGTCGAGACAAAGGCCTATCGCGGACCTTCGCCGAGACGGCGGCTCGTTCCACACATGTCGATAGATCCCCTCAGCGAGTGACCTCGTCGAGGAAGCGCGAGAGCAGCGCATTGAAGCGCGGCGCATCCTGCCAGAAGGGTGCATGGCCGAGCCCGTCCAGTACATGCACCTTGCCGTCCCAAAGGTTGCGATAGGTCACCGATGTCAGGAATTCATTATTGACGAAGGGCTCCGCGCCACCGGTGACGACGGCAAGCGGCTGCGGCGCCGTGCCCGCGATTTTGCGGCCATCGAGATCCTTGCCTTCGATCGCCGCCTGCAACATCAGCGGGCGAAAGCGGCCATCGGCCCGCATCGCGGCGGCTAGCATCCAGGGTTCGAGCGGCACACCCTCGCCTGCGCCCGCTTGCGCCTGCGAGCGCGCCTCTTCCTCCGTGAACTGATCCTTGAAAGTGAGGCCCATGTTTTCGGAGGGAAGGAACGCCACCTGCATGTCGGCCCCGCCCGCGGGCGGCGTACCCGTGATCCAGGCGGCCACGGTTCCAGGCCAGCGCGCCAGCAGTTCCAGCGCCACATGGCCACCCAGCGACCAGCCGACAACGACCGCCTGCGAGATGCCGCGCGCATCGAGGAAGGCGATCGCCGCATCCGCAAAACCATGAATGGAATATGTCGCCGCCGGATCGGGCGCGTCGGAACTCTCGCCATGCCCGGGCAGGTCGAAGGCGATCAGCCGGTAGCGCCGCCCGATCTCGCTCTCGAATTGCCGGCCGAACATCTCCCTGGCGGAGGAATTGCCATGGATGAAAAGGACCGCCGGCCCCTCGCCTTCCGTTTCGGTCCAGGCGATGCGCCCATGTCCGGTTTCGGTAAATCCCGACCTTGCCATTCATGCCCCCTTTGTTTTCATCAGGTTAGCACCAGTTTACCCTGTACCGCATAGGCCTGACGGCCGGAGCGGAACGCGTGATCAAAAGTGACATAGGCGTCATTATTTTTTGCAACCGTTAACTCTCCGCCCTATATTGATTGTGGGAATGAGGGCGGAGGCGCGGAAAGACGCGGACCTGCCAGCAAGGGAACAGGCCGCAGAAGGGCCGTGTACAGGAGGAGCTATGACGAAGATCGAAACGAATCTGACCGTGGATCCGGCTTACGAAGCCGTCGCCCCGGATGACTTTCCCGCGATGATGGATGTCGAGCGCTACGGCAAGCGCTCCAATGCTTTCGACAAGATCATCTCGGCGACCCACGATCATTTCTGGGATCCGATGGACAAGAAGTATGTCGACTTCTCTCAGCCCTTCGACATGGAGAACGAGTATCTGGTCGATCCCGATCAGAACACCGATCTCAAGACCGCCGTCGCCGACAAGCTCGACGAGAAGCAGAAGATCAAACTCGTCAATCTCGACGTGCAATGGTCGCTTTCGTCCATCCTCCACGGCGAAGCGGGCGCGCTGGCGCTCTCGGCTTCGCTCTGCCACATCCTGAAGGATCCGGGCGCGCAGGAATATGCCGCGAACCAGACACGCGAAGAGGCACGCCATGTCGCGGGCTTCTCGAACTACATCAAGGCGCGCTGGGGCAAGCCCGTTCAGGTCGGCCCGGCGCTCGGCGACGTCCTCACCGAACTCGTTCTGTCGCCGCTCGTCTGGAAGAAGATCGTCGGCATGCAGATGCTCGTCGAAGGCCTTGCGATGGGCGCATTCGCGACCTTCTACAAGAGCGGCCGCGACCCGCTGATGGTGAAGCTCATGCAGCTCACCATGACGGACGAGGCCTTCCACCACAAGTTCGGCAAGATCTGGGCGGACCGCACCATCCCGCACATCAATGCTGACGAGCGCAACCAGATCGAAGACTGGGCGTGGCACGTGTTCGAGGTGCTGCTCTACAATCTCGGTAGCCCCGAGCAGAAGAAGCACATCTACGCCGCTGTCGGCCTCGATTGGCAGTGGGTGCAGGGTGCCTTCATGGAAGCCCTCACGGACGTCAAGATCCGCGAGAGCATGCAGGAATCGACCAACATCTTCCGCGTCCTCATCAAGACGCTCCTCAAGGCGGGCATCATCACCAGCCGCACCGCCGGCAACTATGCCGCCTTCATCGACATGAAGGAGCTTTATGCCGAAGGCGACCGCATGATCGGCGACGACATCGCGGAAGAAGGCATCAAGTATCTCCTTCAGCTGAACGGCCAGGGCACTCGCGCCTATTCGCTCGACAGCATGTCGGCAGCCGAATAAGCGGCGAAAGCCACGGAAATCGAGGGGCGGCCCTGAAAAGGCCGCCCCTTTTTCGTTGCTCCGTCCCAGCCAACAACCCGCGTCCAGAACGGGTGACGGGCGCGATTTTCCCTGTATCATGCCTCCCAACAGGAATTGGCCCGAAGAGGCCGACACCATCAAGACTCTGGGAGGAGTTCGTTCATGCCTTGGAATTTCGGGGACATTCTCGACGCCATTTCGCCGGTCCTGCCCCAGGACGCCCCGGCCTTCATCCATCAGAACCGTGTCATCACCTGGGGAGAAAGCACGAAGCGCACCAACAACCTCGCCCGCGCCCTCATCGAACGCGGCGCGAAGCCGGGCGACAAGGTCGCCTTCTACATGCGCAACCGGCCCGAATACATGGAACTGCTCAATGCCTGCTTCAAGGCGCGGCTCACCCATGTGAACGTCAATTATCGCTACAAGGCCGACGAGGTTTTCTACATCTTCGACAACTCGGACGCGCAGACGGTCGTCTACGGTTCGGAGTTCCGCGACATCATCGAGGAAATCAAACCGCGCCTCACCAAGGTCCAGACCTTCGTCGAAGTGAATGACGGCGGCGAGATCGCCTCCTTCGCGGAACGTTACGAGACGCTGGCGAACACCGGCAGCGGCGAGAAGCTCGATATCAAGCGTTCGCCCGACGATCTTCTCTTCATCTATACCGGCGGCACCACCGGCATGCCCAAGGGCGTGATGTGGCGGCATGATGATCTGCGCGAAGTCCAGCTCGCGGCAGGCCGCAAGCTCGGCCCCGTACCGGAAACGATGGAACAGCTCGTCGAAGCACTGAAGCTCATGGGCCCGCAGGGCTGCCATCTGCCCGCCTGCCCGCTCATGCATGGCACGGGTCTTCTGAGCTCGCTCGGCGTCATCATGGCGGGCGGCGCGCTGGTCACGCTCGAAAGCCCGTCGCTTGAAGCCGATGAACTCTGGGAAGCGGTCGACCGCAACAAGGTGCAGACGCTCGCCATCGTCGGCGACGCCTTCGCAAAGCCGATGCTGCGCGAGCTCGACGAGAAGCCGGGGAAATACAATCTCTCCAGCATCACCTCGATCATTTCGTCGGGCGTCATGTGGTCGACCGAAGTGAAGCGCGGCCTTCTCAAGCACATTCCGCAGGCGATCATGACCGACAGCTTCGGCGCCTCGGAAGGCATCGGCTTCGGCGCGTCGATGATGACGAAGGACGGCGAAATCGGCACCGCGAAATTCCAGATCGGCGACCGCTGCAAGGTCTTTGACGAAAAGGAAGAACCGGTCGAGCCAGGCAGCGGCAAGCCGGGCATCATCGCCATGGCGGCCCCCATCCCCGTCGGCTACTACAAGGACGAGAAGAAGACCGCCGAGACCTTCCGCACCATCAGGGGCGAGCGCTACTCGATCCCCGGCGACTGGTGCACGGTCGAAGCAGACGGCACGCTGACGCTGCTCGGCCGCGGCTCCGTCTGCATCAACACCGCAGGCGAGAAAGTCTATCCCGAAGAAGTCGAGGAAGTGCTGAAGACACACCCCGCCGTCGAAGACGCGCTGGTCGTCGGCCTCCCCGACGAAAAGTGGGGACAAGCCGTCACGGGCATCGTCAAGCTCGCGCATGGTCACTCGTTCGACGAAGCCGCCATCCGCGCCCATGTGCGTGAGAAGCTCGCGGGCTACAAGACGCCGAAGCGCATTCTCCTCGGTACCACCATTCCCTTCCGCGCGCCGAACGGCAAGGCGGACTACAAGGGCGTGACGGCCTTCGCCAAGCACGAACTCGGCGTCGCGTAATGCATCGGGGAGAGCGGTGAAATGACCCAAGACGAATTCGCCGCTCTCCTCGCACGATTCTCCGCCGCCGCTACGGCGGGCGACGGCAAGGCATTCGCCGAATGCTTCACTGAGGATGGCGTCTATCACGACTACATCTATGGCGATCATAAAGGTCGCACCGAGATCGCACATATGCTGGAAGAGCTCTTCCATCGCGATGCGCGCGACTATGACTGGCGGATGCTCGATCCTGTCTGCAACGGCGATCTCGGCTATGCGTGGTCGCTGTCGAAATTCGTTTCGACCGTTCCCGCCTATGAAGGCAATCAGGTCGTCATCGACGGCATGAGCCGCTTCGAACTGAAGGACGGACTCATCTCCGACTACCGCGAGAGCGTGAATGGCGGCGTCGCCATGGCGCAACTCGGTGTCGACGAGCCGAGGCTCGTCGGTGTGCTGCGCCGCTGGGCAAGGCAATTGCGCGAACGACCCGACGTCGCGCGCTACCTTCGCCGATAGTCGCAATTTTCCAATGTATTATTGCGGAACACTTCGCAATGCGAAGTCCATTGCCAATTGCCTAAGACTTTTCGACTGATATTCTGCCGTCCCGAAATTGAAATCCTGTTCGTACCGAGGAGAGCCCAATGGAACCCATCGAGAAGTTCCGCCAGGAAACGCGCGAATGGCTGGAGGCAAACTGCCCCGCTTCCATGCGCACGCCGATGCCCGAGGAAGAGACGCCTTGGGGCGGCCGCAATGCGAAATGGGCCAATCCCGATTCGAAAGTGTGGCTCGATCGCATGGCGTCGCGCGGCTGGACCGCGCCGACCTGGCCGAAGGAATATGGCGGCGGCGGCCTGACGAAAGAAGAGAGCCTCGTGCTGGGACAGGAAATGCGCCGCATCAAGGCGCGTCAGCCTTTGTCGAGCTTCGGCCTCTGGATGCTTGGGCCGGCCCTTCTCGAATTCGCCAATGAAGAACAGAAGCGCGAGCACCTGCCGCCCATCGTGCGCGGCGAAATCCGCTGGTGCCAGGGTTATTCGGAGCCGGGCGCGGGCTCCGACCTCGCCGGTCTTCAGACCAAGGCCGAGGACAAGGGCGACTACTATCTCGTCAACGGCCAGAAGATCTGGACCTCCTACGCGGACAAGGCCGACTGGATTTTCTGCCTCGTGCGCACAGACACGGCGAAGAAGCATGACGGCATCAGCTTCCTGCTCTTCGACATGACGACGCCGGGCGTTGAGGCGCGGCCGATTTCAATGATCTCCGGCGCTTCGCCTTTCTGCGAAACCTTCTTCACCGATGTGACGGTGCCGAAGAAGAATCTCGTCGGCGAACTCAACAAGGGCTGGACCATCGCCAAGCGCCTGCTGCAGCACGAGCGCGACATGATCTCCGGCATGGGCCTTGGCTCGGGCGTCGGAAGCTCCGCGAGCCTCGAAGCGCTGGCGAAGGATTATTTCGGCGAGGCCAATGGCCGCGTCGCTTCGTCCGCGCTGCGCGAACACATCGCCAGGCAGAAGATGGACGGAAAGGCCTTCGCGCTGACCTTGCAGCGTACGGCCGAGGAAGCGAAGGCCGGCGTCGGCACCGGCGCTGCTTCGTCGATCTTCAAATATTACGGCACCGAGCTCAACAAGCGCCGCTACGAACTCCTGCTCGAAATTCTCGGCACGCAGGGTCTGGGTTGGGAAGGCGAAGGCTTCACCGAAGAGGAACTTGGCGTCACACGCTCCTGGCTCCGCTCCAAGGGCAATTCCATCGAAGGCGGCACGTCGGAAGTGCAGCTCAACGTGGTGGCCAAGCGCGTGCTCGGACTGCCGGACTGAGGCGCGGCACCGCTTCGACGCCCCCTCTCCGCATCAACGATAACTAAAAGAGTATTTTCGATGGCATTGGTACTGACCGAGGAACAACAGCTTCTTCGCGACACGGCAACCCAGTTCTTTCAGGAGCGCGTTCCCGTTGCCAACCTGCGCAGGCTTCGCGATACGAAAGAGCCCGCAGGCTTCGACCGCGGCGCCTGGAAGGAAATGGCCGATCTCGGCTTCGCGGGCATCCTGATCTCGGAGAAATACGGCGGCACGGATTTCGGCCCCGTCGGTCTCGGCCTCGTGCTCGAACAGGCGGGCCGTACGCTCGCCGCGAGCCCGCTCGTCTCGACGGTTCTGCTCTGCGGCTCTGCCGTGCAGCTTGCGGGCAGCGCGACGCAGCGCCAGGAAATTCTGCCTGCGATCGCGGCTGGCGAACTCATCATGGCGCTCGCGCTTGAAGAAGGCGCGCACCACAATCCCACGCGCATCGCAACGCGCGCGGTGAGCGAGGGTTCCTCCTATCGCATCTCCGGCAAGAAGACCTTCGTGCTCGACGGCCATGTCGCCGACCGCCTGATCGTTGCCGCACGCACATCGGGCAAGGAAGACGACAAGTCCGGCATCACGCTCTTCCTGGTCGATGCGAAGACGAAGGGCGTTTCGATCCAGCGCACGTTGATGGTCGACAGTCGCAACGCCGCCAACGTCTCGTTCGAAAACGTCGTCGTCTCCGCCGATAACGTTCTGGGCTCCGTAGACGGCGGCACGGATGTGCTCGATCAGGTTCTCGACATTGCCCGCGTCGGGCTTTCCGCCGAGCTTCTCGGCCTCGTTCAGGCGGTCTTCGACCAGACGGTCACCTACCTGAAAGAGCGCAAGCAGTTCGGCGTGGTGATTGGCTCGTTCCAGGCGCTGAAGCATCGCGCGGCCGACATGTTCGCAGAGATCGAACTGTGCCGCTCGGTCGTGCTCGATGCGCTTTCCGCGCTCGAGGCACGGCGGAACGACGTGCCGCAGGCGGCGAGCCTCGCCAAGGCGCGGCTTTCCGACACGGCCCGCCTCGTCACCAATGAAGGCCTTCAGATGCATGGCGGCATGGGCATGACCGACCAGTTCGATGTCGGCCTTTATATGAAGCGTGCCCGCGTGGCCGCCGCCACCTTCGGCGATGGCAATTTCCACCGGGACCGCTACGCCGCGCTCGAAGGCTTCTGAGCGACCAGCCGCCCGCCGGAACCATCGGCGGGCGGCTTTGTTTCCCGCCATTATGGCGACGAAGCGGCGTCGAACACTTGTTTGAACGCTGGGCCTTCCCAGATTTAATGATGGCTTCCTTGACAGGCCCGGCGCCCCGGTATGTGCTTGGCCGCAGAGTTCCCCTTAGGGAACGTCCAGATTCGGAGCAGACCCATGCGCAAGATCGCTCTTGCAGCCCTTGCAGGCACCGCCGGCCTTCTGGCCGCCGCCGCGCCGTCATATGCGTTCACGACCTATCAGGTGCAGACGGACGGCTCCAACGCCGCCAAGTACACCGACCAGAGCGTGGGCAATTCGAACAACAATGGCGGCTTCAGCTTCTCCATGAAGAGCAGCGAGGACGGCACCGATAATTTCGGAGTGCCGGGCGCTTACAACAATCCCGACAACGCCAATTCCCAGCAAGCCCCCTCGCGCGACATGGGCTGGCAGGGCACGGGCTATTACCTTCGCCCCAATAATTGAAACCTTGAGGTTTCACACCGAAAGGCGCAGTGCCCAAAGGCGCCGCGCCTTTTTTCTTTGGTCATCCGGATACTCGACAAGCAGGCCCCCCCGCCCCATACTGCGCCGCGCGCCGGGCGACGCCTCGCGCCATTGATCCAGTATCCAGAGAACGACGAGACACCGGTATGGCTGACGATACGAAACCGAGCGATCTGCCCGAACGCATCACCGTGCTGGCCCGGGACTTCACGCCCGCCGCCATGGAGTTCCATCGCCGGAACATGAGCGAGAAGGGCTACCGCATGGAAGGCCAGATCGTTCAGCGCCGGTTCCAGATGATCGAGGGCCTGGGCGCTCCGAAAGACCTTTTCGACGGTGAGCTTTTCTACGCGGCCACCTTCGTCCGCAAGGGCGACGAGAAGTAATCTCTCCCCCGTCTGCAAACGGGACAGGGGTGAATTACCCCACATAACCAAGACTTTGCGGGCGGAGCAAAAGACGCCCGCTGGCGTCCCTTCGCGGCCAAACGCTGTTGACTTGGGCAAACTAATCTTGTCTGCTTTATCGGCAATCGACATTTTGGCCTGCCTTGGCTGATTTGCCCTACGGGCCTTTCAAGACACTTCCAAAAATCAGGTTGTCATCATCAGCCGCGCGATGGGAGCGTGGTTATTACCGCACGCAAGTGCGCAAGGAGACCCAAATGGCTACTGGTACTGTGAAGTGGTTCAATGCTCAGAAGGGCTACGGCTTCATTCAGCCGTCCGACGGCGGTCGCGATGTGTTCGTGCACATCAGCGCGGTTGAGCGCGCCGGCCTCAGCACGCTCAACGAAGGTCAGAAGATCAACTATGAGCTCGTGACCGAGAAGGGCAAGACGTCGGCCGCGAACCTCACGGTCGCGTAATTCGCCTTCGGATTTACAAAAATCGGTGGCCGGGCCTAGTGCCCGGCCATTTTGCTTTTGAGGCCCCGTCCGGCGTTCCTTGACAGGATGCGCCCGGACCGGTTGCATCGGCGCACAAGCATTACACCTCAATAATCGGCATACCCCGGGGGAAACGAAATGAGCCTGCAGCTTCTTCTCATCAATCCGATGATGCGTTTTCAGGTGAAGCGCCGCTTCAAGAAAAGCCCGGATGTGATGACGCTCCGTCCCGTCATGCAGGCGATGGAGCCGCAGAACGCAAAGCTCCCCGCCGACGTCACCGTTGAACAGATCGCGCTTGGCGGCGTGCCGGTGGAAAAACTCACCGCGACCGGCGCAGAGAGCAGCGGCGCCTTCTTCTACATTCACGGCGGCGGTTGGGTCGCCGGATCGCCACGCACGCACCGCCCGCTTACGCACCGGCTCGCGACGCAGACGGGCATGGCCGTCTATGCCGTCGACTACCGGCTCGCGCCGGAACACGTCTTCCCGGCCGGTCTCGACGATTGCGTCGCCGCCTATCGCGCGCTTCTCGAAGAAGTGCCCGCTCATGAGATCGTGGTCGGCGGCGACAGTGCGGGCGGCAATCTTGCCCTCGCGCTTGCGCTGCGGCTCAAGGCGGAAGGCATTCCGCTTCCCGCCGCCCTCGTCTGCCTCTCGCCCGCGACGGATCTCGCGGCGATAGGCGGCTCGCGCATAAGCAACGCGAAGCGCGACGCCCTCTTCGTCGAGGAAATGATGGAAACGGTGGAGAGCCGCTACTGCCCCGGCGCCGATCCGCACAATCCCTATATCTCACCGCTTCACGGCGACGTCGCCGATCTTCCGCCTACGCTCTTCCATGTCGGGGACACGGAAATGTTACTCGACGACTCCACGCGCATGGCCGACAAAATGCGCGCGGCGGCGGTTCCCGTGACGATCAAGGTATGGCCCAAGGTGCCGCATGTCTGGCACCTGATGGCGGACCTCCTGCCGGAAGCGCGGCAGGCGATCGACGAGATCGTCGCCTTCGTCCAGGTGCATCGTCGCACCGCGTCAGCGTTGAAGAGGGCTTCATGATAAAGGTTCACCATCTCAACAATTCGCGTTCGCAGCGTATCCTCTGGCTCCTGGAGGAACTCGATGTTCCCTATGAGATCGTCCACTACCAGCGCGACGCGGTGACCAATCTCGCGCCGCCGGAGTTGAAGGCGATCCATCCGCTCGGCAAGTCGCCAGTTATCACGGATGGCGACCTCACCGTCGCGGAGTCGGGCGCCATCGTCGAATATCTGGTGCGGAAATATGGCAAGGGCCGCCTCGCCCCCGCCGAAACCTCGCCGGCCTATGTGCCCTATCTTCAATGGATGCATTTCGCGGAAGGCTCGGCCATGCTGCCGCTGCTGCTCGCGCTTTATGTGGGACGGCTTGGCGATGCGGGCGCGCCGCTCCATCCGCGCATCTTCGGCGAGATCGCGAACCACCTCTCCTACATGAACAACGCCATAAAAAAAGGCGGCTATCTGCTCGGCGAGGAATTCAGTGCCGCCGATATTCTCAACTCCTTCGTGCTCGAAGCGGCGAAGGTGCGCGGGCTTCTCGACGACTATCCGAACCTCGTCGATCTCCTCGCGCGGCTTCAGGCGCGGCCCGCCTATCAGCGTGCGCTGACCCGCGGCGGCCCCTATGCCTTCGCCTGAAAAAGAGCGCTAGCTAGTGGGTGACCTTGTCCATGCGCTCGTAGAGTTCATCAGGCTGCATGCCGAGTGGACCGGCCCCATCATCTTTCTCGTCGCCTTCGGCGAGTCCTTCGCATTCGTAAGCCTCCTCGTTCCCGGCACGGCGATCATGGTCGCCGCCGGAGCGCTGGTGCATGACGGCACCGTACCTGTCATCCCGCTTCTCGTCGGCGGTATTGCGGGCGCAACGCTGGGCGACGGCATTTCCTATTGGCTGGGGCTTCGCTTCGGCCACCTCGTCCCCGGCATGTGGCCCTTCAGGACGCGGCCCGAACTGCTTGCCAACGGGCATCGTTTCTTCGAGAGGCATGGCGGCAAAAGCGTCTTCATCGGCCGCTTCTTTGGCCCCGTGCGCGCCGTCATCCCGCTTATCGCCGGCATGATGGAAATGCCGGCGGGACGTTTCTGGCTGGCGAATATCCTCTCCGGCCTCATCTGGGCGCCGATCCTTCTCGTGCCCGGCATCGCCGCGACCGCCCTCTGGCAATTCCTGGAGAGCGAGGAAGGCTGGATACCCTATGCGCTCACAGGCGCCTTCCTCATCGCCGCCGCTTGCGCGTGGGTCGTCTGGACCTATCGCCGCAAGGGCTGACGCGCTCAAGGCCTTCCATAGAGGAACTGGATGGTTGCCGCGCCGAGCGCGTGGCGACGGAGCGTTTCGAGCGCCTGCGCCCCGTTCACCTTCGGGTCGAGGCCGAGCGCCATAACGTCGAGCGCATAGACGGTGAAAACATAATGATGCGCGCCGCTGCCCGGTGGCGGGCATGGCCCCTGATATCCGGGCAGGCCGAAATCGGAGCCGCCTTCGACTGCTCCCTGCGGAATGGGACCGCCCTCCGGCAGTTGCGCGTTCGTGGGCGGAATGTCGAAGACCAGCCAGTGCCACCAGCCGCGCCCGTTTCGGGCATCCCGGTCGAAGAGCGTGACGGCATAGCTTTGGGTGCCCGCAGGTGCCCCGCTCCAGGATAGGCCGGGCGACAAGTTG
>Ga0255338_1002932_pt1 | contig 22390 bp, 23 predicted proteins | sample MeOH1_35cm_T4_19_FD_203715 | JGI IMG/M metagenome (GOLD analysis project Ga0255338, IMG submission 203715) | Sandy soil microbial communities from University of British Columbia, Vancouver, Canada - MeOH1_35cm_T4_195 | ecosystem: Engineered > Artificial ecosystem > Sand microcosm > Unclassified ...
TGCCCGACCTGCGGGCGGTGCCGGGCGACCCGGCGAGCCCGGCCACGGGGGCCATCCGCGGCATGATCAACATGCTGCAGAAGCTGCGCCGCGACGTGCGCGCCGACTATGTCGCCTGCGTGTTCGATGCGCCCGGCAAGACCTTCCGCGACGACATCTATCCCGACTACAAGGCGACGCGCTCGCCGATGCCGCCCGACCTGCGCACCCAGATCGACGCGATCCACGAGGTGGTGCGCCTGCTCGGCTGGAAGGTGCTGAACGTGCCCGGCGTCGAGGCCGACGACGTGATCGGCACGCTGGCGTGCCTGGCCACCGAACGCGGCATCGAGACCGTGATCTCCAGCGGCGACAAGGACCTGAGCCAGCTGGTCAACGACCATGTCATGGTCATCGACACCATGAACGACCGCAAGCGCGACGCCGCCGGCGTCGAGGCGGAGTTCGGCGTGCCGCCGCGGCTGATGGTGGATTACCAGGCGCTGGTGGGCGACGCGGTCGACAACGTGCCCGGCGTGGACAAGGTCGGGCCGAAGACGGCCGTCAAGCTGCTGCAGGAATACGGGTCGCTCGACGCCCTGATCGAACGCGCCGCCGAAGTGAAGGGCGCCGTCGGCGAGAACCTGCGCCGCGCGCTCGAGTGGCTGCCCAAGGGCCGCGAGCTGCTGACGATCCGCAAGAACTGCGAACTGGCGGACCACATCCCCGGGCTGCCGGCGCTGGACGACCTCGCCGTCGCGAGCGGCCAGGACACCGAGGCGCTGAAGGCGTTCTACGAGCGGTATGGCTTCAAGGGCCTGGCCCGGCAACTGGAGGTCCACGATGTTCCGCCCGAGCTGATCGAGGAACATCGCGGCCGCAAGCGCGGGCCGGGGCCGGACGCCGGCTTCGAGGAGCCCGACCTGGGCGGCCGCTCGCAGGTGACCAACCTGCAGTACGACACCATCTTCACGTGGGCCCAGTTCGACGAATGGCTGGCGAAGATCGAGGCGGCGCCGCTGGTGGCGCTGGACACCGAGACCAGCTCGCTCGACGAGATGCAGGCGCGGATCGTCGGGCTGTCGTTCAGCGTCCAGCCGGGCGTCGCCGCGTACCTCCCGCTCGGCCACAGTTACGGCGACGCGCCCGACCAGTTGCCGCTGGACGCGGCGCTGGCGCGGCTGAAACCGTGGCTGGAGAACCCGGCGCGGGCCAAGCTCGGCCAGCACGTCAAGTACGACCGGCATGTGTTCGCCAACCATGGCATCGAGGTGCGCGGCTATACCCACGACACCATGCTGCAGAGCTACGTGCTGGAAGTGCACAAGCCGCATGGCCTCGCCAGCCTGGCCGAGCGCCACCTGGGGCGCACCGGCATCGACTACGAGCAGGTGGCCGGCAAGGGCGCGCACCAGATCCCGTTCTCGCAGGTGGCGGTCGACAAGGCGGCCGAGTATTCCTGCGAGGACTCGGACCAGACGCTGGACGTGCACCTGGCGCTGTGGCCGAAGCTGGAAGCCGACAGCAAGCTGCGCTTCATCTACGAGCTGGAGATCAGGAGCAGCGAGGCGCTGTACCGGGTGGAGCGCAACGGCGTGCTGATCGACGGCGCCATGCTGGCCAGGCAGAGCGCCGAGCTCGGCCAGCGCATGATGCAACTGGAGCGCGAGGCGCACGACCTCGCCGGCCAGCCGTTCAACCTCGGCTCGCCCAAGCAGATCGGCGAGATCCTCTTCACGAAACTGGGGCTGCCGGTGGTCAAGAAGACCGCCAGCGGCGTGCCCAGCACCGACGAGGAAGTGCTGGAGAAGCTGGCTGAGGACTATCCGCTGCCGGCCAAGCTGCTGGAACATCGCGGCCTGTCCAAGCTCAAGGGCACCTATACCGACAAGCTGCCGCAGATGGTGCATCCGGGCACCGGCCGGGTCCACACGCATTACGCGCAGGCCGTGGCCGTGACGGGACGCCTGTCCAGCAACGAGCCGAACCTGCAGAACATCCCGGTGAAGACCGCCGAGGGCCGCCGCATCCGCGAGGCCTTCATCGCGCCGCCGGGCCACCTGATCGCCAGCGCCGACTACAGCCAGATCGAGCTGCGGATCATGGCGCACCTGTCAGGGGACGAGGCGCTGTTGCGCGCCTTCCGCGAAGGCATGGATGTGCACCGGGCGACGGCGTCGGAGGTGTTCGGCGTGGCGCCGGAGCAGGTGAGCAGCGAACAGCGGCGCTATGCCAAGGTGATCAACTTCGGCCTGATCTACGGCATGAGCGCGTTCGGCCTGGCGCGCAACCTCGGCATCGAGGGCGCGGCCGCCAAGAACTACATCCAGCGCTATTTCGAACGCTATCCGGGCGTCAAGCAGTACATGGACGAGACGCGGCTGGCGGCCAAGAGCCGTGGCTACGTCGAAACCGTGTTCGGCCGCCGCCTCTACCTGCCCGAGATCAATTCACCGAACGGTCCGCGGCGCGGCGGCGCCGAGCGGGCTGCCATCAACGCGCCGATGCAGGGCACCGCCGCCGACCTGATCAAGCTGAGCATGGTGGCGGTGCAGGACGTCCTGGACGCGCAGCAGCGCCGCACGAAGATGATCATGCAGGTGCACGACGAACTGGTGTTCGAGGTCCCGCAGGACGAGGTGGAGTGGCTGAAGGCGGAAATCCCGCGCCTGATGGCCCAGGTGGCCGAGCTGCGGGTGCCGCTGCTGGCGGAGATCGGGGTCGGCGAGAACTGGGAGAAAGCGCATTAGGGCCGGTGCGGCGGCCGGTGCCGCCTACGAGCTGGCGAGGCCCGGATGGCGCGCGTCCATGCGCGTTGGCGGGTGGGCGTCGTCGCACTGCCGCGTCGCGGCGGGCTCTGGCTTCAGCCGCGCGATTTCGCGGCGGGTGAGCAGCCGGGCGCCGTGATCACCCGTGAGCACGGCCACCAGGAGCCGCTGCTCCAGCGCTGAAATCCGGGCGGCCACGTCCTCACCCTCTTTCATTGGCGCCTCGCGTGCGGCGCTGGTGGATCGCGCCAGGCAAGCCCGCCTGGATGCGGATCCTGCGCGCCGCCTCCAGGAACTTGTGCAGGCTGGCCGAGCCCTCTCCGCTGCGCGTGCCGGCCGGAAATCGGGACTCGACATGATCGATATCGACGACTGGCGACGACATCGGCCACATTCGGGATCTCATCATCTTCACTCCCTGTCTGCGCGGCGACGGCGCCATTGGCCCGACCGCAGTGACTGCCAGATTCCTTCCAAGCTTCTTCGCCCGCGATCGAATTGTTGTGGTGCGGGTCAGCCATTGATCGAGGTCAATGCTGGCGCAGACGTTCCTGTCGGACCAGTCCCACATCGCAACAGGCTGTATCCCTGCAGCGGGGCTGTTGCTGCACAGGCCCAGCAAGGACGGGCGTCTCGCCAAGCTGGTGCGTTGCGCCCGCTTACATGTCGCCATCGCACGGCATGGGCCCCGGGCCGAGGGTCCCGCATGCGCCGGACCGCGTAACCGCCATGCGGATAGGGACAATCGCACGTCCGCCGCACGCTACTGTTGTCTTGAAAAAAATACGACCGCTTTGGCGCTGTGTTGCAAAAGTCTCAAGACGTACGAGACATTGAAGCCATTCTGCTGACGTATGCACCGCGGGCCGCGCCGGCACCCTGCGCGTTTCTGAAAAAGTCATTACAGTGCATTTCCTGCTTTCCGAATTCAGGTGGTGCCATGAGCAGTTCTGCCGATTCGATCCGCGTGTTTATTGTCGGGGTGCCATTGTTGCGGTACGGCCTCGAGCGGCTGGTGCAGTCGGCACATCCACGTTTCGAAGTGCTGCCCGGCGCCGACAGCCTGGCCCAGGCAAGCGGCATGGAAGCACGACGGCAGGCCAGCGTGGTCGTGCTCGCGGAGGACGTCATGGTCGAGCAGGTCGCTGCCTTCTGTGCTTCGTCACCGCCAACGCTGCTGCTGATCACCGCTTCGCAGGAAGACGCCACGCTCGACGCGGCCGTGATGGCCGGGGTGCGCGGCGTCGTGCGCACCTGCGATTCGCCCGAGCTCTTCCTGCGGGCGATCGAGAAGGTGAATGCCGGCGAACTGTGGGTCGATCGCGGCGCCACCGGACGGATCTTCGTGGCGATGGCCAGGCAAAAGGCGGCGGACCGGTCGGACCCGGAGCGCGCCAAGATCGCGACGCTCACGTTGCGCGAGCGGCACACGATCGCCGCCGTGGTGAGCGACTCGGCGGCGCCCGGCAAGGTGATCGCGGCCCGGCTCTGCATCAGCGAGCACACGCTGCGCAACCACCTGACGTCGATCTACAGCAAGCTCAACCTGGCCAACCGGGTCGATCTCTACGCGTACGCCAACCGGCATTCGCTGCGCGAACTGCCCTGACGCCGCGGCCGCGGCGGGCGTTCCGGCCCGCGGGGGCAGTCACCCGCAACGCATGCGCCGGATCCGGCGCTCCTCGTCGATCTCGATGTTCAGGCGCATCGGGTCGTGCTCGAGCGTGACGACGCCGCCCGGCGGAATGACCCGCGTGCGCAAGCCGCCCGACGCCCGCAGCGCTTCGGCCAGCGCGAGATCGTCGAGCGGCCGGCCGAGCAGGGCCTCGGCACCGGCGGCGCGGCAGCGCGAGTCGGCCGCGCCCATCGACGCCGTATGCGGCGACGACGCGCAGCCGGCGAGGGCCGCGGCCACCGCCACGAACGAGACAAACCGATGTCGCACTGGAACCCCCTTGCGGCCATTATGGGTTGGCGACGGGCGCGGCAGGGGTGGGTGCAACCGGAGGTATCGGGCGCGGCGCGCGGGCCATCCAGACCTGGCGGTTGCGCGCTTCGAAGACCACGTCGTAGTTGGCGGCCAGGTACGCATCGACGACGGTGTCCCTGGTAGAGCCGAACTTGTCGGCCAGGCGGTGGTTCGTGATCGCGCAGCGCGGCCGGCGCAGCTGCAAGTCACGCAAGGCGTCGCGGAACTGGGCATCGGTGTTGAACTTCGGCAGCAGCACCGAATATCGCGTCGGGTTGAGCATGCCGGTTTCGTAATAGAGTCCGGGCGCGAACGGCCCCGCATAGAGCGCCCCCGCTTGCTCGCAATGCTGGCGCACGTACTGCAGCGCCGGGTGGCGGCGCGACCAGTCGCTGAAGTACAGGGTGGGGTTCGCGAAGACCATCGCCACGAGCGGCAGGGGCAGCGCGGCCATGCCCATCGCGATCCACGTGCGCCCCAGCCGCGCCAGCCAGGTCGTCGCCGCGACCGCGGCCAGGCGCGGCAGCAGGCACAGCAATGGCCACAGGGCCGAAGTCACGTGACCCAGGTCGGGCCGCTGCAGCGCCGTCAGCAGCAGCGCACCCAGCAGCGCCAGCAACATGGCCGCCGGGGCATCGAGCGTGCGGCGCAGGAGCCACGCGGCGCCGAGCGCGAAGGTCGCCGCGCAGGCGATCAGCGTCCGGTCGACCCGGTTCACCTCGAGGTAGCGTGTCGCCGGAAACACGATCAGGTGATCGAACAAGACCGGCGGCGCCCACAACACGGCCATGGCGCCGACCGGCGCGGCGACGCCAAGGACGTAGGCGGCGCAGCACCAGCGCCAGTTCGCGCCGGGCCGACGGCACGCGTGCAGCAGCAGGACGGCCAAGGTCGCCACCGCCATCAGGGCCGCGCGGTGCTGCAGAAACCATGCGCTGCCGCCGCACAGGAGGCCCGCGAGGGCGCAACCGCGCCACGACGCTGCCTGGATGCCGCGGATCGCGAAGAACGCGCTCCAGACGGCAACCGGCAGATGGAAGGTGTTGTGATTGATCGTCGGGAGGTAGCCGGAGAACAGGCAAAAGAGGAGCGGCGCGGCGGTGAGCGCATGCGGTGCGACGCCGAGGCCGCGCTGAGCGACCAGCAGCCGGGCAATGCGATCAATGCCGAACGCGGCAAGCGCCAGGGCGGCGAGCCCGAGGGCCTTGGCGACCCAGTAACTGCTGCCAAACACCTTCCAGGCGGCCAGGACGGCATAGAAGCTCCCGGGCGGCAGGAACTCGAAGAAGTCGGTGTACAGCGCACGGCCGTGCAGGAGGTTCCATGCGCCGTTGAGGATCACGCCTTCGTCGCTGTCCAGGGCGTTCCTCGCATGTAGCGCGAGCAGCACGGCGCCGCCGGCGAGGGTCGTGACGACGCCGGCGCCGGGCGCTCGCCACCGGCGCCCGGCGCCGCGCGGCGTCACTGCCGCGGATGATGCGCCGCTGTCCTGCATGTCGCGGCCCGCGCCGCTAGCGCGGCGCGCGCGCCACCGGCGGCGCGGTGAAGACAAACAACCGGCTGCCGAGGTAGCCCACCGCCGCGTACGGGACGACGCCGAGCACATGGGCCAGGTAGTCGTTCACGCGCAGCAGGTCGATGGCAGCCAGCGTGGTGGCCAGGTTGGCGAGGTAGGCCGCGGCCAGGACCAGCAGGAACCGCAGCAGGCTTCTGGCCGGATCGCCGCCGTCCTCGAATGTCCACTGCCGGTTCAGCACGAAGCTCACGACCGTGATCGAGCCGTAGCCGACGAAGTTGGCCGCGGCATCGCCCAGGCCCGCAAGCGCCTTGCAGCCGAAGATCACCAGCAGGCCGAGCGCGGTGTTCGACACGCCGACCACGACGAAGCGGGCCAGGCGGCGGTCGACCAGTTCGCGGACATGAGGCATCGTCAGTGCTCCATGGGGCCCGCCACCGCCAGCAGCGACAGTCCGAACGGCAGGCGCATGCGCGACAGCAGGTGGCGTTCCAGCGCGAACGTGCAGCGCAGGACGGTATTGATCGGTGCCGCCGGGGTGGCCGCCGCGGCGGTGCTTCGCCCCGCTGCCTTCTCGTACAGGCGGCCTGCCACGGCGAGTGGAAACAGCAGGGTGTTGAAGTGGCTCAGGTGGTGGAGCGCCAGCCCGGCCTGGACGCACCGGTCGGCGATCGACTGCCGGCTGTAGCGGCGTTTGTGGTGCAGGTGTTCGTCGTGCGGTCCCCACATCCACTGGTAGGACGGCACTGTGAGCAGCAGGCGTCCGCCGGGCTTGAGGTGGCTGGCCGCGGCGGCGAGCGACGCGCAGTCATCCTCGATGTGTTCCAGCACGTCGAACATGCATACCAGGTCGAACTGCGGCAGGCCGGAGAGATCCTCGGGGCAGCGGCCGAGCCGCATCGTCACGGCGCCGGAGCGGCTGTACGGACGCTGCCCGGCAAAGTCGATCGCCTCGCGGCTCATCTCCAGGCCCACCACGCGCCCGAACTCCGCCAGCAGGTCCAGGTTGGCGCCCGTTCCGCTGCCAATCTCGAGGATGTCGGCACCCGCCGGCAACTGCAGGCGCTCGAGCCGGCTGCGCAGGATGCCGCGCCGCGCCGCGAACCACCAGTGCGACTCCTGCGTGGCCGCCATCTCGGCATAGGCCGCGGGGCTCATTGCACGGGCTCCGCGCTGTGTCGCGCCGGCGCCGCCAGCGGTCGCGTCCAGCGCGTCGCATGGGTACCGGCGCGGCGCCAGACGGAAGGCCGGGCCGGATCCCGGGCGGCGTCGCCGTCGTACTGCTTGCGCACGATGTAGACGGGCCGCTGCTTGCTCTCGATGTAGATCCGGCCGATGTACTCGCCCAGCAGTCCCAGGCTGATCAGCTGGAGGCTGCCGAAGAACAGGACGGCGAGCAGCAGGGAGGCGTACCCGGGCACGTCGACGCCGAAAATCAGCGTCCTGGCCAGGATGGCGGCGCCATAGAGCGCGGTGCAGGCCGCGCCGAACAGTCCGACGTAGGTCCACATCCGCAACGGCGCCGTGCTGAAACTGGTGAAGCCTTCGATGGCGAAGTTCCAGAGCTTCCAGCCGGGGAACTTCGTGCTGCCCACGGCGCGCGGGCTGCGCGTGTAGTCCACGTACCCGGTGCGGAAGCCGACCCACGAGAACAGCCCCTTCATGAACCGCTGGCGCTCGGGCAGGCGCTTCAAGGCTTCCACCACCTGCCGGTCCATCAACCGGAAATCGCCGACGTTCTGCGGAATCGCGATGTCGGACACCAGGTTGTGCATGCGGTAGAACCATTCGGCGCTCTTGCGCTTCAGGAGTCCGTCGCTGCTGCGGTCGGCGCGCCGCGCCAGCACCACGTCGGCGCCTTCTTCCCACAGTTGCAGCAGTTGCCGCAGGACGGCCGGGGGGTCCTGCAGGTCGGCGTCCATGGGGATCACGGCGGCCCCGCGTGCCGCGTCGATGCCGGCCGTCAGCGCCGCTTCCTTGCCGAAGTTGCGACTCAGCTCGAGCACCCGGTAGCGCGCGTCCCTGGACGCCAGCGCCAGCAGCCGCTGCAGCGTGTCGTCGCTGCTGCCGTCGTCCACGCACACCATTTCCACCTGGTAGTCGGGGATGGCGGCGAGGACCTGCTGCAGCGCAGTGTCGAAGACCTCGACGCCCGCGCCCTCATTGAAGAAGGGGACGACGATCGACAGGTATTTCCGGCGTACTGGCAGGGGCGGGGGATTGAACGACATACATCCTCCAGGGGCGGGTCAGCGCGCGGCGAGCGCGAGGGGCGCCGCCGTGCCGTCCTTGGCAGCGCTCGACGTCCTCACGTGGACGACCGCGTGCTCGTCGGCATGGAGCCTCCGCCAGCCGGGCAGGTGGTCGAGCAGCGCGGTGGCGGCACGGTCGGGCGCAAGCAGCGTCCATTCGACGCGGTGCCGGTCGAGGAGCTTGGCAAGGCCGTGCGAGTCGCGCAGGTCCATGGCGTTCACGTATTCCTTCATGAACGCGTCGCGGTACATGTCCGCGCGGCCGTCGATGAACGGCGGCACGCCCGCGTAGATCAGGTAGCCGCCCCAGCTGTAGTCGTTGAAGACGGGGCCTTTCGCGCCCGCCGCCTGGGCGGCGCGCACGGCCGCCGCCGGTGCCACCTTCTCGGGCGGCGCCGGCGGTGTGCCGTGCCCGATGGCCAGGGTGACCGCTCCGAGGAGCAGCGCGGCGAGCAGCATCGCCGCCGGTTCGGCCGGCCGGGCGAGGGATCGCATCAGCCGATCGGCGCCGTCGAACTGCGGGGCCGGCCCGCGCAGCCGCTGCCATTGCGCGGCGAAGGCCGGCGCGAGCAGCAGCGGCGCCAGCAGGCCGAGCAGTTCGACGTTGCGGATGTGCTTGAGCGACAGGTGCACCAGGCCCAGCAACAGCAGCAGCCGCATGGGCGGCAGGCGCAGTCCCTTGTGCATGGCCAGAGCCATCAGCGCAAGCAGCCACGCTTCGAGCGGCTGGAACCTGTGGAAGTCGGGCGAGCGCCACTCGCCGATGCGCGTCAGCGCGAAGCTGTCCTCGACCATGACCTGCCAGGTGAAGACAAATGCCTGCGCGCCATGGGGCGTCAGCAGGGCACAGGTCACCGCCAGCAGGGAGAACAGACCCCACGAACGCAGGACCGTGCCCGCTCGCTGCCGGGGCCAGGCGGCCAGCACCGCTTCGGCGGCCAGTGCCAGGGCCAGCGCCAGTCCCAGCGTGAAGCCGCCGTGCAGGTTGGCCCACAAGGTCATGACCGGCAGCAACCACAGCGAGGGCGAGCGTTCCTCCTCGCGCGCCCGGACCAGGCCGATCACCCACAACAGCAGCAGCGGCATCGCCAGCACATGGGGCCGCGCCAGCAGGTGACTGGCCGTCATCAGCACCGCCAGGGCGCTCACGAGCACCACATGGATCGGCTCCAGCCAGCGCAACAGCGCCCTGGCCAGCAGGCCGACGGTCGCCGCGAACGCGAGCGAGGCGAGCGCTACTACGGCCGTCCAGCCGCCCCCGTCGTGTGCCAGCGCAAGCGCGATCTCCGACAGCCATTCATGCGCAATCCAGGGGGCGCCACGCATCGTGTGCGAGAACGGATCCTGCGCCGGGATGGCGCCGTGGCCCAGGATCCACTGGCCGGCGGCGATGTGCCACATCGTGTCGCCGTCCTGCAGCAGCGACTTGCCACGACTGAGGGCGTAGACGTAGACGAACGAAGCGATCAGGAGCGGCAGCGAGCAATGCCACCATCCGGCCCGGGTCAGCGGACCGGGGCGGGCGCCCTCGGCGGCGTGCGCGTTCATGCGTGATGGTCCTTCCTGCTGGTGGTGGGCCGTCGCCGGGCGGCGGTCATTTCGTGCCGGCGAAGAGCGGAATGAGGGTGCGGACCACCTGGACGATCGCCGGCCCGAGCACGACCATGATCACGGACGGGAAGATGAACAGCACCAGCGGAAACAGCATCTTGGTCGGAATCTTGGCCGCGGCCTCCTCGGCGCGAACCTGGCGCTTGTGGCGCAGGTCGTCCGAGAAGACGCGCAGCGAGTCACCGATGCTGGTGCCGAACTTGTCCGCCTGGGTGAGCATGGTGGCGAAGGTCCCGATTTCCTCGATGCCGGTGCGCAACGCCAAGTTGCGCAGCGACTTCTCTCGCGTCGCGCCGGCCCGCATCTCGAGGTTGGTCAGGTGCAGTTCCTCGGCCAGCGCCTGGCTCTTGCGCTTGATCTCGTCGGCGACCTTGGTCAGCCCCGCGTCGAGGCCCAGTCCGGCCTCGACGCACACCAGCATGAGGTCGGCGGCGTCGGGGAAGTTCTCGAAAATCTCGCGCTGGCGCGACCGGATGTGCAGATACAACAGTACGTTGGGCAGGTAGCACCCGATCAGCGCGAACAGGAGCAGGTCGAACAGCAGGGACATGCCGTTCGCCTGGTTGGTCGACCGCAGCGCGAGGAAGGCGATGCTCGCCAACACCAGCGGCAGGATGGTCTTGGCACCGAAGTACACCAGGCGCGCGTTGGGATGGCGGATGCCGGCCTGCATGAAGCGCAGCCGCAGCGGCGACGATTCCCAGTTGCCTTCCGGCAGCGACAGCCTGGCCAGCGGACCGGCGACCTTCATCACGGTCTCGGTCCAGCCGTTCTGCTCAGCCGCGCCCCCGGCCGCCATGGTTTGCAGCCGCCGCTGCGTGCGCGTTGGAATCACCCACAGGAACAGGGCGGCCAGGGTGCCGGTGACGGCGATGAATACCAGGACGGGAATGATCAACATGGCCTGCCTCCGTCAAATACGGATCTTGACGATCCTGCGCATCACGAGGATCCCGAAGGCCATCATGATCAGCAGGTACTTCACCATCGAGATTCCCAGCGGATCGGTCCACAACAGGCTGATGAACTGGGGGTTCATGATGTTCAGGATGCCGGCCAGCGCGAACGGCATCACGGCGAGCACCCAAGCCGACAGCTTGCCTTCCGAGGACAGCACGCGCACCTTCGCCAGCAGCTTGTGCCGCTCGCGGATCAATTGGCTGAGATTGGTGAGGATTTCGGTGAGGTTGCCGCCGGACTCGCGCTGGATCAGCACCGCCACCACGAAGTAGCGCAGGTCGGTAAGGGGAACCCGGTCGCTCAGGTGCGACAGGGCGCGCTCCATGGACACGCCGAAATTGACCTCCTCGTGCACGGCCCGCAACTCGCCGGAGATCGGCTCCGCCAACTCGTCGCCCGCCATCTTCAGCCCCGAGCCGAAGGCGTGACCGGCGCGCAGGGCCCGCGTCATGAGATCGAGCGCGTCCGGCAGCTGCGACTCGATCTTCCTCATGCGCCGCTCGCGCCGGAAACTGACGTACAGCACCGGCAGCCACGCCATTGCCACGCCGGCGCCCAGGGCGGTGAGCTGGGTCTGGCGCAACAGGCTCGCGGTCACCAGCCAGGCCGCGACGCCCAGCACCACACAGGTGATCAGGAGCCTCGAAATGGTCCAGCCGAGCCCCGACTGCAGCAGGAAGCCGTCGAGCCGCTGCAGCCGAAGCGCCTGCAGCTGGCGCTGCACCAGCGGCAACTCGCTGGTCAGGCGCTGCTTGATCAACTGTGTCTGGGTGCTGGTGTCGCGGGTGGACGAAAGAACCCGCAACCGGCTCTGGACCTTGCGCGCGTCGGGGCCGTGCTGCGAGCGCCACATGACGTAGGCGCTCTCCAGCAGCAGCATGATCGCGACGAAGACCAGCACGGTGAGAACGAGGAAGTCGTTGGCCAGAAGGGACTGCATGGCGGGCTCCTGCTGCTTATTGATAGCGGCGACCGGGATCGAACATGGCGTCGGACAGGACCACCCCGTAGGCGCGCAGCCGGTCCGAGAACTTGGGCCGGACCCCGCTCGCCTGGAAGTAGCCCTGGACCATTCCGTCGGACCCGATGCCGGTCTGGCGGAAGCCGAAGATCTCCTGCATGGTGATCACTTCGCCTTCCATGCCGGTGACTTCCTGGATGCTGGTGAGCTTGCGCCGGCCGTCGATCAGGCGCAGCACCTGGATCACCACGGTGATCGCGGAGGCGATCTGCTGCCGCGCGGACTTGTGCGGCAGGTTCAGGTCGGCCATGCCGATCATGTTTTCCAGGCGGGCCATGGCGTCGCGCGGGGTGTTCGCATGAATGGTCGTGAGCGAGCCCTCGTGGCCCGTGTTCATGGCTTGCAGCATGTCGAAGGCCTCGCCGCCGCGGACCTCGCCGATCACGATCCGGTCCGGGCGCATCCGCAAGGCGTTCCGCACCAGCGCGCGCTGCGTCACTTCGCCCCGGCCCTCGATATTGGGGGGACGCGTCTCCATGCGTACCACGTGCGGCTGCTGCATCTGCAGCTCGGCCGCGTCCTCGATGGTCACGACCCGCTCGCTGTCCGGGATGTAGCCGGACAGGATGTTCAACAAGGTCGTCTTGCCGGCGCCGGTGCCGCCCGAGATGATGATGTTCAGTTTCGACTTGATGAGGCCTTCCAGCATGGAGGCCATCTCGGGCGTCAGGGTCTTGAGCTCGCCCGTCAGGTTCTCCATCGTGAGCGGAATGTGGGCGAAGCGGCGAATCGAAAGCATCGGCCCGTCGAGCGCCACCGGCGGAATGACGGCGTTGACGCGCGAGCCGTCCGGCAGGCGCGCGTCGACCATCGGGCTGGACTCGTCGATGCGGCGTCCGACCAGCGACACGATCTTGTCGATGATCCGCATCAGGTGCTTTTCGTCCGTGAAGGTGACGTTGGTCAGCTCCAGCCGGCCTCGGCGTTCGACGTAGATCCTGCGATACGAGTTGACGAGGATGTCCGACACGGCAGGATCCGCCATCAGCAGCTCCAGCGGCCCGAAGCCGAGCATCTCGTGCTGGATGTCGCGGATCAGCGTGCCGCGCTCGACCTCGTTGATCATGGCCTGCTCCTCGTGCAGCAGGCGCTCCACCATCGTGGCGATCTCCTGGCGCAGCTTGTCGGGTGGCAGTGTCTCCAGCACCGTCAGGTCGAACTGGTCCAGCAGCTTCAGGTGCATGCGGCTCTTGAGGATCTTGTACGACTCCGCCGTGGGCGCCTGCAGCGAGCGCGGCGCGGTGTCCGGCGCCGTGGCTCCGTTCAGCCGGTCGCGCAGCGTGAAGATGGCGGAGTCGCGGCCGATGGCCGCGCTGGCGAAGGGTGAAATGCTCGACATCTGGAATCCTTCGGAAGGTTCAGGCTGACGACTTGCGGAACAGGCGGCCCAGCAGGCCGGTGCGACTCTCGTCGGGGGTCGGATTGAGTTCCTGCGCGAGTTCGGCCAGTTGGCGGGACACGGCATTGGAGCGGGCGCTGCGCGCGATCGGCTCGCCGTGGTTGATCGAGGCGGCGACCTCGCGCCATGAATTCGGCACCGTGCTCACGCGCCAGGATCCGAGCGCGCGCTGCACCTGGTCTACGCCGATCTCGGCCGTCTTCTCGAAGCGGTTGATGATCAGCTCGGTCCGGTCCGGTCCGTACCCCAGGGAGCGGAACGCCTCCAGCAGCTTGCCGGCGTTGCGCACGTGCGGCAGTGACGCTTGCATGACGGGGAAAATGCGGGTCGCGCGATCGAGGGCCTTGATCGTGATCGGATCGAGCGAGCGGGCGAGGTCGAGCAGGACGAAATCGTAGTGAGCGCAGGCGACGGCCAGGATGGCCTCCACGTGCTCTGGCTTCACTTCCATTGCGTGGGCCAGGTCCTCGGGCGCGGCCAGGACGCTGAAGTTCGGTGAGACCTTGACGGTACTGGCGGCCAGCAGCGATGCGTCGAGGCGGTCGATGTCGCGGGCCACGTCGGCCAGCGTGGACGGCGGCCTGGCGTCGTGCACGAAAGCCAGGGCGTCGCCGAACTGGAGGTTGAGATCGATCAGCAGCACCGACTTGCTCTCGGCGAGCTGCCAGCCGATGTTGGTGACCAGGAAGGTCGCGCCGCTGCCGCCCTTGCATGACATGAACGCCAGCACCTTGGCCGCGCGGCGGGGCTGCGTGCCGGCGAGCTTCGCGGCGACCCGGTTCACCGCGGCCTCCACCGCCCCGGCGGGGGCGGGGGACGGCAGCACCTCGCGCACGCCGGCCCGCATCGAGTTGATGAGGAACTCGGGGGTGTGGGTCGAGCACATCAGGATCACGGTGGTCGCCGGATGGTGCGAAGTGACGTGCTCCACGTGGACCAGTTCGTCGACGTCGCAGCAGATGCCGTCGACGAGCATCAGGTCCGGCTGCTCCTTGTCCGCGATCTCGCGCATGCGGCTCTTGCCGCCGTCGAAGCCGGACACGGCGTGCCCGAGTCCGTCGAGCAGCACAGAAATGGTGTCGAGGTGGCTCCGGCTGGGGGAAATGACGGCAATTTTCATTGGGGGACTCTCTGTGCTCAGGAGCAGATCGTGTTGCTGTTCGGGTCCTGCCGCATCACTTCGCGGGTCAGGTATGTGGAAAAGGAGGGCGTGGGGATCAGCCGCGACGCGGCGCCAGGGATCGGCGAGATCCACCGGAAGTTCAGGCTCTGGATGGTGACCGTCACTCCCTCGCATGTGGCGTGGGTGCAGCCCGAGGGGGTCCAGGCCAGGTTGATGTCCTGGATCTGGGGCAGCATCACCTGCATTTTGGAGAGCACCAGCGCCTCTTTGTTGGTGTCGTCGCACACCACCGCGTACCGGGCGCCGGCGCGGGTGGCCTCGTTGGCGGCGTTCCAGGTGAAGAGCATCCGGCTGAAATCCAGGATGCCGAGCAGGAACATGAAGAAGAGCAGGAGGACGAGGCTGAACTCGACGATGGTCGAGCCTTGTTGTCTGGACTTCACAGGTGGCTCCTCATCGTGGCGCGGATCGGCGAGAACGTGTAGGAACCGAATCCCAGCCCGAACACGCTCGCCACCATCGAGTTGAACGTGTAGCCGCTCACTTCCACCGTGACGGTGGTGATGATCGGCGCCGAGCCCGCGTTCTGCCAGGTCGGGGCGGGCACGTGCGACGTGGCGAGGCCGAGCGCCAGCGGCTGGTCCGCGTCGGTGGCCGCCAACTTGCCATAGACGACCAGGTTCCTGGCTTCGGTGATGTGCGAATTGGGCAGCTGGATCGACAGGTAGCGTGCGGCGTCGCGCACCGACTTGGCGATGGTGTTGTACTGGTACATGGCGCGGCCGAATTCGGTCGTGATGAACGTCAGCAGCAGCAGGAACGGCAGGATCAGGGCGAATTCGACCAGCGCCACGCCGCCTTGGGTTCTTTGTGTCTTCACGGCTTGCTCCTTAGCGCACGAGCACCGGAACGAGAGGGCCGGCCGAGCCGCCCGGCAGGCCGGAGGTGGTGCAGGGGCTGCCCGTCGCGCCGGCGTTGCCGCGGTACTCCAGGTACACGTCGGACATCGGGATCGTCAGCGGCTGCAGCATGAACATGCAGGCGAAGTCGATCACGGCAGTGGCGGCGTTGATGACCGGGATCACGACCAGTCGCCGGTTCTGGCCATAGGCGCGGTGCCCGTCGGTGGCGGTCACTCCGGGGTTGGCCAGTTTCTGGAAACTGTTGAGCGTTTGCGAGGGCGGGCTGCCGTACAGCGTCGATTCGCACAGCGCCAGGCTGTTGCTGGTGTCGGCACACGAGGCGAACTGCTGGCGCTTCGTCACGAAGTTCGCCGCACCGGCCGGAGCGGCGGCGTCGGTGCCGTTGTACGCGTTGAACCTGGAAGGCCAGTTGAGCGAGGTGTACGCGTAGCCGGTGAAGTCGGGGCGCTTGACCGCGGGATTGACCGCGTTCTTGTAGATGCCGAACCGGTAGTTCCAGACATCGGCCACGTTGGTCTGCACGCCCGGCGTGCCCAGGGCGTCGCCGATCTCGGTCCCGCAGTAGCCTTCCAACTCGGCGACCGTCTCGGACGCGCTGCTGCTGCCGTCGAGGTTGGCCCAGCCGATCTCGCCGCCCGTGGCGCCGGCCTGTGCCATGATCAGCTTCACCCACTCGCCGTTGGCAAAACCGTAATCGGGGCCCGGGCACAGCATGCCGCCGCACAGCTTGGGCTTGAGCGCCACGGGAACAGGGCAGGTGGTCTGGGCACTGGAGCGCGTGGCGACGGCGCGGGCCATGACGCTGCGGGTCGACGGCGACGGCACCGTGTCGTCGAACGCCTGCATCGCGTGCAACAGCCACATCCGGATGCCCGGTTGCACGTGCTCGCATTCGGCGTACTTGGCGGTGGTCGGATTGGTCGTGATGTTGTAGCTGCCGTCGCGGAATCTGATGCCGGACGCAGTGAGCTGGCCCTGGCCGTCCCAGTTCGCGGACTGCAGGTTGACGCTGTTGACGTTGGCGGCCGTGAGCCCGGCGCTGAGCGCGCGCGTGGTCGAATCGGCGGCTGCGTCGAGTTCCTGGGCGGCGGACAGCGCGCAACTGTCCATCGCGGTCTGCAGCTCGGTCTTGACGATGAACATCCGCCCCAGGTCGAGCGCGATGCCCATGAAGCCAAGGAGGAACAGCAGCATGAAGCTCACCGTGAGGATGACGGCTCCACGCTGGCGACGTCGGGTCGTGTTCATGGCGATGCGGGTCTTGGTGATGCCGGGAGCGGTGCTTAGGCGCAGTTGCCGGCCAGGCAGTCCGCGAGGCGGGTGAGGAACGGGCTGAAATAGCCGCTGTTGGCGAGCGGTCGCAGCAACAGCAGGAGGCCGAGCGCGATCACCGCGACCAGCAATCCGTACTCCAGCACCTGCGCGCCTTCGTCCTGTTGGGCGAAGCGGCGGATGGATGGGTGCAGCTTGTTCATGATCAACCTCGGTGCAAGTCGGAATGGGCCGTGGTGTCGCATTGGCCGGGGCGCGGGCCTGGCCGCCAGGCCAGGCGCCGCGCGCCTTCAAGGCTCAGGGGCAGGCGTTCGTGGACAGGCAGTTGCCGACCCGGTCGATGAAGGTGTTGAAGTCCGAGTTGTTCAGGCTCTTGAGCAGCAGGATCAGGGCGATCGACACGACCGCGATGATCAGGGCGTACTCGATGACCTGGGCGCCGTCGTCCTCGATGGCGAAGGAACGGATGGAGTCGAAAAGCTTGCTCATGGAAATCTCCTTTGGTTGGGAGGAATGGGAACAATGGAAAACTCGATTGATTGGTTGGAACGTATCGATGTGAGTGAATGGGTCTCGGGACTCGCCCCCTTTCTGCGGCTGGCCGCTGTCACGTGCTTTGAAAATTTGCGGGCCGGTCGTCGGTCACTTGCCGCCGCCGCCGACCGCGCCGCCGATGTTGATCACGTTCACGACGGGCGGCGGCGCCTTGAACGATTCGTGATAGCGGCCCATCGCCTCGGAGGCGGCGCGGCCGTCCACGCCCGGCGCCGGGGCGGGGCCGCCGCCCGGGTTGAGCGCCTGGGCCTGGCGGGCCTGGCGCACGGCGTCGCCGAAGCGTTGGTCGTAGTTGGGTGTCGGCGAATTGGCGCAGCCAGCCAGCGCGGCCAGCATGGAAAGGGCAACGAGCGTCTTCATGGGGTCTCCCTTATTTCTGGACGGGCTGGGTGGCGGTGCCGACCTCGACGGGCTGCACGACCGCCTGCTGGACCGGGGTGGCCACGGCCGGCTCGGACGCCGGCTGCTCGCTCTGGGGTGGCAGTGCGGCCGGCTCGGGCGCCGGCTGCGCGCCCTGCGGCGGCAGCGCGGCCGTCGGCGGGGCGGCGTCCGCAGGCGCTGCCGACGTCGGCTGGGCTGGCAGGCTGGACCGCGGCTGGGCGGGCGCAGGCGCCGGCGGGGGCGGCGGCACGGTCCGCTGGGGCGCCGGAGCACTGCCCTCGCCCATGCCGTTGAGCATCACGTCGGCACGGCTGGGCACGACATGGTTGTCAGTGGGCAGCGTGACCGCTGCGGCCAGCGGCTTGACCAGGCGCGGCGTCACGACGAACATCAGTTCGGTCTGGTCGGTCTGGAATTCGGCGGAGCGGAACAGGGCGCCGAGCACCGGCGCTTCGCCCAGGCCGGGGAACTTGTTCAGCGCCTCGGTGAAGTTGTTCTTGATCAGGCCCGCGACCGCGAAGCTCTGGCCATCGCCCAGTTGCACCGTGGTGTCGACGCGCCGGGTGGTCATCGACGGCAGAATGGCCACCGCGCCGCCGACCGCCGTGAACGGCGTTCCGGTCTGCGACAGCTCGGAGACTTCCGAGGTGATCTTCAGGTTGACGCGGCCGTCGAGGACCGTGGGCGTGAACTTCAGGCCGACGCCGAATTCCTTCTCTTCCAGCGTGATGGTCGACAGTCCCCCTTGCGCCGGCGTCTGGGCGACCGGGATGAAGATCTTGCCGCCGGACAGGAAGCTGGCGGACTGGCCGCTGATGGCCATGATGTTCGGCTCGGCGAGCACGCGCACCACGCCGTCGCGCTTGTTGGCGTCGATGCCAAGCTCGGTCAGGTTGCTGGGGCCGGCGGTGCTCAGGCCACGGGAGCGGCTCAGCAGCGACTCGCCGCCGCCGATGATTCCGGAAATCAGCTTGGACTTGCCGTCCGCGGTGGTGAACGCCCGGGTGAAATTCAGGCCCAGCCGGTCCAGCAGCGTCTTGCTGACCTCGGCGATGGTGACTTCGAGCATCACTTGCTGCGGCGCCGTGACGCGCAGCAGGTTGACCACCTTCTTCGTATCGGCGTAGGAGGTCGCCAGCAGCATCACCTGGTCGAGCTTGACGAGGTCGCTCACGCTGCCGGTGAGCACCAGCGAGTTCTCAGCGCCGCGCACCTTCACCCCGGTTTCTTCCGGCATCACGTCGCGCAATTGCGCCTGCAGGGTGTCGGGGTCGATCGTGACGACGATGTCCTTGACCACGCAGCGTCCGTCGGTGCCCTGCACCACGACGTTCATGGAGCCGGTCTTGCGGCCGAGCAGGAACAGCTCGTTGGGGCTGAGCAGCGTGATCTCGGTATCGGCCACGCCGTCGGAGGCGGTGCCCGACTGGCCCTGCGCTGCCGGGGCGGCGGGTGCCGCGCCGGGTGCTCCAGGTGGCGGGTCGAGCGACACCGGCCGCCCCGCCCGGCTGGAGGGCTGGCCGCCGACCACGATCCGCGCCGCCGGAGCATCCAGCCGCACCACGCGCGACTTGCCCAGCGTCAGGTAGGTCGTCGGATCGACCGTAACGGCAGTGCAGGGACGCATCGCCGGCGCGGCCGCCACTGGCGGCCGGCTTGCGGTCCGACCCTGTGCCGGCGCCCCCGGCTGGGACTGCGACATCGCCGGCGCGACGGCCAGGGCGAGCGTGATGCCGGCAAAGAGCGTGGCCGGACGCGGAACGTTGCGTGTCATTTCTTGTTTCTCCCTGGGTTCTTGTTCTTGCAGCCGCCCCTGGCGGTCAGAAGCAGCTCATGGCACGGGTGCCGATGCGGACCACCTCGACGCACACGGGCGGGATCGGCTCGGCCGGCGTCGTCTTCGCGCGCGGCGCCGCCGGGGCGCGGGTGCGCACGATCGCGGCCGGCGCGGCGCCCATCACGGCGGCCGGCGGGGCCTTGATGACGGCGGGTTGCCTCATGCCGAGCAATTGCGCGCGGGTGATGCCGGTGGTGGTCCCCGCCTGCTTGTCCAGCTGGTTGCGCAGCACGAGGGACAAGGTGCCGACGCTGCGGGCCAGGTCGAGCTTCTCGGTGTCTTCCGGCGAGAGCTCCAGCGTGACCGCGCTCACGACCTTGGGCTTGGTCTCGTCGCGCGAGGCTTCCTGGGCGACGGCCAGCACGAGCACGTGTTCCAGCACCGTGAGGCTGATCTGCCCCGGCTCGCCGCCTGCCTTGACCGCTTCCTGGGTGTTCACCATGACATCCACATAGGTCCCGGGCAGCGCGAATCCGGCGACGCCCACGACGTCGTTGACCCGCACGGTCATCGCCCGCTTGCCCTCGGCGATGACGGCCGAGAGCCCACCTTTGGATCCCGGCGGCGAGAGCTTGCGCTCCAGGATGGCGTCGCCGCGCTGGATCCCGACCTTGACCACGCGCTCCTGCAGGTCCTTGACGTCCCTGAACGCGCCGTCGGGCACCGAGGCCGAGGGCCATTCGGCGAGCGTCACCATCTGCGGATTGATCTTGCTGCCGAGCTCGATGTCCACCGCGGCCACCGCCACCTTGGTCGAGGCGAGGGTGCCGCGCTGCGCCACCCATCCGGCCGCGTACATCGCGGCTGCCAGGCCAGTGACGATGGCCAGGATCAACAGACCGATTGCTTTCAGATTCCTCATGCCAGTCTCCAGAAAAAGTCTTTCTCAGACGTAACCCAGGTGCTTCACCGCCAGCCACGCCACCGTGCCGCCGCAGATGCTCACGCCGTACGGCAGCGACCCCACCGACAGGCGCTGCCCCATGGCACCCACCGGCGGGTGTCCGGCGACGGCCGCGAAGGCCATTGATTGCACGATGTCGACCACGTTGACCGTCATCCGGCCCAGTGCGCGCCGCCACAGGGCATAGCCGACCGCCAGCACGCCACCGGTGACGAACACGCACAACACCGCCTGCACGATCTGCCCCAGGCCCAGGAACGCGCCGGCCATCGCCATGAGCTTGACGTCGCCGGCGCCCATCACGCGCAAGGCGTACATCGGCAGCATCAGCACCAGGCCGGCGGCCAGGCCGCCGAGGGACCACAGCAAACCGTCGACGGCCCATGCGGGGCCGAACACCTGCCACTGGATCGCCGCGCCCAGCGCGAGGCCGATGGCCGCGCCGCCAGCGGTCAGCCAGTTCGGGATGCGGTAGGTGCGCACGTCGATGAAGGCGGCCAGCGCCAGCAGCACGACCAGCAGCGCGAGGCGGACGTCGTCGAGGCCTGGTGTGGCCAGTTGCGCCAGCCAGTCGGCTGATCGGTTCGTCATTCGTTTCTTCCTTTCTTGCGGTGGCTCGGGGCCGGACCTGAATATCGGGAACCCTGCTGCGCCGCGCCATGGGTTTGTTCTCCCGATTTCGGCAGGACAAACGCGGCGAGCGGCCGGGACAAACTCACTAGCCGGTGTCCGGGTCCATGGTTTCCAGCCGCGGGTCGATCAGCCGCACGGCCACGCCGGTGCGGCCGTCCTTGAGCTCGACGCGCACGATCTCGCCGGACGACGTGAACTTCATCGAGACCTCCGGCAACTGCAGTTCGAAGTCGACCGGGCCGCTGAGCAGATGAGCGCCGGCCATCTCGAAATACAGGCCCGAGGCACTGATGTCGCGGGTGACCGCTCGCGCGCCGTCTGCGAGCTTCAGCGGCAGCGCGAGGCGCTCCCGGGGATTGACGCGTTGCTCTTCGAACATGCGTTTCAGTGTGGGCGGCGTTGTCGCCGCTGTCGTGGGCGGTTCCGCCCTTTCTTCGTGGTTGTTTCCCGTCCCGCGCGATAGGCGCTGCGCCCCATGCCAGGGCGCGCGAGGCAGGACAAAACTCCCAAGGGCAGGTCAGCCGTGACGTTGCCGGATGTGTATGCGGCGTTCAAAGTGCGACAAATTGCGCACGACAGCGTCCGCGGGCCACCGCGAGCGGCAGCGCCTCATTACTATCGGTTCCCCACTACCTGAGCCGTCGAACATGAACAACCTTCGCGCTCGCCCGATACACGTCTTCGTGATTGCCATGCCGCTGGTGTGCTGGGGCCTGCAACGCCTGGTGCAATCGGCGCATCCCCGGTTCGAGGTGGTCGGCACCGCGAGCGACATCGCCGAGAGCCTGTCCGCGCTGCAGCGGATGACACCACACGTGGTGGTGCTGGCGATCGACGGCACCCGCATCGAGGCGCTCGCCGAGTTCTGCGGCAAGACCGCGGCCAAGCTGCTGCTCGTCACCAGCTCGCTGGACCACGCGTGGATGGACAGCGCCGTGATGGCCGGCGTGCGCGGCGTGGTGCGCACCGGCGAGCCGCCCGAGGCGCTGCTCAAGGCGATCGAGAAGGTCGACGACGGCGAGCTGTGGATCGACCGCGGCGCGACCAGCCGCATCTTCATGGAGATGGCGCGGCAGAAGGCCGCCGACCGCAGCGACCCGGACCGCTCGAAGATCGCGACGCTCACGCTGCGCGAGCGCCAGACCATCGCCGCCGTCGCGAGCGACGCCTCGGCGCCGGGCAAGGTGATCGCCGACCGGCTCTGCATCAGCGAGCACACCTTGCGCAACCACCTGACGTCGATCTACAACAAGCTGGGCCTGTCGAACCGGCTGGACCTGTACGCGT
>Ga0255338_1002934_pt1 | contig 22380 bp, 17 predicted proteins | sample MeOH1_35cm_T4_19_FD_203715 | JGI IMG/M metagenome (GOLD analysis project Ga0255338, IMG submission 203715) | Sandy soil microbial communities from University of British Columbia, Vancouver, Canada - MeOH1_35cm_T4_195 | ecosystem: Engineered > Artificial ecosystem > Sand microcosm > Unclassified ...
CCGCGCGTACTTCATGGTGGACATGGAGGTGCCCTCGGCCTACGTGCAGTTCCTGCGCTCGCTCATGCCGCGCAAGCCCCGCAACGAGATCTACAACGCACTGGGCCTGGCCAAGCAGGGCAAGACGCTGTTCTACCGCGACTTCCTCTACCACCTGAAGCACTCCAGCGACAAGTTCCGCATCGCGCCCGGCATCAAGGGCATGGTGATGCTGGTGTTCGACCTGCCGTCGTTCCCCTACGTGTTCAAGCTGATCAAGGACACCGAGTTCTTCCCGCCGCAGAAGGACACCACCCGCGAGAAGATCAAGGGCAAGTACCTGCTGGTCAAGCAGCACGACCGCGTGGGCCGCATGGCCGACACGCTCGAGTACAGCGAGGTCGCGTTCGCGCGCGACCGCTTCGAGGAGGAGTTGATCGAGGAGATCCGCCGGTACGCGCCCAGCCAGCTGGAGATCAGCGACCGTGACGGCGACGGCCACGAGGAGGTCGTGATCAAGCACCTGTACATCGAGCGCCGGATGATTCCGCTGAACATCTACCTGCAGGAAGCCTTCGACGCCGGACGTTCGCCGGGCGACGACACGGTGGCGGCCGAGCAGGCGCGCAGCCAGATCGAGAGCGCGGTCGTCGAGTACGGCAACGCGATCAAGGACCTGGTGGCGGCCAACATCTTCCCCGGCGACATGCTGTGGAAGAACTTCGGTGTCACCCGCAACGGCAAGGTCGTCTTCTACGACTACGACGAGATCGAATACATCACGGACTGCAATTTCCGGAGGGTGCCCGACGCGCGCAACGAGGAGGAGGAGATGTCCGGCGAGGTCTGGTACACCGTCGGCCCGCACGACGTGTTCCCGGAAACCTTCGAGCCCTTCCTGCTGGGCAACGACGCCGTGCGCGAGGTGTTCCTGAAGCACCACGCCGACCTGCTCCAGGCTTCCTTCTGGCAGGCCCACAAGGAGCGCATCCAGGCCGGCCACGTGCACGATGTCTTCCCGTACGATCGCGACAAGCGGTTCGCCCGCAAGTACGCGCCGCCCGCCGGCGAGGCTGCTGCTGCGAGGGCCGGCCCGTGAGCGCCCGCGACGCCTGGGAGCTCGCCAGCTTCATCGTGACGGTGGTGGCCCTGCCGTTCGCCATCGCTTTCTTCGCCTGGGAGCAGCGCAAGGAGCGCGACAACGAGGAGGAAGAGGGCTACCAGCTGCTGTCCGACGCCTACAACGACTTCCTCAAGGTGGTGCTGGCCAACCCGGACCTGCACTTGCGAAGCAATGAGCCGCTCGCGAATCCCACGGCGGAGCAGAACGAGCGCATGCTCGTGATTTTCGACATGCTGATGTCGCTATTCGAGCGGGCGTATCTTGTGGCCTACAAGCCCAGGATGAGCGAAACCGAGTCCCGGCGCTGGAACAGCTGGGACGATTACATGCGCGAATGGTGTCGCCGCGAGGATTTCCACAACGCCCTGCCGCTGCTGCTGCGCGGCGAGGACCCCGAGTTCCAGCGTTACCTGCGCCGCATCGCCCAAGAGGAGCGCGGCGCCCTCATTCAACTTTTCCAAGGAGCAAACCATGCCTGATTCCATCGTTATCATCGGCGCCGCCCGCACCCCCATGGGCGGCTTCCAGGGCGACTTCTCGTCGCTGGCCGCCCACGACCTGGGCGGCGCGGCCATCAAGGCCGCCGTCGAGCGCGCCGGCATCCCCGGGGACGCCGTGGGCGAAGTGCTGTTCGGCAACTGCCTGATGGCCGGCCAGGGCCAGGCCCCGGCGCGCCAGGCGGCGTTCAAGGGCGGCCTGCCCAACAGCGCGGGCGCCGTCACGCTGTCCAAGATGTGCGGCTCCGGCATGAAGGCCGCGATGTTCGCGCACGACATGCTGCTGGTCGGCACCCACGACGTGATGGTCGCCGGCGGCATGGAGAGCATGACCAACGCGCCGCACCTGCTGCTCAAGGGCCGCAGCGGCATCCGCATCGGCCACGACCGCATCTATGACCACATGATGCTGGACGGCCTGGAAGACGCCTACGAGCCCGGCCGCGCCATGGGCACGTTCGGCGAGGATTGCGCCGCCAAGTACAAGTTCAGCCGCGAGGCGCAGGACGCCTTCGCCATCGCCAGCGTGCAGCGCGCCAAGGCCGCGACCGAATCGGGCGCCTTCGCCACCGAGATCACGCCGGTGACGGTGAAGGGCCGCGCCGGCGAGGTGGTCGTCGCCGTCGACGAGGGCCCGGGCAAGGTCAAGCTCGACAAGATTCCGCAGCTCAAGCCCGCTTTCAAGAAAGACGGCACGATCACCGCCGCGACCAGTTCCAGCATCAACGACGGCGCCGCCGCGATGGTGATGATGAAGGAGTCGACCGCCACGCGCTTCGGAGCGAAGCCGATCGCCCGCATCGTCGGCCACACCATGCATGCGCAGGAGCCGGGCTGGTTCACCACGGCCCCGGTGGGCGCGGTGCAGAAGCTGCTGGCCAAGACCGGCTGGAAGGTGTCGGACGTGGACCTGTGGGAAGTGAACGAGGCGTTCGCCGTGGTGCCGATGGCGCTGATGGAAGAGCTCAAGGTCGCGCACGAGATCGTCAACGTGAACGGCGGCGCCTGCGCACTCGGCCACCCGATCGGCGCGTCCGGCGCCCGCATCATGGTCACGCTGATCCACGCGCTGAAGGCCCGTGGCGGCAAGCGCGGCATCGCCACGCTGTGCATCGGCGGCGGCGAGGCCACCGCCGTCGCCCTTGAACTGCTGTAAATGCTGCTGACCCAGGACCAGGAAATGGTGCGCGACGCGGTGCGCGCGTTCGCGCAGGAGGAGCTCTGGCCCCACGCCGCGCGCTGGGACAAGGAGCACTACTTCCCGCGCGAGGCGCACCGCGGCCTGGCCGCGCTCGGAGCCTACGGCATCTGCGTGCCCGAGGAGTTCGGCGGCGCCAACCTGGACTACGTGACGCTGGCGCTGGTGCTCGAGGAGATCGCCGCCGGCGACGGCGGCACCAGCACCGCGATCAGCGTCACCAACTGCCCGGTCAATGCCATCCTGATGCGCTACGGCAACGCGGCGCAGAAGAGGCAGTGGCTCACGCGGCTGGCCCAGGGCGAATTGCTCGGCGTCTTCTGCCTGACCGAGCCGCACGTGGGCAGCGACGCCTCGGCGCTGCGCACGACGGCCGTGAAGGAAGCGGGCGGCTGGGTGATCAACGGCGTCAAGCAATTCATCACCAGCGGCCAGAACGGCGACCTGGCCGTGGTGATCGCCGTCACCGACCAGGGTGCCGGCAAGAAGGGCATGAGCGCTTTCCTGGTGCCGACCCACGAGCCCGGCTATGTGGTGGCGCGGCTGGAGGACAAGATCGGCCAGCATTCGAGCGACACCGCCCAGATCAACTTCGACCATTGCCGCGTCCCGGCCGAGAACCTGATCGGCGAGGAAGGCGAGGGCTACAAGATCGCGCTGTCGGCCCTGGAGGGCGGCCGCATCGGCATTGCGGCGCAGAGTGTGGGCATGGCGCGCAGCGCCTTCGAGGTGGCGCTGGCGTACGCGAAGGAGCGCCAGAGCTTCGGCACCGCCATCATCAACCACCAGGCCGTCGGCTTTCGCCTGGCCGATTGCGCGACGCAACTGGAAGCCGCGCGCCAGCTGATCTGGCATGCAGCCAGCCTGCGCGACGCGGGCAAGCCCTGCCTGAAGGAGGCGGCGATGGCCAAGCTGTTCGCCAGCGAGATGGCCGAGCAGGTCTGCAGCGCCGCGATCCAGACGCTGGGCGGCTACGGCTACGTCAGCGACTTCCCGGTCGAGCGCATCTGGCGCGACGTGCGCGTGTGCCAGATCTACGAAGGCACCTCCGACGTGCAGAAGATCATCATCCAGCGGGCGCTGGCCTGATGGAGGCGGGTGCGGCCTGCCCTTGCGGCCGGCTCGGGCCCGGCCGCAAGCCGTTGTCCTTCGGCCGGTGCTGCGGCCGCTACCTCGGCCATTTCCGGGACACCCCGGCGCCGGACGCCGAATCGCTGATGCGATCGCGCTACACGGCCCACGTGCTGTGCGACGCGGACTACGTCCTGGCCACCTGGCACGTCGCCACCCGGCCGCAGGCCAACGTCGAGTTCGAACCGGGGACGAAATGGCTGGGCCTGGAAGTGAGGGATCATCGCGTCACCGACGCCACCCATGCCGAAGTCGAATTCGTCGCCCGCTACCGCGTCGCCGGGCGAGGCGTGCGGCTGCACGAGCGCAGCCGCTTCGTGCTGGACGAGGGCCGTTGGACCTACGTGGACGGGGATATCCAGAACCCATGAAATTCGACGCGGTCCTGTTCGATTGCGACGGCGTGCTCGTGGACAGCGAGCTGATCACCAATGGCGTCCTGCGCGACATGCTGGAGGAGCTGGGCTGGAGGCTCAGCGCCGAGGAATGCATGCGCACGTTCGTCGGCAAGGCCGTGAAGGACGAGCGCGTGCTGATCGAGGCGCGCACCGGCCAGCCCCTGACCGAGGAATGGCTGGTGCGCTTTCGCGAACGCCGCAACGAGGGCCTGATCCAGCGCGTCAAGCCGATCCGCGGCGCGGTGGAGGCCGTGGCGCAGATCCACCAGCGCTTCCAGGGACGCATCGCCTGCGCGTCGGGCGCCGACCGCTTCAAGGTGGAGCTGCAGCTGGAGAAGTGTGCCCTCATGCCCTACTTCAAGGGCCGCATCTTCAGCGGCCATGAATTGCCGCGGTCCAAGCCGGCGCCGGACGTGTACCTGGCCGCCGCCGCGGCATTGGGCGTGCCGCCGGAGCGCTGCGCGGTTGTCGAGGACACGGTGACGGGCGTCACGGCCGGCGTGGCGGCCGGCGCGACGGTGTTCGGCTACAGCCCGCCCGAAGCCGGGCACGACGCGCCGGGCGCCCTGCGCGCCGCCGGCGCGTTGTGGATCTTCGACGACATGGCGCAGCTGGCGGAGGCCCCGTTCAGTGCTGGAACTTTCCCTGTCGCGTGACGAGGGGTGCGGCGGCGCAGGGTCGGCGAGCCGGCCATGAAGCCGAAGAAAGGCACGCCTCGCACCGCGCGAGAGTGACTTATTTCATACAACGGCTGGTGTGAGAACAGGCATAGCCGGGCACTCTGAATGTAAGATCGCTCAGCGGTCCCCGTCCCCGAGGGGGGATTTCGCGAACGGAGTCAGGAGCAACGTCGCATGGACAGGGCAGCGGCCGAGGCAACACAGCCGGTTTCGATCCCGGCTTCCGGGGACCTGCCGCCCGTCGTCAACCCCTCGCGCCCTCTGAGATTCCGCCTCTTCCTCCTGGCTGCCAGCGGCCTGGCACCCCTGGCCCTCGTGCTGGTGCTGGCCAGCGTCGACCTGGCGCAGGATCGGCGGACCGAAGCGCAGCGGTCCGCCCTCGAACTCTCGCGCGCCCTTGCCACCGCCGTGGATGCGGAGTTGGGCTCCGCCGTCTCCCTGCTGGAGAACCTGGCGAACTCGGCGGACCTGCAGGACATCCCCCCGGCGCGGCTGGCGACCGAAGACTACGCCCGGCTCGCTCAGCGAATGGTGCAGCGCCAGCAATGGCTGATGATCGTGGTGACCGACGAACGCGGCGCACCGCTGGCCCACGAGGGCCCCGTCGCGGCTTTGGGTCGTCCCGTCGAGCCAGAGAGCATGGCGCAGGTCCTGTCCACGCTGGCCCCTGCGGTGGGCCACGTCGCCGTGGGGCCGTCCGGGCGCCACGCCTTCGCGGTACGGATTCCCGTGCTCAAGGACGGGCGCCTGCGCTACGTGCTGTCGGCCGTGGTGCCCACCACGCGGATCGTCGAGGTGGTGACACGGCAGCAGGTCGCGGCGCCATGGGTGGCCACGGTGTTCGACCAGGGCGGGACCCGCGTGGCCAGCTCTCGTGCCGGCGGTCCAGGACGGTATTCGGCGGCGCTGGAGCAACTGGTCGGCGTGGGCAACCGCGAAGGGGTGGGGGTTACCCGGGTGCCGGCCGGCGCGGACAAGCTCGTCGGCTTCAGCCGCGTGCGATCCTCGCAATGGGTCGTGGCGGTGGGCATCCCGTCGGATGAGGCCAACGCGGACTTGCGCCGGGTGATCGCCGCAGTGGGCGCCGGCACGGCGGTGTCGCTGGGCCTGCTGGCATGGTTGGCCTGGCGGATGGCCCGCAGCATCTCCGGCCCGATCGACATGCTCAAGCGGGCCGCGGCCGACCTCGGTGCGGGCAAGCAGGTGGCGCTGCGGCCGCTCGGCGTCGAAGAGCTCGACGAAGTGGGCTGGGCGTTGCGGCAGGCGGCCATCGACCGCGATGATGCCAACGAGCGCCACGGCAAGGTGGAGGCCGAGCGGGAACGCCTGCTCGCCCAGCTCGAAGAGGCGCTGCACGTCGCGGAGCAGGCCAACCGGAACAAGGACGAATTCCTGGCCCTGCTGGGCCATGAGCTGCGCAACCCGCTGGCGCCGATCATGAATGCCGTGCACCTGATCGGCCTCAAGGGCGACGACCGGACACTGCCGGAGCGCCGCATCATCCAGCGCCAGCTCCGTTACGTCACGCGGATGGTGGACGACCTGCTGGATGCGTCGCGCATCACCAGCAATCGCTTCGCGATCAACCTGCGCCCGCTGCGGCCGGTGCCGGTGCTGGAGCAGACCGTGGAGTCGCAGCGGCCGAACTTCGGCGCGCGCGCGGTCAACCTGCGCATCGACGATGCCGCGCGCAACGAGTGGGTGCGAGCCGACGAAGCGAGGCTGGTCCAGGTGTTCAACAACATCCTGGGCAATGCCATCAAGTTCACGGCGCCGACCGGGTCGATCGATGTCGAGGCCCGAAAGGTGGGCCGCAGCATCGAGTTCGCCTTCCGTGACGACGGTCCGGGCATGAAGCCGGAACACCTGCGCCGCGCCTTCGACCTGTTCTACCAGGCGCCCAACCGGGCGCCGGGTGTCGGCGCCGGCCTCGGACTGGGCCTCGCGATCGTGAGGAGCCTGGTGGAAATGCACGCCGGCACCGTCCAGGCCCATAGCGATGGGGAGGGGCGCGGCATGGCCATCACCATCACCCTGCCGCTGGGCGCGCCGCCGAACCATGAGCCCGTGAAACCGCGCATGAGCGCCGGCGCGGTGTCGATGCGGGTGCTGGTGGTGGACGACAACGAGGACGCCGCCGACACACTCTCGATGCTGCTCGTCGCGACGGGCTTCGTGGTCCAGGTGGCCTACGCGCCGCAGTCGGCGCTCGACGCGGCCGTGTCCTTCCAGCCCGAGATCGTGTTGCTGGACATCGGCCTGCCGGAAATGGACGGCTACGAAGTCGCGCGGCGCCTGCGTTCGGGCGAGCGGCCCTATGGGGGAAGGCTGGTTGCGCTCACCGGCTATGGGCAGGAGAAGGACGTGCAAAAGGCCCACGACGCGGGGTTCGACGCGCACCTGACCAAGCCCGTGGAGCCGGACACGCTGCTCGAGCTGCTGGCACGGCTCGCCCAAGCCGCGCGGCCCTGACGGTGTGGCGCCCAGGCGCCACGCGCCTCACTGTTCCGCGAAGGCGCGCTCGATCACGAAGTCGCCGGGCCTGGAGGTGTTGCCTTCGACGAAGCCCCGGCCTTCCAGCATCTGCTTCAGGTCGCGCAACATGCCAGGACTGCCGCAGATCATCACGCGGTCCTCGGCGGCATTGAGCGGCGGGATGCCCAGATCCTCGAACATCTTGCCGGTTTCCATGAGGTCGGTAACGCGGCCCATGTTCTTGTAGGCCTCGCGGGTGACGGTCGGGTAGTAGCGCAGCTGGCTCGTCACCAGCTCGCCCAGGATCTCGTGCGCGGGCAGGTGCTCCACCAGCAGGTCGTGGTAGGCCAGTTCGTCCTTCTGGCGCACGCCGTGCACCAGGATGATCTGCTCGAACCTCTCGTAGGTGCCCGGGTCGTGCACGATGCTCATGAAGGGCGCCAGCCCGGTGCCGGTGGACAGCAGGAACAGGCGCTTGCCCGGCAGCAGGTAGTCGACCAGCAGCGTGCCCGTGGGCTTGCGGCCCACGATGATCTTGTCACCGACCTTCAGGTGCTGCAGCCGCGAGGTGAGCGGGCCGTCCGGCACCTTGATGCTGAGGAACTCGAGGTGTTCCTCGTAGTTGGCGCTGACGATGCTGTACGCGCGCAGCAGGGGCTTCTCGTTGACGCGCAGGCCGATCATCGTGAAATGGCCGTTGGAAAACCGCAGCGACTTGTCGCGGGTGGTCTTGAAGGTGAACAGCTTGTCCGTCCAGTGGTGGACGGACAGTACGGTTTCCTCGTTGAATGCACTCATGGGTGATGTTCCGCCCGCGCGGAAGAAAAAAGTACGCAATAGAGATGGCAGGGGCACCGGGCGCCTTGACCCGCCGCAACCGCGCCAGCCCCTGCCCGCCACGGGGAATTGTGCCTGCGCGCGGCCTGCCGCGTCGCGACGAAGGTTTTCCCGCGGACCGGGCCGGGCTCGCGCCTTGCGGGCGGCGCCGACAACGGCCACACTGGCTCCAAGGAGGCTTCCATGGCCATGACACTCACGGGAATCGATGGCGGCCGCGTGGGCCTTGCCGCCGAGGCGCTTGCCGCGTTCAAGGGAAGCTTCAAGGGCGCCGTGCTCGCATCCGGCGACGCCGGGTACGAGGAGGCCCGGCAGGTGTGGAACGCCATGATCGACCGCCGCCCGGGCCTGATCGCGCGCTGTACCGGCACGATGGACGTGGTGCAGGCCGTGCGCTTCGCGCGGCAGCACGGGTTGCTGCACTCGGTGCGCGGCGGCGGCCACAACATCGCGGGACTGGCCGTCTGCGAAGGGGGCCTGGTGATCGACCTGTCGCTGCTGCGCGGCGTGTGGGTGGACCCCTCGAAGCGCACCGCGCGCGCTCAGGCCGGCTGCACGCTGGGCCACCTGGACCGCGAGACGCAGCTGCACGGCCTGGCGGCCGTGCTCGGCTTCGTGTCGGAGACCGGCATCGCGGGCCTCACCGTGGGCGGTGGCTTCGGCTACCTCACTCGCCAGCACGGCTGGACCTGCGATACGGTGCTGTCGATGGAGGTGGTGACCGCGCAGGGCCAGGTCGTGCACGCCTCGGCCGATGAGAATGCGCAGCTGTTCTGGGCGCTGCGGGGCGGCGGCGGGAATTTCGGCATCGTCACGTCGTTCGAGTACCGGCTGTTCCCGGTCGGGCCCGAAATCCTGGGCGGCGCCATCGCCTGGCGCGGCGAGGACGCCACGCAGGTGCTCGATGCCTTCCGCGAGCTCAGCGCCGGTGCCCCGCGTGAGCTGACCCTGGTCGCCGCGCTGCGCATGGCCCCGCCCGCGCCATGGCTGCCCAAGGAGATCCACGGCAAGCCGATGGCCGCGATCTTCGCCTGTTACAGCGGCAGGCCGGCGGATGGCGAGGCGCTGCTCGCGCCGCTGCGCAGGATGGGCAACCCCGTGGCCGACAACGTCACGCGCCGGCCGTACGTGCAGATGCAGGGCCTGCTCGATGCCACGCAGCCGAAGGGCCGGCGCTACTACTGGAAATCCCACTACCTCGGCAGGATCGAACGGGAAGCGGTCGACCTGGCGGCCGAGCACGCGTCCCGCATCGCGTCGCCGCATTCGGCGATCCTGGTGTTCCATCTCGGCGGGGCCCTGAACGAACTCCCCGCCGGGCACTCGCCGGCCGGCAACCGGGATGCCCAGTACGTGCTCAACATCGCCGGCTCGTGGGAGAAGCCGCAGGACGACGCGGCCAACCTACAGTGGGCACGCGACGCCTTCGAGGCGATGAAGCCGTGCTCGACCGGCGGGACGTACCTCAACTTCCTCACGCAGGAAGAGGGCGCCGACCGGATCGAGGCCGCCTACGGACGCCCCACGCTGGACAGGCTGGCCGCGCTCAAGCGCCAATGGGACCCGGACGGCTTCTTCCGCCACACCAAGGGCGTGACGGGGTGACGCAAGGGTCGACCCCGGATGTCGATTCCGGCGGGCCTGGTTCGTCGTCCAGGCAGCACTCCCGCCAACCACCGGAAAGGACTTTCCCATGAAATACCTCTGCCTGGCGTACTACGACCCGGAAATGATGAGGGGCATGCCGCCCGATGAGCTCAAGGCGATGGTGAGCCGATGCCCGCCCCAGGACGCGGAACTCGAGGCCACCGGTCGCCTGGTGCTGAGCGCATCCCTGCAGGACCGCAAGAACACCATTTCCATGCGCCCGCGCGGCGGCCGGCCGGCGGTCACCGATGGCCCGTTCGCGGAAGCGAAGGAACTCGTCGGCGGCTTCTTCATCATCGAGGCCGCCGATCGCGAGGACGCGATTCGCATTGCGTCGCTGCATCCCGCCGCCACGCTGGGCGAGCAGGCTGGGTGGGGCATCGAGCTGCTCCCCATCGAACGGTACATGGAGCAAGGGGGCGGGCAATGAGCGCGGCGGGCGCTGGCGGCGGGGCTGGGAGCCCCTGGTTCATGCGAAATGCAACGGTGCACGCACGGGTCGCTGCCTGAGTGTGGACAATCGGGCATCCTGTTCAAAATGGAAACCATGGACGAAGCCAAAGAACGCCCCGCACTGCCCGACCACCTCTCGGTCGATCCCCGCAGCCCGCACCACGTGGCGGCCGTGTTCGAGCACGAAGTCGGCATCCGGCTCAATGGCAAGGAGCGCCACGACGTGGAGGAATACTGCGTCAGCGAAGGCTGGGTCAAGGTGCCCGCGGGCAAGACGGTGGACCGCAAGGGCCATCCGCTGCTGATCAAGCTCAAGGGCACGGTCGAAGCCTTCTACCGCTGAGCCGCGGTGGGATCGCCAGCCCGGGCTGGCCCGGGCCGGTCTTCACGCGGGGCCTACGGCTGCGCTGCAAAGCCCAGCCGCAGCGCGCCCCGCTCGGCCACGGCCAGCAGGCGCCTGAGCAGGCTGCGCGTGCTTTGCGTGCCGAGCGACCTGTCCGTGAGCCAGCGCGAGAATGTGGTGAGGTAGATGGTGGTGATCACCGTCTCCTCGACTTCGCGGCGCCAGCCCACCGAAGGCAGCATCGCGGTTTCGCGGATCCACTGCGCCGTCCGGCTGATGCGCGCCACGCCGCGCACCTGCAGGTGGACATGTTCGGGATGGAGCTTGTAGCCGAGCATGCCCGTGACGGTCCGCTGGTGGGGTGCGAGAGCGTCCAGCCACGCCATGACCGCGCGGTAGAGGCGCTCGCGGATCGCCAACTCGCCCCAACCCGGCCGCCTGGAGCACGCCAGCAGCGCGGCGTCGGCGATATCGAAGAGGCCCCCGGCGATGCCGTCCTTGTCGCCGAAGTACCGGTGCAGCTCTTCCAGAGTCATGCCCGCCTCGCGCGCGACGGCATGCACGTGGACCGCGTCCCAGCTGCCCGCCTGCTGCGCGAGCCGCAGCGCGGCATGGACAATGCTGCGCCGGACGGCGTCTTCCTGGACGCCGCCGGCCATGGCGTCGAGCGATAGATCCATGCGGTCCTGCCCCGGAGGCGAAGCCATGCTAGCGCCGCCGTCGCGCGCGGCCTGTCGGCTGACGCCGCGTCCCAGCGCCGGAGCAGCGCTCGCGCCCCAGGGCGCCGGCCGTCGGGCCGGTCAGGCGAGCTCCTGCCGAGAGCCGCTGCCGGGCCGTGCCGGGGCCGCCTCCCGCTTGCTCGGCGTCAAGCCTTTCCGAGAAAACCCGGGCGAAGCGGCGGCGCGTGGGCTATCCTGAAAGGCGGGCGTCCATCGTCGATGGGGCGCCCGCTCAGTGAGAATCGGGCCCAACCAACCGGAGGCGTCGTGCCGCAGTCGATCAGGATCCGGTGGAAGCGGTGGCTGGCCGTCATGGCTGGCGCCCTCGCGGTGTACACGCTGGCGGGGTTCTGGCTCGTGCCGGCGCTCATCCGCAACCAGCTGCCGAAATGGGGCCAGGCCGAACTGCGGCGGCAGGCCTCGATCGGCGAGGTTCGTTTCAACCCGTTCACCCTGCGCCTGGAAGCCGCCGACCTCAAGCTGTCCGAAAGCGACGGGACGCCGCTGTTCGCCCTCGCCGGCCTCGCCGTGGAAATGCAGTGGCGCTCGATCGTGCGGCGCGCGTGGAGCTTCGCCGACATGCGGCTCACGGCGCCGTCCGCGACCTTGCTCATCGCGCCCGACGGGCGCTTCAACATGGCGCAGCTGCTGGACACGCTGGGCCATCGCCCGCGCGACGGCACCACCGATACCAGCCTGCCCCGCGTCATCGTCGAGCGGTTCACGCTGGAGCAGGGCAAGGTGGAGATGCACGACCGCCGGGCCGGCTACGACAACACCTTCGCGCCGATCGACTTCTCGCTGAGCCATTTCAGCACCTTGCCCGAGCAGAACGACACCCACACCCTCACGGCCCAGTCGGCGCGCGGCGGCCAGATGCGCTGGAAAGGAACCGCTTCGGTCAATCCGGTCCTGGCCAGCGGCGAGGTCGTCCTCGACAACGCCGCGCTGCCGGAGCTGGCCGTGTACCTCCAGCCCTACACCCGCGCCCGCATCGCCGCGGGGCAGCTTTCCGCCACCTTGCCCTACACGTTCGCCTATGCCGACGGCCAGTTCGAGGCGCGGCTGGCGGGCGCGAAGCTCTCGCTGCGCGACCTCGCCTTGGCGCGCGAAGGCGCGACCGACTCCTTCGCGGGGATCACCCGCCTGGACGTGAGCGGCATCGACGTGGATCTGGCGCGGCGGCAGGCGACCATCGACGAGGTCGGGGCCGACGGGGGCAAGCTCAGTGTCAGGCGCGACGCCAAGGGCGAGCTCGACCTGGCCCACCTCATGATCGACACGGCCGGCCCGGCCGCGGCGGCGAAGCCCCCCACGAACGGCGTGGCCGTCGGCAACTGGCGTGTCGCGGTCAAGCAGGTGAGGTTCGACCAGTTCGAGGTCGGCGCCATCGACGAAACCGTGAACCCGCCGCTCAAGGTCAGCGCCGGCAAGGTGGGCCTGCAGCTGGCGCTGGCCGCGCAGCAGACCGGCGCCGGCTTCCAGCTCAAGGTGTCGGATGCGGCCCTGTCACTCGCCGACCTGCGGGTGTTGAGCGGCGCGCAGGCTCCGTTGACGATCGTGCAGGCGGGCTTCACGGAAGGCACGGTGGACGTGGCCGCACGGCAGGCCAGCGTGGGCCGCCTGCATGCCCAGGGAGGCCACCTGCAGCTGGTCCGCGAGAAGGACGGCAAGCTCAACGTGCTCGAACTGCTGCCTCGTGCGGGCGCGCCGGCGCCGGCGCCGGCGCCGCGGGCTCCCGCGGCCAAGCCATGGCTGGCGGCCGCGAAAGTCGTCGAGCTGGGCCAGTTCGGCGCCGACATCACGGACCGCGGCGCGGGTGTCAAAGTCCACGTCACCGACCTCGCGCTGAAGCTCGAAGGCGCGAGCACCGACCTCGCGAAGAAGGTCGCGTTCAATGCGGGCCTGAACGTGCGCGAAGGCGGCCAGTTCGCGGCGCAGGGCAGCGTGGTGCCGGGCACCGGCCAGCTGCAGGCCGATGTGCGCGTGAAGCAGCTCGCACTGGCGCCGTTGCAGCCGCTGCTGGCGCAGCACCTGAAGCTGAAGATCGCGGGCGGGAACGTGTCGGCGCAGGGCCGTCTTGCCGCGGGTGCGGGCACGGCGAAAAGCGCGGCGCTGAGTTACGCCGGGGCGCTCAACGTCGCCGGGCTCACGCTCAACGAGACCGACGGCAACCAGTTCGCGTCATGGAAGAACGTGGCCGCCGACAAGTTCACGGCCAGTGTCAGCCCCCACCGGCTGGACATCCCGGAGCTGCGCATCGTCGGGGCCAACGCCAAGCTGATCATCGAGGACGACCGCAGTTTCAACGCGCTGCGCCTGCTGGTGAAGCCGCCGGGGGATGCCCCCACGGCGGCCGCGGCGGTTCCCGTGAAGGCGGCGGCCGCGGACGATCCCTTCCCGGTGCGGGTGCGCCGCGTGCGGTTCCAGGACGCCAAGCTCGACTTCACCGACCTCAGCCTGCGGCCGCAGTTCGCCGCCAAGATCTACGAGCTGAACGGGGTCGTCAACGGCCTTTCGTCGAGCCGGCAGGCGCGCAGCCAGGTCGAGCTCGACGGCCGCGTGGACGAGTTCGGACTGGCGCGCATCCGCGGCGAACTCAACCCCTTCGCCCCGCGCAACAACACCGACTTGAACGTGGTGTTCAAGAACGTCGACATGGTGCCCGCGTCGCCTTACAGCATGAAGTTCGCCGGCTACCGCATTGCCGAGGGCAAGATATCGCTGGACCTGCAGTACAAGATCCGCGACAGCAAGCTCGAAGGCGCCAACCAGATCGTCATCGACAAGCTCACCCTGGGCGAGCGGGTGGACAGCCCCGACGCGCTCAAGCTGCCCCTGCAGCTGGCGATCGCGATCCTCAAGGACAGCGACGGCCGCATCGACCTCGGCCTGCCGGTCACCGGCGACCTGAGCGACCCGCAGTTCAGCTACGGCGCGATCATCTGGAAGGCGATCACCAACGTCATCACCAAGATCGTCACGGCCCCGTTCCGCGCGTTGGGCGCGTTGCTGGGGGTGGGCGGCGAGAAGCTGGAGTCCATCGACTTCGACGCGGGCAGCGCGAAGCTGCTGCCGCCCGAGCGCGAGAAGCTCAGGCAGGTGGCGCAGATCCTCGCGAAGCGGGCGCAATTGAAGCTTTCGGTTCCCGGCCAGTACAGCGAGGCGGCGGACGGCGCGGCGCTGCGCTCACGCGCCGTGCGCGACGAGATCGCGAAACGCGCGGGCATCCAGTTGCAACCGGGCGAGGAGCCCGGCCCGCTGGACTTCGGCGACCGCAAGGTGCGCGGCGCGATCCGCGGCCTGTACGAGGCGCGCTTCGGCGCAGCCGAGCTGGACAAACAGAAGGCGGCAGCCGAAAGCGGGGCCGCCGCGGCGGCCCCGTCCGCGAGCGCACCGTCCGCGAAGAACGAAGACGCGAAGAGCCAACTGCCGATCTGGCAGCGGGTGGGCAAGATGATCCAGGGCGAGCCGCAGGTCGCCGACACGGGGCCGTTCTACGGCAAGTTGCAGGAGCGGCTCAATCGCGAGCAGCCGCTGCCGCCCGACGCGCTGGGCAAGCTCGGCGCCGGGCGCGCGGATGCGATCCTCGCGGCCCTCAAGGAAGCGGGCGTCGACGCCTCGCGCGTCGCCACCGCCGCCCCCGAGAAGACTGAAGCCGTGCCCGGCAAGCCCGTACCGCTGAAACTCGGGCTCGCGTCGCGCTAGCCCCGCGCGCGGCGCGGCGCTAATTCGCGCCGTGGCACTTCTTGTATTTCCGGCCGCTGCCGCAGGGGCAGGGGTCGTTGCGGCCGGGCTCGGGCGCCTTGCGCACGGCCTCCACGCGCGGGCCCAGGCTCTTCCACAGCTGGCGCAGGTCGTACACCGCCCAGATGGCCGCGCCCAGGTCGTCCAGCCGCTGTTCGCTCACGCTCGGCGGGCCGTCCTGCGCGAACATCGACACCGCCGGCTTGCCGCTGTCGTCCTCGGTCAGCACGACGAGGGCGCCCAGCGCGCTGTCCAGCATCTGCGCCGCGTCGTTGTCGCGCGGCGGCAGCCAGTCGTCCGGCCAGGTTTCCACGGCGTACATGAAGCCGAGCGCCCACACCTGCGCGTAGGCGGGCAGGGAGGCCAGGTCCGTGTCGCCGCGGTCGGCCTCCGGCAGCGCCAGCACCGCGCCGCGCGTGTCCAGCACCTCCGGCTGGAAGGTGCGCTCGTCGTCCAGCGTTTCCACCGGCGCATCGAGCGCGGCCGCCACTTCGGCCCAGCGCCGGCGCCAGCGCCAGACGAACTCCATGTGCTCCACCGGCTTGAACCCGTCGCCCAGCAGCACCGGCCAGTATTCGTCGGGCGCGACCGGGCGGCGCGCGCACACCAGCGCGGCCAGGAAACCCTCGCAGAATTCCCACTGCGGGATCTCGTCGTCGTGGTCGCGCAGCGCGTCCAGCTCGGCGTCCAGCGCGTCGAAGTCGTCGGGGCCGAGCGGGGTGGTGGTATCGGGAGCTGGGGTCATGGAACCGAGGATTGTGCCTCCGGCCGCCGGGCGAGCACAATCACGCCATCGACAGCCACGAAAGGGAAACACATGTACCGCGTTGAAGAAGAGGAAGAGGAACCGGGCGCACCGGCCGGTGGCACCACCGTGCTCGAGATGCGCAGCTCTTTCCTGGAGGAAAAGGCCTTCAAGTCCCGCACCGTCCTGCTCTTCGGCACCGTGTCGGACAAGTCCGCGGCGGACATCGCGCGCCGGCTGCTGGCGCTGGACGCCGATTCGAGCGCGCCCATCGACATGATCGTGAGCTCGCCCGGCGGGCACCTGGAATCGGGCGACGCCATCCACGACATGATCCGCTTCATCGCCGCGCCGGTGAACATGGTGGGCACGGGCTGGGTCGGCAGCGCGGCGACGCACCTGTACCTTGCCGTGCCGCGCGAGCGGCGCTTCTGCACCCCCAACACGCGCTTCCTGATCCACCAGCCCAGCGGCGGCGCGGGCGGGCCGGCCAGCGACATCGCCATCCACGCCCAGGAAATCATCAAGGCACGCGAGCGCATCGCGCGGGAGATCGCCCGCGAAACCGGCCGGCCGCTGGACAGCGTGCTGGTCGACATCGAGCGCGACCGCTGGCTGTCCGCCGAGGAGGCGATCACCTACGGGCTGGTCGGCAGCATCGTCAACCGCAAGACCGACCTGCCGCACTGACACTGAAGGTCACGCCTCCTCCTCCAGCTCCAGCTGGAGCCGGTCGGCCAGCGATTCCGTGAGCGCGGCCATGGGCCGTTCGAGTTGCGCCAGCCGCTCCTGGACGACCACCGGCGGCGAATAAGTGCGCAGCGCCTGCTCCAGCTCGGAAGCCAGCGACTGGATCGTGCCGGCGCCGATGTTGCCGGCCACGGACTTCACGGTGTGGGCCAGCATCTCGGCCGCGGCGATGTCGCCGTTGGCCAGGGACTCGTGGATCTGCGCCGGCGCGCCGGCGTGGGAAGCGACGAAGCGGCCCAGCAGCGAGCGGTAGAGGTTCTCGTTGCCGCGCGCGTAGCGAAGCCCCTGCGTGACGTCCAGGCCGGGCACATCGTCCAGCCAGTGTCCGGCATCGGGCCTCGGCGCCAGCGCCGCCAGCCCGGCCGCCCCGGCTGACTTGGCCTGCACCGGCGGTATCCAGCGCAGCAGCGCACCCCACAGCGTGCGGGGGTCGATCGGCTTGGTCAGCGAATCGTTCATGCCGGCCGCCAGGCACAGCTGGCGATCCTGCTCCATCGCGTTGGCGGTCATCGCCACGATCGGCAGCTTCCCCAGGCGGGCGATGGCGCGGATCTCGCGCGTGGCCGTCAGGCCGTCCATGACCGGCATCTGCATGTCCATGAAGACCAGGTCGAAGGGTGACTGCTGCACCCTGTCCAGGGCCACCTGCCCGTTCTCGGCCACCTCGACGATCAGGCCCGCGTCCTCCAGCACGGCGCGCGCCACCATCTGGTTGATGTCGTTGTCCTCCACCAGCAGCACCCGCGCGCCACGGATGTCGGCCAGCTGCTGCGGCGGCTCCGGCGCCTGCGGGCCGCGCTCGATCTCGCGGGGCGCGGCCGGCACGGCGCGCCGGCGCACCAGCACGTCCATCGTCGCGTCGTACAGGGTCGATGCGCGCACCGGCTTGACCAGCACGGTGTCGATGCCACAGGCCTCGGCCTTCTTCAGCATGTGCTCGCGCCCGTACGCGGAAACCATCATCATGATGGGCGGCACCTCCAGGCCCAGCGAGCGGATTCGCCCGGCGGTGTCGATGCCGTCCATGCCCGGCATGCGCCAGTCGATGTACACGATGTCGAACGGGTGGCCCTGCACGGCGGCCAGGCGCACCATGTCGACCGCCTCGTAACCGTTCGTCGCCTCGGCCACGTCGAACGTCAGGCTCTGCAGCATGTCGGCGATCGCGGCCCGGGCGTCGAAGCTGTCGTCCACCACCAGCGCGCGGCACCCGCGCAGGTCCGGCCGGACGGTGAGCTCCCGCTCGTGCCCCAACCCCAGGCGGGCCGTGAACCAGAACGTGCTGCCGCGGCCCGGCGTGCTCTCCACGCCGACGTCGCCGTCCATCAGCTGCGCGAGCTTCTTGCTGATCGCCAGGCCCAGGCCCGTGCCGCCGTACTTGCGCGTGGTGGACGAGTCGGCCTGCGAGAAGCAGGTGAAGAGCCGCGCGATCTGCTCCGCGTCCAGCCCGATCCCGGTATCCCGCACCTCGAACTTCAGCACCGTCTGCGTCTCGTCGCGGGCCAGCGGCGCCACCGAGATCGCGATCTCCCCACGGTCGGTGAACTTCACGGCGTTGTTGGCGAAATTCAGCAGGACCTGGCCGAGCCGCAGCGGGTCGCCGCGCAGCGAGCGCGGCACCGTCGGGTCGATGTCGATCACGAGCTCCAGGCCCTTTTGCGTCACGCCCTCGGCCACCATGCTGCTGACGGTGTCCAGCAGCTTCTCGACCTCGAACTCGGAGACCTCCAGGTCGAGCTTGCCGGCCTCCACCTTCGAGAAATCCAGGATGTCGTTGATCACGCCCAGCAGGTGCTGGCCCGCCGCGTGGACCTTGCCGACGTAGTCGCGCTGGCGCGGCGTGAGCTCCGTCTTGAGCAGCAGGTGCGACAGGCCGATCACCGCGTTCATGGGGGTGCGGATCTCGTGGCTCATGTTGGCAAGGAACTCGGACTTGGAGCGCGTGGCGCCCTCGGCGACCTCGGTCGCGCGCTGCAGTTCCTCTTCGTGCCTCTTGCGCTCCGTGACGTCGCGGTAGGTGATCACGCTGCCGGTGTGCCGCCCATCGACGAACTGCGGGCGCACGCGCCGCTCCAGGAACTTGCCGTCCTTGAGCTCGAACACGTTCACGCTTTCCTCCAGCGGCTGGTGGATCAGCGCCGCCACCATTTTCCGGTAATGCGCCGTGTCCTTGACGCGCAATCGCTGGACGGCCGCCATCGCCCTCGCGTCCATGGCCGCGGCCTCTTCGGGCGGGATGGACCACAGCTGCGCGGCACGCGAGTTGAACAGCAGCGTGCCGTCGGCAAGACGCGCCAGGATGCCGTCGCTGGCGGCGTCCAGCGTCGACACCAGGAGCTGGTTGTGGCTTCGCAGCGCGTCGGCGGCGCGTTCACACTGGCGCAGCTCGGACAGCGCCGCGTCACGCTCGGCTTCGGCTCGCGCCAAGGCCGCTCTCAGGGCGCTGTCGTTGTCGATGGGGGGCTGCATGGCGAATCTCCTGTAACAGGATGAAACCACACACACCTCGCACCAGGTTAAGGAATTTCCGTAAACCTTCCCGGTTAGGGCCTTACCAGCGGGCGGCCATGGAGTCGTTGGAGAACCTCGGGTCGCCAGTGACCGCCCTGAGGTCCACGAACTCCATGTCCGCCATGGTGATGCCGCGCATCTGGGCGTTGGTACGCAGGTCCCACGCGGCATGGGGCTCCCCCTGCACGTGGAAATCCGCGCCGTTGTCCGAGACGTACAGCCCGTAGCGCTTGGCCGCCGTCGCCAGGGCTTTCGCCTGCGGCGTCCAGTCGCTGGGGATCGCGAAGTCCGACCGCAGGCGCAACAGTGAACCGAAGGGGATCGCGCCCGGGTTCTCGCCGCCCGCGCCGAAGCGCGCCGGCCAGACGTGCTCGGTCGAGAGCTTGGCGTCGCTGAAATTCACGCGCAACGCGTGCCGGATCTCGCCGGAGCTGGCCTCCGCCGCCTTGGCCAGCAGCGGCGTGATCGGCAGGCCCGCGGCGTCGCCCGAGGCCCAATCGTCCGGGCGCAGGGCCAGCGACTTCAGGTCCCAGGCCGCGGTCGCCATGGTGTACCACTGGCCGGACAGGTTGTACGAGAAGAAGCTTTCCCACAGGCGGCAGGCGCCTTTCTCGACGACGAGCACGTGGCGGTCGCCGCAGCTGCGGGGGTCGTTGCAGTGGCCGTCCTCGTTCACGATCTGGGAGGCGAGCGGGAAGGGGAAGCGGCGCTGCCCGGGGTCGATCGCGCCGCAGCTGCGCCCGATGCGAAAGCCGCCGTTGCCGTCCGACACGGCGCAGTCGCTCTTGTCGGGATAGCCGCGGTCCCAGAACACGCCCGACGCCCCGAAGTCGAACGACACGACCGGCCATTCGGTGGTCGCCGAGGTGCCGTCCACGATGTTGATCGGCATGCCGTAATAGGCGGCGTAGTTCGCGGGATCGACGTCGACGCCCCAGTCGGTGGCGAAGGGCACGCCGCGGCCGACCAGGTCGATCCACTCCTGCGTCTTCGGGTGCGCGGGGAAGCGCGACGTGTCGTCGATGCGCGTGTTGAAGATCGCGGCGGAGGGGAACATCTCGCAATCGCCGAGGATGGGCGCGGAGGAGGGGACCGCGGGAGCTGATCCGGAAGGCGGGGCGGCGACGGGGGTCGTCGGTGTGCCGGTGGCGGTGCCCGTACCGCCAGTGCTGTGCGCGGCACCTGCCGTGCCGGCCGACCCGGTGCCGCCCACCGCGGCCGCGTCGCTGGTGCCGCTGCCCGGTCCGGCAGTGCCGGTGCCGAGGGCGGCAGTGCCGGTGCCCCCGCCTCCACCGCCGCATCCCGCCAAGCCTGTCAACGCCGCACCGCAGAAGACCAGGGCCCACCCACGCCATCGCTCTTGATCCATCACTTGCACGCTCCTTCGTTCCGGCAAAAAAGGACCGCATTGTGAGCGTGGGCATGGGCTTTACAAACGTCACCGTCTGCAAGGCCCTGGGGCGTTACGTTAACGCCATGGCCTGGCCGTGACTTAGTTCGCGGGCAGGCGCTCGGCAGTGCGCCATTTGCGCGCGGCGCACGGGCGAATCAGATCAGGATTCCCGCGGTGGAGGCCAGATACCGCTCCATCACCGCCATCTCCTGGAGGCTGGGCGCGCCCTTGCCGGTGACGACCGAATAGACATTGCCGTTGAACGGCTCGCGCGGGTAATACTCGGTGAAGCCCATTCCGATCAGCAGCTGGTCGCACTGGCTCGCCGCGAATGTCGAGCCCGCGCTGCCGACGACCGATGAATTCACGCGCAGGCGCTGCGCGCCCGGCACCGACGTGAGCGCGATCACCGCGGGCGTGCCGGCGATCAGGCGCGTCGGGCTGGTGAGCAGCACCTGCGTGCCCTGCGTGTCGATCACCTTCATCTGCGGTTGCGAGTTGGCGAATCGCAGCTCGGACGCGTTGACGTGCCCGGAGTTGGAGGCCTGGAACACGATGCCGTTGTTGGCCGTGCCCGGAACGCCGACGGCGGCGATGGTGAAGTGGGGGTCGGCCAGCGTGTACGGCGCGCGGTTGCGCGGGTTGGGTTGTACTTGCGCCAGCGGGATGGTCTTTCGGCACCACAGGCCGATCGTGTCCCAGTAGCTGAAGTCGGCATTCTTCCTGCCGTTGGTCGAGCGCATCACGGGCGGTGCCTGGGTGCCCATGTTGGCGGCCTCGTTGTTGATCCAGTTCAGCATCTCCATCGCATTGCCGATGCTCGATCCATGGCCCGAATCCGAAACCGCGCGCACGTGCTGGCCGTCACTGGCCGGCGCGCCCTGCATGTAGTCGGTGTAGCCATCGGCCAGCTCCCACTTGCAGGCGCTGTATTTCGCGATCAGCGCCATCGCCGCGTCGGCGAGGTTGGTCGACGCGTAGGCCACCGGGTCCGCGAGTGAATAGACCCGGCGGGGCGGCGGCGCCGCGACACCGGGCGCCGAGCTGGCGTAGCTCAGCGTGGCAATGCTGTTGGGCGGGGCGGTGAACGTGAACGAATCCTGGCCGTTGGCGCCGGCCGGGAGGGTGAGTGCGGTCTTGCTGAAGCTGCCGCCGTTGCTCGACGACACGTTGACCGTGACCGGATTCGCGAGGTTGCCGCGCGCATAGACGGTGATCGTGACGGCCGTGCCCGAAGGCGCCCAGCCCGGGCCGGAGTCGAACAGCGTCGCCTTGTCGATGCCGGCGCAGGCCTTCATCGGCCCCGACATCTGCGGCTCCAGCGTCCTGTTCTGGTGCCAGCCCGGTACGAGGTTGATCGCCGCGTTGTGCAGCGGCCAGTGGTTGCCGCCGTGCCAGCTGTACACGTCCACGTTGTTGGCGCGTGCGTAGGTGAGGAGACGCTTCCACATCTCCTCCCAGCGGGGGTCGTCGATCGGCGCGCCCGTCTCGGTCAGCGCCAGCTTGATGCCGCGCGGCTGCGCCCAGTCCACCGCGAGCCGGAGCCGGTCCACACCGGTGTCCAGCGTGATCGAGCCCGAGCCGAAACCCGCGTTGTAGCCCAGCGCCACCTCGGCGTCATAGTCGTAGCGCTGGCCGCTGCTGCCCGCGTCCAGGTACATGTGCACTTCGTAGATCAGGTTGGCGCCCTGCAGCGGCCACGACGGGTTCTTGGTCGCGAGGGACATCGCCGCGCTCCACTCGTTGCCGCCCAG
>Ga0255338_1002935_pt1 | contig 22372 bp, 21 predicted proteins | sample MeOH1_35cm_T4_19_FD_203715 | JGI IMG/M metagenome (GOLD analysis project Ga0255338, IMG submission 203715) | Sandy soil microbial communities from University of British Columbia, Vancouver, Canada - MeOH1_35cm_T4_195 | ecosystem: Engineered > Artificial ecosystem > Sand microcosm > Unclassified ...
TAATGAGCAACCCCAATACCAGGATCACAAAAAAGTACCAGCGGCGCCAGGAAGAGAAAAGTGGTATTTTATTTTTGTCGGTCATGCATTTGATTTAAGCAAACTACACAAAAGTTTACAGCCTATTTTTTGGTGCTGCTGCTGAGAATGCCCCCTGCCAGCAGCCCTAACATCAGTCCAACAATCAGACCGATCTTTACATTTTTCAAAAAAATACCGATACCCAGACCCAGTATTACCAGTGTTACAAAACCGATCCTTTTTCTTGGCTGCATGCTTATTTGTTTTTGGGTAGTGCTATCAGGTTGGCCAGTATGCGGTAAGCACCGGGCACTCCCGCCGGTAACTGCCTGAATAAAACAAGGCTAACATACGCAAAATTACCTTTACCGTATCTGGCAATTGCCAGACTGCCATTCGCGGGCTTCTCGCCCTTATCATTCATAGACAGGGGCATTTCGTAATGTGCATCGGCCTGGTCTACCTGGTAAGTGCTGCGTTCCTGTATCCAACCTTCAAAATCCTTGCCAGTGATTGTATTGGGATAGTTAAGAACGGCATGTTTCGGTAAAAGAAAATCCACTTTGGCATTTTCATCGGTTACTCTTGCGCTTGCACTGATGGAGAACGGATATGGCCCCAGTTTTAAGCGCTTTGCCCCTACTGTATTGCTTTTTACATATTGTGCAATCAGGTTGCCGCCATTTTTAACGTAATTGTTGAGAATATCCTGTTTATCACTCAGCCAGTCATAAATATTAGGTGCCCTGATACCGATAATTACTGCGTTGAATGAGGCAAGTCCCACATCTGTAACATCGGCTTCCTCCAGCATTTTCACTTCAAACCCTAATTCCTTTAAAGCATCCGGTATCATATCACCGGCCCCATTAATATACCCTACTTTTTTGCCGACTGTTTTTATTTCTTCCTGTACAAATTTGATATGGTCTTTGGCTGAGTAATGGATATTGGGAATATGATCATACTCAATAGACCTGAAATATTTAGAATATACATACGTCTGTCCTCCCAGATAGATACGCATTGCTGCTTCCAGGTACTCTTTGGAGGGATTGTAAAACTGCTTTAGTGGCAATGCGATGGTGTACTGCTTTCCCTTTTCATAGTTCCGTGGTTGCTTTTCAAATGCCATTTTAGCGGTATCCTGCAACAGGTAAAGTGTGGATGGAACATTCTGTTGGGTAAAATTAGACCTGTACCTGACATAGATCGAATCAACAGTTCTTTTATCTTTTTCATTTTTCACATTCAGCAATGCCACATGCGGACTAAGTGATAGAGACAAATGCGGCATCAGCACAAACGGCTGGTAAACTTCCCCTTTTACCGGATCGATGTATTTATATTGAACCGGATGCCTTACTGAAAATGAAACACCATTGATCTCAATATTGAAAACAGCTGTCAGCAAAGCATCATTCCAGGCCTTACCCACCAATAAAGGCTGAGAAATATTAAAGTTGCCGGAAGTCTGTGGAAGTTGCAGCCAATAAGGTTGGGTGGCATTTACTACCGCAGGCTCACGTATAGGTTCTTTAATCTCATACGAATAGTTCTGGTTGGTTTTCAAAGACTGGTCCACGGTTTTACTGCCCGTAGACAACCAAACCGATTGGAGGTTTGCCTTAACATTGTTTCGTTTATTCACAAAAAAACTAACGGAAGCCGTATCGCCCTGTAATACAAATTCCTCACGGGTGGTAGCTTCTGCAAAGAGGCCACTGCAGTTCAGTATGATATCCTGCAGCTCATTCAGTTTCTGTTGACGCCACATACCGCGGTAACTGATACCCTGTATCGTTTTATACACTTCAATCAAACTATCCACAGAATATTCCGGATGCTCAAAATTGAATTGTTTGACGATGTGGTTGATGCGCTCTTTTATTGCTGTGCCGCCTTCTATGCGGGTCCAATCGGTTACAATCCCTTCCATGATATCTGTGGTAGCCGTATCCCCGCCTGTTACAACAAAATTCTCCATGATCTCTCCCTTTCTTCTGGGCCTTCCTTCACCCTGGCTTTTGTGCATGGATCTTGCCTCGCCACCAAGATCTCCTGAGCTCTTGCCAATTAACGGATCATAGCCCCCCACGTCCATCCGCAATGGACCGCTCACGTTATTATTTCCAAAATTAAATCCATTGAGCAGTATCCGCTTCGCTTTCCAGGGCTGTAAACCCAGACTCAGCTGTTCGGGAAATTTTGTTTTATCAGCTGCGGCCAGAAATGCTTCATTAGCCAGTAACCCGGATGCCCAGTGATGACCGTGCCCGGCCCTTGCATCACCCGGGAAACGTGCGATCAGTATATCCGGTTGAAATTTCCTGATCACGAACACCATATCGGCCAAAACCTGGTCTTTATTCCAGATAGTAAGTGCTTCTGCTGCACTTTTACTAAAACCGAATTCATACGCAGAAGTAAAGAACTGCTCCGAGCCATCAATCCTTCTGGCTGCCAGCAGCTCCTGTGTACGGATCAACCCCAACTCAACCCCTTGCTCACTGCCTATGAGGTTTTGTCCACCATCACCTCTGGTTAAACTGAGGTACCCTGTGCGATACATCCTTTCTTTAGCGAGGTAAGGCAGAAACCCATTGTTCTCATCATCCGGATGTGCCGCCACATACAAAACACTACCCAGCACATTCAGTTTTTTTATCTGCTGATAGATATCTGAGCTACTGTAGGTTACCGGGGTTTGCGAGAATACGGCTGTATGCGAAATACTGAAGAGGAAGTTCAGCAGTAAAATGGTTTTAACAGGGAAGCGCATGGAACCAAAGATTTAAGTGTTTCCGAAGATACTCTCTAGTTGGCTAATTAGGTAAGCCGTTCAACAAAAAAGTCAGGCCGGTTAGGGCCTGACTTTTATCGGTAAAGTTTCATTTATTGTCCCACCAGGAAAACCGCGTTGCTGATCAGCAATTTCCCGTTCTCCCAGAAATTACGGAACAGGGGGCTTTCGGTAAAGTAGATCACATTACCGCTACCCATATCCTGCACACCTAATACGACCCCGTCTTTTAATTTGGGTTTGAGCTTATTACCTGCAAAACCAGTAACATAGGCGTCTTTCTTCATCACTCCCACATTCCACCCGTCTTTCATGAACTCAAATACACTGGCATCCTGTTTCAGGGTATAATAATAATCAGGATAGCCAAAACCCAATGGATGCGTATTGTCCAGTTCCAGCTTGTAAATAGCACCTGGAATAGAATTGGTGAGGTATTGGTTTTCGCGATCGCCGTATTTTTTCACATTGGCATATTCGCTTTTATCTTCTGATTTATCTTCTTTGAGTTTGATACCCCAATCGGCACCCGCCATCAGGCTTACGGCATTATCGAGCGCTATGAGCTTACCACCGCTACGTACAAAATCCTTCAGTTTATCCGATACCACTTTATCATTCAGGATCCGGTAGCTACCATCGGGTAAGATCAGTACCTGGTAATTACGGATATTGATGCGTGCCAGATCCGCTGCGTTCAGCAGGGTGATGGGGTAATCCAGTTGTTTTTCAAAGAAATGCCATACTTCTCCGGCAGAAAGCGAAGAAGTCTGATCGCCGGTTAACATGGCTACTTTTAGTGCACCATTAATGATCTTCACATCGGGCGATCCAAAATCGGTTCCCTTATCCATGAACCCGGTTTCTACTGCTACGGGCTGCAGGTTATTCAGCCGGCAGGCTTCGTTGGCTACCGCATTCCAATTAGACGGGTTGCTCGTTTTCAGTACGATCAGGGTACCGCGGTCGAAATTGCGTCCATTATAGGTAAATGGTTTTTCTGCAAAACGGACTTTGATACCATTCTTCAGCATATAAGCCAATGCTTTGGCAGCGTTGAACGATTGATAAGGGATCAACACCCCATAAGCAGATTTTGCCTCGTTCAATACACCGATCAGCTTTACCGCATTCGATAATTCCAGTTTCTCTTTTACCGCATATCCTTTAACGCCATAGGCATAAGGTACGCTCCAGGCGGTGATATCATAGGTATTCGAATCCGTTACCACCGTTTTAGGCTCCAGTAATACTTTAGCCATCGCAGCGCGGGGTTGGTAAGCACTAACCGCTACATGATAGCCTTCATCCGCAAATGCATCATCCTTTCCGGTAAAATAATTCAAACCACGGAAATTCTTGTTGGTTACTGTACCATGTGCGATCCCGTTCTGATCCAGCAGTTTAATTACCGCTTTGATCTTGTTCTCATCTTTCGAAGTCATTACATAGGTTTTGTACTCTCCTATCTTACCCGCCTGCCCATCATCAAAATACTTCTTGAACTCATCCAGCAGCTTCTGTTTGTTGCGCGAAGCGGTTTCGATGGTTGACAGTCCGGTGGTATAGTGGTGCGTAGCCCGGTCGAGCAGGGTCAAGGTGTCTCCGTCCTCATTGATCACACCCATGCCGCCGCGCGGACCACCCCCTTGTTCAAAAGTCATACCGATGGCACCATTGTAAACAGGATAGGTATCGCCATAAGATGGATATAGCAGGTCAAATCTTTCTTTAGTAAAAAACAGCCAGCCGTTTTTATCAAAATACCGGGCATTGTTCTTACCGATCATTACCTGGAAATCCCGCTGCCAGGGAGTAATTACTTCATGCAGGGGATCTGCTGCCGGTGCAAAATAGTAGGGTTCATTGATGCCCTGCTCATGAAAATCCACATGTACCTGCGGCAGCCATTGGTTATATTTTTTGATCCGTTGCTGGCTCTCTACCTGTGTTTGCCAGGCCCAGTCGCGGTTCAGGTCAAAATTGTAATGATTGGATCTGCCACCCGGCCAGGGTTCTGCATGTTCGCGCGCCGCGGGATCGGGGTTATACACAGTTCCCACCGCTCCGTTGAACCAGTTTACATAGCGGTCACGGCCATCGGGATTGATGCAGGGATCGATCACCACTACGGTATTCTGTAACCATTCTTTGCTCTGCGCATTATTGGGATCTACCAATGCCCACAGTGTCATCAAAGCCGCTTCTGAAGAAGAGGTTTCGTTACCATGTACATTGTAGCTCAGCCATACAATGGCCGGCGCCGTTTCGGTAGCAGATTTACTGGATGACAGTCCGGCCAACCCGAGGTTATTGTTACGGATAGTTTCCAGTTTCTGCAGGTTTTCGGGAGATGCGATGAAAGCCAGCATCAGTTCCCGGCCTTCATTGGTTTCGCCATATTTCTCCAGCTTCACCATCTCCGGCTTAGCCTGGGCCACCGCGCGGAAATATTCCACAATCTTATGATGGCGGGTATAGCGGGTTCCGATCTTGTAACCCATGTATTGTTCTGGACTCTGTAATCCTTGTGCAAATGCACCTGCTGCCAGCAAGAGCAATACCAAAGCGGATAATAATCTCTTCATATAGTAATAAATGAGTTGTGAATGTAGGGAAGAAAGAAAGTCTGACAGCAATATCCACTGCTTTTTTTTACACAGTGCCTGCCGGAAGCGATAGGGTGTTCCAAAAAGCAGTAATTTTCTGCCATGAGAAAAACGAACTTCTTTCTGCTGGCCCTTTGCGGCCCAGTTCTTATTTCCGCACAATCCGTAAAGTCGATCGTGGGCCCCGGAAAAGAGATCAATCCGTTTAAATATACGATTGTAAAAAAAGCTGATTTCAGTAAAGCATCTGTCAGCAGTGCACACCCACTGGCCAGTATGGTCGGAGCAGCTATGATGAAGAATGGTGGCAATGCTTTTGATGCTGCCATTGCTACACAACTCGTACTTGCCGTTGTATATCCCAACGCGGGCAATATTGGTGGCGGCGGATTTCTATTGGCCAGACAGAAAGCCGGTGAACTCATCGGTATCGATTACCGGGAAGCTGCACCCGCAAAAGCCAGCCGGGACATGTATCTTGATAAAAACGGGAATCCCCAACCCAATCTATCACGAAGCGGGCACCTGGCATCAGGAGTTCCCGGAACGGTAGCAGGTTTATTCGCTACTTTACCTTATGCCAAGTTCAGTTTCAGCAAATTGATACAGCCCGCCATTGATATCGCATCATTGGGTTTTGTACTAACCGAGGCCCAGGCTACCAGCCTGAATGGCATCCGGGATGCCATTCTGAAACAAAGTACCCGCCCTACAGCACTTACCAAAGAAAGCAAGTGGAAAGCCGGTGATACCCTGATACAAAAAGAACTGGCCGCCACCCTGAAACGGATCCAGAAAGAAGGTGCCAAAGGTTTTTATGAGGGTGAAACGGCCCGGTTACTGGAAGAAGAAATGCAGCGGGGAAATGGTATCATTACACGTGAGGACATGAAGAATTATACCGCCAAATTCAGAACACCGGTAGAGTTTGATTACCGGTCGCACCATATTATCAGTTTTTCACCCCCCAGTAGCGGTGGAATTTTGCTGGCACAGATGTTGAAAATGATCGAAAAATTCCCGGTTGATTCTTTGGGTTTCCAAACCTCCAGAAGTGTACAGCTGATGGTCGAGGCAGAACGCCGCGCCTATGCCGACCGTGCCGAACACCTGGGTGACCCTGACTACTGGAAAGTACCGGTAAAAACCTTAACCAGTGATGCTTACCTTGCGCAAAGAATGAGTGATTACACTCCTGATAAAGCCGGTTCCAGCAAAGTGACCAAGGCAGGCACGATCAAAGAAAGCGAAGAAACCACCCATATCAGTATCATGGACCCAGACGGCAATATGGTATCCATCACCACCACCCTCAATGGTGGATATGGCAGCAAAACAGTAGTGGGCGGTGCTGGTTTTTTACTCAATAATGAAATGGACGATTTTAGTGCCAAACCCGGTACACCCAATTTATTTGGAGCGATTGGAGGGGAAGCCAATGCCATCGCACCGGGCAAAAGAATGTTAAGTTCCATGACTCCTACACTGGTATTAAAAAATAATAAGCCTTACTTGGTAATCGGTACACCTGGTGGCACTACTATCCCTACTTCCGTGTACCAGGGAATTGTAAATGTGATTGATTTTCACATGAATGCTTCTGATGCTATCAACAAACCCAAGTTCCACCACCAGTGGCTCCCGGACGAGGTATTAATCGAAAAGGATTTTAGTCCTGAAACAAAAAAACAACTCGAAGCAATGGGCTATAAACTAGTAGAGCGGGGCTCCTGGAGTGCTACTGAAGCCATCCGAATCTTTAACGGTAAAAAAGAAACGGCCGCAGACAAAAGAGGAGATGATTCAGTGGCTGGATTTATGCCGTAAGCAACCGAACGAAGTAGCCTTAATTTTTAAAAGTAACCTAACATGTCATTCGAAGCAGGTTTCCTGAAAGATGCGATCAAACGTTTCAGGTATTATAAGGAGCTAGGCGATAAAACATTTGTGCAGCTAACCGAAGCTGATCTGTTTTACCAGCCTTCCGGCGAAAGTAATAGTATTGCCGTCATCGTTCAGCACCTGTACGGCAATATGATGAGCCGCTGGACCCATTTCCTGACAGAAGACGGCGAGAAGGAATGGCGCCAACGGGATGCTGAATTTGAAGTTATGCAGATCAGTCAACAAGACCTCCTCTCCTTCTGGAACGAAGGATGGAAATGCCTGCTGGATGCCCTTGAAAGCCTGCAACCCGCAGACCTGACCAAAACCGTTACCATCCGGACAGAACCGTTACCGGTTTACGATGCAATCCTGCGCCAGCTGGCACACTACCCTTACCATGTGGGACAGATCGTATACCTCGGAAGACTGATCAAAAACGAACAATGGCAGTCCCTCAGCATCCCCAAAGGTAACAGCGCCCAATACCTCGATGCAGTCAAAAATGCACAAATCAAACAACCCTAACCTATTTCCAATTTTTAATTTTTAATTGCTAATTTTTAATCCTCCCAATGCCCCCATTCGCCGTTGCCTTTGATCTTGATGGCACTTTAATTGACAATAACCAGTTTCACTTTATTACCTGGCAGGAATTCTATCGGAAAAGAAACCGGGAACTAACGATGGATGAATACAAAGCCTGTTTCAACGGCAGAACCATGACTGATTGTGTGAAATATGTTTTCCAGCAACCGGATATGCCTGTGGAAGAGATTGAGCGATATACCAACGAAAAAGAAAGCCTGTACCGGGAAATTTATGCCGCACATATCAAGCCTATACCCGGATTGTTATCCCTGCTGGAAAAACTGGAGCAGGAACAGATTCCGATGGTGATAGCTACTTCCGGCATTCAGGATAATATTGACTTTTTGTTTTCGCATATCCCCATCAAACAATATTTTAAAAGGGTTATTAAAGGGAGTGATATTACCCATGGCAAACCTCATCCGGAAATGTATCAGCTGGCCGCAAAAGAGCTGAGACTGCCGGCGGAAAAATGTATTGCCTTTGAAGATGCTACCGTTGGTATCGCTTCTGCAGGTGGGGCCGGCATGAAAGTGGTTGCGTTAACCACGACGCATACCCCGGAAGAACTGACGGGTGCCGACTGGATCGTAAAGGATTATGAAGGGATGCAGTTGGAACACCTGCTCCAGCTTTTAAACCGCTAATCAGGATAGCTGCCTGATACAGACTGTCAGACTTTCTTCCCAGTTTTTCAACGAAACCCCAAAATCGGCAACGATCTGTTGCGTATCCATCACGGAATAGGCAGGACGTTTGGCCGGTGTTGGAAAATCCCTGGTGAAAATAGGGTGTATGGTACAGGAGAGGCTGGCAAGACTTTTTATCGCCATGGCAAAATCATACCAGGAGATCTTTCCCTGGTTACTAAAATGATAGACGCCATAATGCGTTTTACCCGCCGTCAGTCTGGTGATGATCTGCAGCAAAGCCGATGCCAGGTCGGCAGCATAAGTGGGAGAACCTATCTGGTCATTCACCACTTTCAGTTCATCTCTTTCCTTCATCAGACGCAGCATGGTTTTGACAAAATTATTTCCATGACTGCTATAAACCCAGGAGGTACGGATCACCAGGGTCTGGGGGTTATGCGCGAGGGCCAGTTTCTCTCCCATCCATTTGGTGTACCCATAATAATTCACAGGATCGGCCGGATGATCAACCGTGTAAGGTACCGTACCTTTTCCATCAAACACGTAATCTGTAGAGATGGTAATAAATGGGCAGCTAAGCTTACTGCACTCCGTAGCCAGCAAGCCTACCGAAGCCGCATTGATCATATAAGCAAATTCCTTTTCTGATTCGGCCTTATCTACTGCTGTATAGGCGGCACAGTTAATGAAATAAGCGGGTTTGTGTTGCTGAAAAAAAGCAACGATCATATCGGGATCACTCAGGTCCAGCTGCTCTCTGCCAGTAAAAAGGAAATCAAAAGCCGTTCCGGCACTCGCAACCAACTGTTGCAATTCCCAGCCCAGCTGACCATTTTTACCGGTAACAACAACAAGCGGCTTTGACATGGATCCGTTATTTATTTTTCAGCGAGATGAATTCTTTGGGTTGTTTAGACCATTCTTCTTCGGGGAGGGATTTGAAATAGTCATAGGTCCATTTCAATCCTTCTGCCCGGTCTATCTTCGGTTCCCATCCTAATATTTCCCGGGCTTTGGTGATGTCGGGTCTGCGTTGTTTGGGATCATCGGCGGGTAAAGGTTTATATATGATCTTGACTGAGGATCCTGTCAGCTTCAACACTTCCTCTGCAAAATCTTTCAAAGAAATTTCATTGGGATTACCCACATTTACCGGCATACTGTAATCGCTCATCAGCAAGCGGTAAATGCCTTCTATGAGGTCATCTACATAACAGAAAGAACGGGTTTGACTGCCATCCCCGAACACGGTCAGATCTTCTCCGCGTAAAGCCTGGCCAATAAATGCCGGTAAGGCACGGCCATCGTTCAACCGCATTCTCGGACCGTAGGTATTAAAGATCCGGATGATCCTTGTTTCCACGCCATGAAAAGTATGATACGCCCGGGTGATGGATTCCATGAAGCGTTTGGCTTCATCATATACCCCTCTCGGACCAACCGGATTTACATTGCCCCAATATTCTTCTGTTTGCGGGTGAACAAGCGGATCTCCATACACTTCGCTGGTGGAAGCCACGAGAATCCGTGCTTTTTTTTCTTTGGCCAGTCCCAGGCAATTGTGCGTGCCCAATGCACCCACTTTCAGTGTCTGTATCGGGATCTTCAGGTAATCGATCGGACTGGCGGGAGAGGCAAAGTGCAAAATATAATCCAGCGGGCCGGATACATGAATGAATTTGGAAACATCGTGGTGATAAAATTCAAAATCTTCCAGGGGAAAGAGGTGTTCGATATTCCTGATATCACCGGTGATCAGGTTATCCATGCCAATTACATGGTAACCTTCTTTGATAAAGCGGTCGCAAAGATGTGAACCTAAGAAACCTGCAGCACCCGTGATCAAGATCCTTTTTTGTGCCATGTTATTTTGCTATGGGGCGCCCGATACTTTCGTAATGGTAGCCGAGATCAGAAATATATTTTACATCAAACAGGTTGCGTCCGTCAAAAATGACTTTATTCCTGAGGCTGCTGTTGATCGTATCAAAATCCGGTGTCCGGAACTCGCTCCATTCGGTGGCAATCAACAAGGCATCGGCACCGGTAAGTGCCGAATACTGGCTTTCTGCATAACTGATCCTATCCCCAATGGCTTTCCGCACGTTGTTCATGGCTTCCGGGTCAAAGGCTGTAACAGTAGCACCCGCTTCGAGCAATGCATCTATCAGGTACAAAGCCGGTGCTTCGCGGATATCATCTGTATTAGGTTTAAATGCCAGTCCCCATAAAGCAAAATGTTTGCCGATAAGGTCTCCGTTAAAATACGCTTTTATCTTAGGCACCAGGTCCAGTTTCTGCAAGTTATTTACACTCTCTACTGCCTTCAGTATCTTAAAATCATAATTCACTTCCTCTGATGACATGATCAATGCCTGCACATCTTTCGGAAAGCAGCTTCCCCCATAACCGATACCCGGAAATAAAAACCGTTTACCGATCCTTTCATCACTGCCAATACCTCTGCGTACCATATCTACATCCGCTCCCAGCCTTTCGCATAACTGAGCAATCTCGTTCATGAAAGAAATCTTGGTGGCAAGAAATGAATTGGCAGCATATTTGGTCAGCTCGGCCGATTTTTCGTCCATGAATATCACCGGATTACCCTGGCGCACAAAGGGCGCATATAGATCGCTCATAACTTTCCGGGCACGTTCAGAACGGGTACCCACTACCACCCTGTCGGGCTTCATGAAATCATCTACTGCAACTCCTTCCCGCAAAAACTCGGGATTACTCACCACATCAAATTCACCTTTGTAATTAACTGCAATGGCTTCCTGCACTTTTTCAGCGGTACCTACCGGCACCGTACTCTTATCAACAATTACTTTGTAATCAGTCAGTAGTTTCCCCAATTCAGTGGCCACCCCCAAAACATACCGCAGGTCTGCCGCTCCACCTTCTCCGGGTGGTGTGGGTAATGCCAGAAAAATAATCTCCGCATCCCTCACTCCTTCAGCCAGGTTTGTTGTAAACTTCAGACGGCTCTCTTTCAGGTTTCGTAAGAATATTTTTTCCAGGCCAGGCTCATAGATCGTGATCGCTCCCTGGTTGAGCTTATCTACTTTTTTCTGATCAATATCAATACAGGTAACCTTGTTACCTGTTTCTGCAAAACAAGTGCCCGTTACAAGTCCCACATATCCTGTCCCAACAACTGCAATTTTCATGTATTACTGGTTTACGTATTTCAAAACATGGCTGGTAATATACGCCAATTGTTCTTCCTCCATTTCTGTATGAACCGGTAAAGAGATCACTCTCTCTGTTAACCAATCGGTGGTGGGCATGGCTGTCTGCGCAAGACCAAAAGACGCAAACATTTGTTGCCGATGTCCCGGCACCGGGTAATAGATCATGGATGGGATCTTCTGTTCAGCAAGATAACTATTCAATCCATCCCGGTCAACACCATTTAACACCAGTGTGTATTGATGGTATACATGGTCGCTGTAAGTAGCTACAAACGGAGTGGTGATCTTTTCCGAAGAAGCAAATGCATCATTGTAATAAGCTGCCACTGATTTGCGTGCTTTATTATACGCATCCAGGTGGGTTAATTTAATCCCCAGCACCGCAGCCTGTATCGTATCCAGACGCGAGTTGCAGCCTACCACTTCATGGTAATATCTTTTTTCCTGTCCATGGTTGGCAATCATTTTCAGCTTATGTGCCAGTTCCGTATCGTTGGTAAAAATAGCGCCCCCATCTCCAAAAGCCCCCAGGTTCTTGCTGGGATAAAAAGACGTGGCCCCAATGGTTCCCATACTTCCCGTTTTTTGTACAGTGCCATCAGCGAAACGGTAATCACAACCGATGGCCTGTGCATTGTCCTCGATCACATACAGACCGTATTCCCGGGCAATAGCCATGATTTCTTCCATCGGTGCTGCATGTCCGTAAAGATGTACCGGAACGATCGCTTTGGTTTTGGGTGTGATGGCCTGGCGCAAGGCAGCAGGGTCCATACAGAAAGTACGGGGATCTACCTCCACAAAAACCGGTTTCAGTCTCAACAAAGCCACTACTTCTGTGGTAGCGATATAGGTAAAAGAAGGTGTGATCACTTCATCACCCGGCTGCAGGTCTAGGGCCATCATGGCAATCTGCAGAGCATCGGTACCATTGGCGCAGGGGATCGTGTGTTTAACCCCAACGTATTGACTCAGGGCATAGGCAAAATCCTGTACCGGCTTGCCATTGATATAGGCAGCACTATCCAATACTTCCTGAATGGCAGCATCCACCTCCTTTTTAATCTTTGCGTACTGGGTACGGGTATCCACCATTTGTATCGGCCGCATAAACTTCCACATTTAAGAACGGCAAAATTACTGTAAAAGGGCTATATCTGCTTCTATCGCCTGGAAAAGCTAGAGACCGCACTAGCCCGTTTTATTTGTTTCTTTGCAGTAACAAGTCTGCCCTATGCTACTCTACCGTTTATTCATCTGGCTCTACCCCATCATTGCCCGCATTATTGGCCTGGGTAACGCCAAGGCAAGGTTATGGGTGCAGGGTAGAAAAAAACTCTTTGAGAAACTGTCTTCTGCCTTTTATAAAAATCCACACCCAGTCATCTGGATCCATAGTGCTTCACTGGGAGAATTTGAACAAGGACTGCCGGTGCTGGAAGGACTCAAAAAATCATATCCCCACCACCAGATCCTGCTTACTTTTTTCTCTCCCTCGGGTTATGAGATCCGTAAGGATTACAAGGGTGCTGACCATATTTTTTACCTGCCGATGGATTCGCCCCGCCATGCCGACCGCTTCCTGGATATCGTGCAGCCCTCACTGGTCATTTTCATCAAATACGAATTCTGGTTTTATTACCTGAAGGAAATCCGTAACAGAGAAATTCCCCTGCTGCTGGTATCCGGTATCTTCCGCGAGGACCAACCTTTTTTTAAATGGTATGGATCCCTTCACCGGAAAATGCTGGCTGCTTTTTCCTGGCTCCTGGTGCAAAATGAAAGCGCTGCCCAACTGCTGGCTTCGATCGGGCATACAAACAATGTGATCATCAGTGGCGATACCCGGTTCGACCGCGTTATTACCATCGCTGAAAGATTTGAACCGATCCCTGTGATAGAACAATTCTGCGGAGCGCATCCTACCATTGTAGCAGGCAGTACCTGGACGGAAGATGATGAAGAACTGGACCATTTTGCCAATACCCACCCCGAAACCCGGTGGATCATTGCACCCCATGATATTGAATCCGAAAGACTGGATGAATGCCTGCAACTCTACAAACATTCCATGCTGTTTTCCGCCTACCGGAATGCCCTCGAAAAAAACGAACCCATCCCTGCAGAGCTGAATGTACTGGTCATCGACAACATGGGTATGCTCAGCCGCTTATACCATTATGCCAGGATTGCATATGTGGGAGGTGGGTTTGGAGACGATGGCATCCATAATATCCTCGAAGCTGCGGTGTACCAGATCCCCGTTGTATTCGGACCGGTATATGACAAGTATGCCGAAGCAGAAGAAATGATCGATCAGGGAGGTGCTTTTGTTATCGAAGATGCACTGGAACTGGAAAAACTGTTGCAGGAATTTCTGGAGAAAAAAGAAATGTATACAAGTGCTGCCCAGGCTGCGGGCCATTATGTAAGATTGAAAGCAGGCGCTACGGAAAAAGTGCTGCAGTTGATTCAGGAAAAACGCCTTTTAACCAACTGATCAAAGATCTTCACTGCTTCACTATGATCGGGCCAGCTGAGTTTCACCTTCAGTTCGCGCTGGATCCAGTACTGCGCTTCGGGGTAAATATTGAAACTGTTGATGGTTTTGATACTTCGCTCATACATATTCTCATCCCCCCTGAACAGATCATTCACAAACAGGAACCGGTCGTTGATACCGATGGCTTTTTTGAGGTCACGGATCGGGGTACCCTGCAAGGCTGCCGCCACTTCCACCCTTTCTTCTTTTAATTTTTCATTCAGGCTCTCTGTATGGGTAGCCAAGAGGGTGTTAAATTCAAACAATTCTTTTTTAACAGGTTGTTTTTCGCTGGCAACGGGTTCGGGGGTGGCAGCCTGGTGCAGTAACGTGGGAATTTCTACCGGCATTTCAAACAGCCAGTTGGAAACCGGTTTTTCTGTTTTTTCCGGAGGAGCAGGTTCAGGTGCACTAACAGGCTGAGCGGCATGAACAGATACAGAAGGCAACACCACAGAAACCTTGCTGCCGCTGGATTGTGCCGACTGGTTGACCTGCAACTCTGCCAGCAGCATTTGTGCCGTTACAGCCAGTTTATCGGCATCGGCATGCTGTTCAAATTGTTCTTTCAGTTTGTTGATCAACGTGCCCACTCTTTCCATTGGATGTAATACATTTGGGGGTTACCAATTTGTTGGGATTGCTTAAAGTTACAAACGTTTTCCTGTTTAATTTATTTTACTGATGTTTATTGAACCGAATATATCAGGCGAAAGAAGGGGATGGATCGAAGTGATCTGCGGGAGTATGTTCAGCGGCAAGACCGAAGAACTGATCCGCAGGCTGAAAAGGGCCAAGATCGCCAACCTGAAAGTGGAAATCTTCAAACCGGCCATTGATGTGCGTTACGACGAAACCAATGTAGTAAGCCATGATGCCAATGCCATACAGTCTACCCCCATCGATAACTCCCAGACCATCCTGCTGATGGCCGAAGGAGTGGATGTGGTGGGCATAGACGAGGCCCAGTTCTTCGACGATGAGATCCGCCATGTCTGTGAAACCCTGGCACTCAGGGGCGTACGTGTTATTGTGGCCGGCCTGGATATGGATTACCTCGGCCGCCCTTTTGGCCAGATGCCTTACCTCTTGTCCATCGCCGACTATATCACTAAACTTCACGCTATCTGCATGCGCTGCGGTAATATTGCCAATGTTTCCTTCCGGAAAACAGCCCAGGAAGGACAGGTTCTACTGGGCGAGAAAGAGACCTACGAACCCCGATGCCGCAAATGTGCCCATGAGAACTAACCACAGGATATTATCCCTGATGCAGAAAGACCTGCTGCTCGAAACCAGGCAGCAATACACCCTGTATGGCATCCTGCTCTATGTGGCATCCACCATTTTTGTGGTTTATCTCTCTATGGACCAGCCCGAAGAAAAAGTATGGAACGGTTTGTTCTGGGTGATACAGCTATTTGTATGCATCAATGCGGTAGCCAAAAGTTTTTTGCAGGAGAGTAAAGGCCGTATGCTCTATTTCTATTCTATCGCCGGAGCGAGGGATTTTGTGTTGTCGAAGCTGCTGTTCAACGCTTTATTGATGGTGGTGATGAGCCTGTTAAGTCTTGCTGTATTCACCGTATTGCTGGGTAACCCGTTGGAGAATGGCCTCACTTTTATCTTCATCACCTGCCTGGGTAGCATCAGCCTGAGCCTGGTATTTACTTTCCTGGCTGCCATTGCGGCGAAGGCCCAACAGCAGGCTGCCCTGATGGCCATCATGGGCTTTCCCATTATCATACCACAGTTATTGTTACTGATGAAGATATCTTCCACCGCTTTTGCCTCTGTAATACAGGGTGGATGGTGGCAGATGGTGGGGTTACTGGCCGGGCTCGACCTCATGGTGATCGCTCTTGCCGTTATTCTTTTTCCCTTTCTCTGGAGAGATTAGCAATCGGGACGCTCCCAGCGGCCTGAATGCTAATCTCTCTATAATAATATGATTATGATATCCTTCTGTCACACAGAAGAACGTGTACTAGAACCGCAGATGCCTTACCGTCTGCCCCTTATTGATCAGTTGTTTTAATGAATCGATCCCGATCTTCAAATGGTTCTCTACGAACTGGGACGTTACTTTTTTATCACTCTCCTCTGTTTTCACACCCTCCGGAATCATCGGCTGATCGCTTACCAGCAATAAGGCACCGGTAGGAATCTTGTTATAGAAACCCACGGTAAAAATAGTCGCTGTTTCCATGTCAATAGCATAGGCCCGCACTTTGGTGAGGTAAGCTTTAAACTCTTCATCATGTTCCCATACCCTGCGGTTGGTGGTATATACAGTACCCGTCCAGTAATCCACCTGGTAATCACGGATAGTGGTAGAAATGGCTTTCTGCAAAGCAAAGGCCGGCATCGCAGGTACTTCCGGAGGGAAATAGTCATTCGAGGTACCCTCTCCCCTGATGGCTGCAATGGGCAAGATCAGGTCACCGATTTTATTCCTTCGTTTTAATCCGCCGCATTTACCCAGGAACAAGACCGCTTCCGGCTGAATGGCGGTTAACAGGTCCATCACGGTAGCTGCGCCCGGACTTCCCATACCAAAATTGATAATGGTGATCCCATCGGCCGTGGCACACTGCATGGGTCTGTCGGCACCCACTACTTTTACGTTATGCCACTGGGCAAACATGGTTACATAATTACTGAAATTGGTGAGCAGTACATACTTGCCAAAATTTTCCAGCACTTCTCCCGTATACCTGGGCAGCCAGTTATTAACGATCTCTTCTTTTGTTTTCATAATCCGTTGATTTGGCAGATACACATAGGTATCTTTGAAAAAAATAATTGGCTAAATTACAAAAATTAGCCGCTATCGCCAAGCCCATGATCCCTGTCAGCTATCCACAACACGATTTCCGCTTTAAACAGGAAGATGAAAAAGAATGGATCTTCGATGGGTTCCGCAAACAATGGGTCCGCCTTACACCCGAAGAGTGGGTACGGCAGAATATGCTGCAATACCTGGTGCAGACCTTACACTATCCCGCTTCCTTAATTGCAGTAGAGAAAGAGATCAGCCTCGGTGAACTGAAAAAAAGGTTCGACATCCTCGTTTACCGCGAATCAACCCCCTGGATGATCATCGAGTGTAAAGAAATGGGCGTACCCTTAAGTGAGGCGGTACTCAAACAGATCCTGAACTATAATATCAGCCTCCGTGCCAGCTATATCATCATCACCAACGGATCAGATACAGCAGGCTTCGACTTACGCAACGGAACAGCGGAATCCATTACCGGTTTCCCTTCGTTTTCTTAACACTTTCTCACCATTTAAATTAGAGCCTGTAAAGTCATAGAGGTCAGGTTCATGCCCAAATAAAAAAACCGCTGTAAAAACAACGGCTTTTGAAATGATATAGTCAACCGAAAAGAACTTCAACATTCGTCTGTTCCTTGTTCGATATTCTTCTATTCATCTGTTCCCTATGGGAAGATCCCCAGTTCCGCATACGTAGTACCCACTTTATTGATGGCACATACATAAGCAGCGGTACGCATATCAGGAATCTCCGGGTTGCTTTTCCAGATCTCCATAATCTCGCGGGTAGCACCGATCATGGTTTCTTCCAGTCCGCTGTGCACCAGGTCAATCTCATCTGCACCGTGCATAATCCGGTTACGCTCACTCGATTCCACTTTTTTAGAAGTCAGGCTTTCCATCTGCTCCAGGATCCGCTCGTTCATATTTTCAGTGAACCTTTTTTCCATCCTTCCATAACGTACATGACTCAGATTCTTTAACCACTCAAAATAAGATACGGTTACACCACCTGCGTTCAGGTACATATCAGGCACTACCAGCACCCCTTTTCTGGCAAATACATCATCTGCTTCAGGGGTTAACGGACCGTTAGCTGCTTCGCCGATTACTTTGGCTTTTACGCGTTCTGCATTCTCGCCATTGATCACATTCTCCAATGCAGCAGGAATCAGCACATCACATTCCAGTTCCAGCGCATCGCCGCTTTTAGCGAGGTTGGTAGCACCGGGGAAGTTCAGGATAGATCCTGTTGCTTTTCTGTGCTGGAATACTTCTTCTTCGTTTAGTCCATTGGCGTTATAGATAGCACCTTCATATTCTGCGATCGATACTACTTTGGCACCATGCTCGCGGAAGAATTTAGCGCAGTGATAACCCACATTACCCAATCCCTGTACCACTATAGTCTTACCTTCCACACCCACTGTCATGCCCTGTTTGGCCATAACATCCGGCATATTCAATACTTCACGGATACCGAAGAATACACCCAGTCCGGTAGCTTCTTTACGGCCACGCACACCACCTTGCGTGATAGGTTTACCGGTTACACAACCGGCTGCATCAATTTCGCCGGGCTTCAGTGACTGATAAGTATCAACAATCCAGGCCATTTCCCTTTCACCGGTTCCGTAATCAGGTGCAGGCACATCAATACCAGGTCCGATAAAATTCTTTTTCACCAGTTCGCTCGTATAACGGCGGGTGATTTTCTCCAGTTCGTACACACTGTGTTTTCTGGGATTGATCTTGATACCGCCTTTGGCACCCCCAAAAGGCACATTCACGATCGCACATTTGTAGGTCATCAGCGATGCCAGTGCCATCACTTCGTCCTGGTTCACTTCTTCGCTGAAACGGATCCCGCCCTTACAGGGCGATTTGTGCTGCGAGTGCTGCACACGATACGCTTCAATCACTTCAATACTTCCATCATCCATCTTCACCGGGAAACGCATGCTGTACACACTGTTACAGGCTTTGATCTGCTCCAGCAATCCCTTTTCCCACTTGGTAAACTTTGTAGCTTTATCAAAGCTCTTTTCTACGCTTTGAAAGAAGCTATACACTTGTTGACTTGACATGAGTAATAGTTTTAATTTTGACTTTATGTAACAGGCAGCTTACCTGCCGTTGAGCTTTGTTGCGCCGGTAAGGGGTGAATTGTCAATGGACAATGGTCAATAAAGCAGACACTCACAATTGACTATTCACCATTCACCATCACGAATTTTTCTCCAGCTTGCTGATCTTCCTGTCCAGGTTAAACACATACGCGAACAAACCCAGTAATATGGTTACCACAACGGCCACCACTACATAGATCTTTCCATTGCTGCGCATGAGGTCAGCATTCTCTGCCACAGCTTCCTGGGCCTGCACGGCTGAACTGGTTACCAGCAAGAGCAGCAGACTAAGTATTTTTATCCCTTTATGCATCATTTAATCTTTTATGGTTAATAAGTTGAACCCGGATCCGCAAAGTAGTAATCCATACACTTAGTAAGGTCCAGCCGATAAATGCGGGGTACATTACCATTCGCATGTTATTGGTCGTATCCTTCGGGTTCAGTCCGGGATTACCCTCACTGCCCAGTCCACCGGGATGCAGACTCTCCGCCAGTCTTGGCAAGATCCAGATCGTGGGAAACAACATGAAATAGGCGAAAATATTATACACAGATCCGATCCTCGCCTGCTTCTCTTCATCCTGCAAACTTCCTTTCAGTACAAAATAAGCGAAGTAGATCAGCAGGGCGATAGCGGTACCGTTCTGTTTGGCATCACCACTCCAGGGTTTCCCCCATTGGTAATTGGCCCAGATCATACCGGTTACCAATCCTAATATTCCGAGTACGGTTCCGGTACGGGCGAATTCGGTGGAATAAATCTCGTCTGATGCCTGCTGGTTACGTAGATATTTGATCGCATACACAACAGAAACGGTAAAACAAACCATCATGGCGATCCACATGGGAACATGAAAGAAGAGATTACGGATGGTTTCTTTCAGGGGAACACCGGGTGGGGATGGCACTTCAACCATAAAGCCGTAAGAGCAGGTATACAGGAGTAAAACAAAACTTGCTATCTTCCACCAGGATTTTCGGATCATAAGCTGATTTTTACAGAAACGCTTTATCAGTTTTCGGAAACTAACAATTGTGAGCGCAAAAGTAAGTGAAAGGGCGCCAATAAAAGTAGTGTTTGTGTAAAAAATACCTGTTGAAAAGTTATTTTACTGCAACCCGCTTTTTTCGCTGGAAAACCGCCTTTTATAAGCGCAAATGTACCCAGGGAAGTTCCCCCCGCTAACAGATTTTAACTACCCAATCATTTTCCCATTTATCTTTACCCATGCCCCAGCCCCTGCTAACCATCAAGCAACTCAGTATCGATTTTCTGACCGATGGTACCCGTACAAAAGCATTAAAGAATATCAATATATCTGTTTCCCGGGGCGAGTTACTCGCCATTGTGGGCGAATCCGGTTCTGGTAAATCCGTAACCTCCTTATCCATCCTGCAATTATTACCCGCTCCGCCGGCTATCTATACTTCCGGAGAGATCTTATTAACCAATGGCGACAGCACACTGGATATGTTACAGGTGCCCCGCGAACAATTACAATCCATCCGCGGCAACCGGGTAGCCATGATCTTCCAGGAGCCCATGACCTCACTGAACCCGGTGCTTACCTGCGGTTTTCAGGTGCGCGAAGCGATTCTGCAGCATACTAAAATCAGTAACGAAGAAGCGACACAAAGAACCATCGCTTTGTTTGAAAAAGTGCAGTTACCAGATCCGGCAGGCATGTATCATAGGTATCCGCACCAGTTGAGCGGCGGACAGAAACAGCGTGTCATGATTGCCATGGCCATGAGCTGTGAACCCGATCTACTGATCTGCGATGAACCCACCACAGCGCTGGACGTGACCGTGCAGAAAAACATCCTGCAACTAATCCGCGAACTGCAGTTACAGAACCAGATGGGTGTGATTTTTATCACCCACGACCTGGGCGTAGTAGCCGATATCGCCGACCGTGTGGCTGTGATGTATAAAGGAGAAATTGTAGAACAGAATAACGCTTCCTCCCTATTTACCAACCCGCAACATCCCTATACCAAAGCCTTACTCGCCTGCCGTCCTATGCTGCATCCCAGAGGAGAACGTTTACCCGTGGTGAGCGATTTTATGGAGGTAGACAGTGCAGGGAACATCAGGGAGAAGTCTGGAGTTAGGAGTCTGGAGTTAGGAGTAAGTAACCAGTCAGCACAACGCATATCCCCCAACTCCCAATTCCCAACTCCCAACTCCAAACTCCTAACTGTTACTAACCTCAAAGTCTGGTTCCCCACCCAAAAAACATGGCTGGGCAAAGTAACCGCGTATACCAAAGCGGTAGATGATGTGAGTTTTGAACTCTTTGAAGGAGAAACCCTCGGATTAGTAGGCGAATCCGGCTGTGGTAAAAGTACCTTGGGAAGGGCCCTGCTGAGACTGATCGATGCAACAGATGGATCTGTTCAATACAAAAACCTGGACCTGCTCACAGCCAGCAGCTCACAACTCAAAGCTCTCCGAAAAGATATGCAGATCATTTTCCAGGACCCCTACTCTTCGCTCAATCCCCGCATCACCATCGGCGATGCCATTGCGGAGCCGTTGCAGGTGCATGGGTTAATTCATCACCGGAAACAACAGAAAGAGAAAGTGGTGGAGCTGCTGGAAAAAGTGAACCTGCTGCCGGAACATTACCATCGTTATCCGCATGAGTTCAGTGGCGGACAAAGGCAACGGATCGTGATTGCCCGCGCCCTGGCTTTACAGCCTTCCTTTATTATCTGCGATGAAAGTGTGTCGGCCCTCGATGTAAGTGTACAGGCCCAGGTGCTGAACCTGCTGAACGACCTGAAAAAGGAGTTCGGGTTCACGGCTATCTTCATTTCGCACGATCTGTCGGTGGTACGGTATATCAGCGACAGGATCATGGTCATGAACAAAGGCCGGATAGAGGAAATGGGATGGGCTGACGAAGTGTACAATCACCCACAAAGCACTTATACACAACGACTTATATCGTCTATTCCCGGTATCAACCGGTAAGATATCCACAGCCCTTAGCTACCGAAACTGGCTCAAATTGGCACATTCCTTATCTTATCTTACCTTTGCCGACTTCTGAAATTCATGCCGTAACATGAAGTTAGTGCCTCCTGCCGCTCTGGCGGGACAACAAACTGATTGTGGCTATCATCTTAAAACAGGATTAGACACATGAA
>Ga0255338_1002936_pt1 | contig 22371 bp, 20 predicted proteins | sample MeOH1_35cm_T4_19_FD_203715 | JGI IMG/M metagenome (GOLD analysis project Ga0255338, IMG submission 203715) | Sandy soil microbial communities from University of British Columbia, Vancouver, Canada - MeOH1_35cm_T4_195 | ecosystem: Engineered > Artificial ecosystem > Sand microcosm > Unclassified ...
GCGCCGATGTTCGATGGTCTGTCGCTTGATCCTTTCGCGCTGTTGGATGATGGCCGGAGCCCTGCCGAAGTAGGCGTCGGCGGGCGTCACGTTGTTCAAGCTCTCGTGATAACGCTGGTGGTTGTAGTGCTCGACGAAGGCTTCGATCTGGGCCTCGAGATCGCCGGGCAGGAAGTAGTTTTCCAGCAGGATGCGGTTTTTCAGGGTCTTCTCTATTCGGCGTGTTGAGGTCAAGCGCTTTCGAGCTTCCCGCTGCACCGGTATTTGACGTCATTCGCGGGGCCGCGCTTCTCTTCGGGCTCATGAATCCCCTCATTTTCCCGGACTCGAAAACGCCTGATTTTGAGGTTCCGAGGTCGTGCTGAAGGACATCAGCCGGCTTGAGGGGAACGATGCGCGGGGCGAAGAGACGATTTGATTTTGTTCATGAATTCGTTATCCGGGTGTTTGCCGACAACGTGCACGCCAAGCGCATCCTGTCGTTGGCCAACGGAACGCTTGGGGTGATGACGGGAGCGGCTCTGGCGGTTTCGTTGATCGGCCATGCGCTCGCCCACGCGCGTGGATTGGTGTCGAAGTCGGCGATCAAGCAGGTCGACCGGCTCCTGAGCAACCCGGGCGTGGTCCCGTGGGACTTGTTCGGCTCGTGGGTCGGCGAGGTGGTGGGCGCTCGGCGCGAGATCGTCGTGGCGATGGACTGGACCGACTTCGACGCCGACAATCAGTCCACGCTCGCCCTGCATCTCGTCACCCGTCACGGCCGAGCGATGCCGCTCCTCTGGCTGACCGTCGACAAGGACGAATTGAAGGACCAGCGCAACGATTTCGAGGACCTGTGCCTGTCGCGGCTGAAGGCGCGGCTGCCCGAAAGGCGTGGCGACGACGATCCTGGCCGACCGCGGTTTCGGCGACGTCAAACGGTTCGAGTTCTTCGAAAGCCTCGGCTTCCAATACGTCATCCGTTTCCGAGGCAACATTCACGTCAGCGCGGCCGACGGCGAAACGCGGCTGGCCGCCGATTGGGTCGGCAAGCACGGGCGGGCGCGGAAATTGCGCGACGCCGAAGTTTCGGCCGCCCGCCAGAAGGTCGGCGCGGTCGTGTGCGTGAAGGCTGTGGGCATGAAGGAGGCTTGGCATCTGGCCGCCAGCGACGCCTCGCTGTCCGCGCCGCAGATCATCAAGCTCTATTCCAAGAGGTGGACCATCGAACCCAGCTTCCGCGACAGCAAGGACATGCGCTTCGGCATGGGGTTGGGCGCGCTCAGGATCGACGATCCAAGGCGCCGCGACCGCCTCCTGCTCCTCAATGCCTTCGCCATCCTGCTGCTGACGATCCTGGGCGCCGCCGGCGAAAGCCTCGGCATGGATCGTCAACTGCGAACCAGCACCGCCAAACGCCGTGTCCACTCCCTATTCCGACAAGGCTGCCTGCTCGCCATTATGGTCGAACACGGCGAAGGTATCGCCGTGCTTGAGCGTGCGCGGCCGCCGCTCCTGCAGCGAGGCGGCTGCCGGGATGAAGAACTGCGCCAGCGGCGTGCCCGGTGCGCCCGGCGTCGGGGCATGTACGACCGCTTCCGCACTGGTCATGCCGTGCATGAGGACCTACCCGCTCAGGCGACAGCGCGCAATTCTATGCCGTCGGCCAGTCCGTTGCCGGTGGCGCTCGCCACGGAGGGAATGCCCATGGCAGCGCGGCGCAGGCTGGGAAGATCACGATAGATGGCGAGATAGTCGAGCGCCATCCGCTCGGCCGTGAAGCGCTCCTCGAAGGTGGCGCGCACCTCGGCGCGGTCGAGCTTGTCAACCGAGCGCACCGCCGCCACCGCCTCGCCGATGTCGCTCACGATGAAGCCGCTGACGCCGTCGTCGATCACCTCCGGCACCGAGCTGTGGCGAAAGGCGATCACCGGCGTGCCGCAGGCCATCGCCTCGATCATGACCAGCCCGAACGGCTCCGGCCAGTCAATCGGGAAGAGCAGCGCGCGGGCATTGCCGAGGAAATCGGCCTTCTGCTGCTCGGTGATCTCGCCGATGAACTCGACATTGGAATGTCGCGCCACCATGGGGCCGATGACATCCTCCCAATAGGCCTGATCCGCCTTGTCCACCTTGGCGGCGATCTTGAGCGTCATGCCGGCGCGGGCGGCGATCTCGATGGCGCGGTCGGGCCGCTTCTCCGGCGAGATGCGGCCGAGGAAGGCGAGATAGTCCCCTGCGGGACCGGGGGTGAAGGGTAGGACGTCCCTCGGCAGGCCATGGTGCACGGTGCCGGCCCAATGCACCAGCGGCATGGGCCGGCGCTGATCGTCCGAGATGGAGACGAGCGGATAGTGCGGGAAGGCGGAGTAGAAGGCCTTGAGGTCGGGCAGGTCGAGACGGCCGTGCAGCGTCGTCACCATGCGGTCGGCGAAGCCGCTGGCGAGAGGTTAGTGCAGGAAATCGACGTGAAAGTGCAGCACGTCGAACGCGTCGGCGCGGCGGCGCACCTCATCCAGCATCATCATGTGATAGGGCAGCGGGTCCCTGACCTGCGGATTGAGCCTGAGCGCCATGTCGCAGCACGGCACCAGCTCGGCTTTGGTCTTGGAATCGCCGCTGGCAAACAGCGTCACCTCATGGCCCTGCCGGACCAGTTCCTCGGTGAGATAGGACACGATGCGCTCGGTGCCGCCATAGAGCCGTGGCGGGCAGCATTCCGCGAGCGGGGCGATCTGGGCGATCTTCATCGGCAAAACCTCCTCGTTTGAGCAAAGCGTTGACAATGAGCGCGGGTCGGAGAAGTCCGGTGGCCACCCAAGGGGGGCGTGGCCCCCTTCTTCGTCATGGAGGCCGCTGCAGTGATCGAAGCGATCCGGTCCGTCCGGCACCTGCCGCGACGAACCCGAGCGATAGCGGCCGTGCCGGGCAGACCTCCCCGGTTGGCGATATCGTGGAGATGCCGTGGGCGGCGCCCGGCGCAGCTCGGTTGATGGAAGTGCAACCGCCTCGTTCGAGGCGAGCGCGTGCCGGTGTGAGAGCCGGTTCATGCTGGAGCGAGAAAGCGGCCCGAAGCGGTTCCGGGCCCCGCCTGGTCAGAAGTCCATGCCCGCGCCTGCGGGAACGGCGGGCGCCGCTTCCTTCTTCGGCTTCTCGGCGACCAGAGCCTCCGTGGTGATCAGCAGCGAAGCGACCGACGCGGCATCCTGGAGCGCGGTGCGCACGACCTTCGCCGGGTCGATCACGCCATTGGCGACGAGGTCCTCGTAGGTGCCGGTCGCGGCGTTGTAGCCCCAGTTGTAGTCGTCCTTCTCCAGCAGCTTGCCGACGATCACCGAGCCATCCTCGCCGGCATTGCTGGCGATTTGTCGCGCCGGCGTCTGAATAGCGCGACGAACGATGGCGACGCCGGCCTTCTGGTCCTCATTGGCGGGCTCAACGGAATCGATCGCCTTCAAAGCCCGCAGCAGGGCGACCCCGCCGCCCGGCAGGATGCCTTCCTCGACCGCCGCGCGGGTGGCGTGCAGCGCGTCGTCGAGGCGATCCTTCTTTTCCTTGACCTCGACCTCGGTTGCGCCGCCGACGCGGATCACCGCGACGCCGCCTGCGAGCTTGGCCAGCCGCTCCTGCACCTTCTCGCGGTCATAGTCCGAGGCGGTCTCCTCGATCTGCGCCTTGATCTGTCCGACGCGGCCCTGGATCTCCGCCTTCGACCCCGCTCCGTCGACGATGGTGGTGTTCTCCTTCTCGATCACCACCTTCTTGGCGCGGCCGAGCTGGGCGAGAGTGACGTTTTCCAGCTTGATGCCGAGGTCCTCGGAGATCACTTGGCCGGAGGTGAGGATGGCGATGTCCTCGAGCATGGCCTTGCGGCGATCGCCGAAGCCGGGCGCCTTCACCGCCGCGACCTTCAGGCCGCCGCGCAGCTTGTTGACGACGAGCGTGGCCAGGGCCTCGCCCTCCACGTCCTCGGCGATGATCAGTAGCGGCCTGGAGGTCTGCACCACCGATTCCAGGAGCGGCAGCATGGCCTGCAAACCGGACAGCTTCTTCTCATGGATCAGGATGTACGGATCCTCCAGCTCGACCCGCATCTTCTCAGTGTTCGTCACGAAATAAGGCGAGACATACCCGCGGTCGAACTGCATGCCTTCGACCACCTCGAGCTCGGTGGCGGCGGTCTTGGCTTCCTCGACGGTGATCACACCCTCATTGCCGACCTTCTGCATCGCTTCGGCGAGGAAACGGCCGATCTCGGTGTCGCCATTCGCGGAGATGGTGCCGACCTGGGCGATCTCATCATTGCGCGTCACCTTACGCGCACGGGTCTTGAGATCGGCCATGATCGCCTCGACCGCGAGGTCGATGCCGCGCTTGAGGTCCGTCGGGTTCATGCCGGCGGCTACCGCCTTGGAGCCTTCCTTGACGATGGCCTGGGCGAGAACGGTGGCGGTGGTGGTGCCGTCGCCGGCAAGGTCATTGGTCTTCGAGGCCACTTCGCGCACCATCTGCGCGCCCATATTCTCGAACTTGTCCTCAAGCTCGATTTCCTTGGCGACGGTGACTCCGTCCTTGGTGATGCGGGGAGCGCCGAAGCTCTTCTCGATGACGACATTGCGGCCCTTCGGGCCGAGCGTCACCTTCACCGCATTGGCAAGCGTGTTCACGCCGCGCAGCATCTTCTCGCGCGCCTCGGACGAGAACTTGGGTCGTGCGGCTAAGCGGAACAGAAAAGTGTCATAAGGAGCCGTTTGGCTCGAGACAGCGATAAATGGTTGCCGGATGGACGTTGAATGTCCTGGCGACGGCGCTGATGGATTTGCCTTCAAGGACGAGTTGACGCGCCAGATCCGCCTGGTCCGGCCGCATTTTTTTCGGACGGCCGAAAGCCACGCCGCGCGCCATGGCGGCCTTTCTGCCTTCGTCGGTCCGGCTCAGGATGAGAGAGCGCTCGAACTGTGCAATTCCTGCGAAGACGGTCATGATCATCATGCCAGACGGCGACGTCGTATCGGCCCATGGCTCATCAAGCGATTGTAATCCAGCGTGTTTTTCGATGACGCGCTCGGCGATGTGCAAGAGTTCAACGGTTGATCGGGCGAGCCGATCGAGGCGCGTGACGACGAGAACGTCGTCCCCGCGCAGGTGATCGATGAGCTTTTCGAGCGCCGGCCGACCGCGAACGGCGCCGGAGATCTTCTCTTCGAACATCCGTTCGCACCCCGCAGCAGCAAGCTTGCCATGCTGGATTTCCAGGCTCTGGTCATCGGTGGAAACGCGCGCGTAGCCGAGTTTCATACGGCGGCCTTGATGGCTGTGCGAAACTTACTGCAAAACACCTCGATTTCGCGCATATGTTTTGCGAAGGAATTCGCCTTGTTTCTCGGCGCTATCCGCCCCCTCCGCAAAAGTTGGGAATTTCGCACGACATGCCCACCCGTCACCTCACGGACGCCCAGCGTCAGGGGTTCGCTCGCTTCGACGGCGAACCGTCGCCCGACCAACTCGCTCGATACTTCCATCTGGACAGAACCGACCGCGACCTCATTGGAACTCTGCGCGGCGACCACAATCGGCTCGGCTTTGCGGTGATGCTGACGAGCGTCCGATTTCTGGGGGCGTTTCCTGTTTCGCCCGCCGAGATCCCCGCGTCGGTCTTGGCGATCGTGATCGAGCAGCTCGCCCTTGAGCCCACGACAAACGTGGACGCCTATTTCGAGGGAAGCCGGCGCATCCGGCACTTGGCCCTCATCCGGAGGCAATGCGGTTTCACGGACTTTGGCGACAACCCCGTGGCGCGCTTCAGGCTGACCCGATGGCTCTACGCCCTGTGCTGGAGCGGCGACGACCGGCCCGGCCCCCTGATCGATCGAGCGGCGGCGTGGCTCATCGCCAACAAGGTGCTTCTGCCCGGCGTCACGGTTATCGAACGATTGGTCGGGAGAATCCGCGATCGCGCGCGGACCAAGCTTTGGCGCCATCTGGTCGCCAGCCTGAGCGAGGATCAGCGCGCGCGCATCGCCGGGCTGTTCAATGCGGGCGACACGTCCACGTTCGCCGCCTTGGACGCTCTGCGGACCGTTCCCACGAAGCGCATGCCAAGCGAACTCTACCGTCACCTTGATCGGCTCGACGCGGTCCGAGCGTTCAATCTGCGGCCATCGCCACCCCGAGGCGTTCCCGCCACAACCCTCGAACGGCTCGCGCGGGTGGCGCGCGTCGGCAAGCCTTCGGCCATCGCCGCGCTTCAGGAGCCCCGTCGGACCGCAACCATTGCGGCGCTCTTCCATACGCTCGAAGCGGCGGCCCAGGACGATGCCGCCGAACTGGCCGAAGCTCTGTTGGCCGACATGGTCAAAGACGCCGAAGCCGCCGACAAACAGGCCCGCCTGCGCAGTCTGCGCGATCTCGATGACGCGGCGATCCTGCTTCGCGAGATGGGGCTGTTGGTTCTGGCCGACGACGCCTTGCCCCTCGATGAATGGCGCGAGGCGCTCTACGAGCGGCTGCCCCGTTCCAACATCGAGGCGGCCATGTCCAAGGTGGACGCGATCGCCAAGCCCGCCGAGACCAAGCCCTACGACGAACTGCGAAACCGATGGCGCCGCGCACGGCGCTTGTTCTTCAATATCGCCACCCGCATCGAGACCGGCGCCGCCCCGGGCGGCAAGAGCGTCAAAGCGGCGATCAGCTACCTCCAGGCCGTGGACGACTGGTCGTCTTCCGCCAAGATGCGCGGCGCGCCGACCGCCGCGATCCCGAAGGCATGGCGGCAACATGTCCTGGATCAGGATGGCAGAGTGCGGGACCCGAAGGCCTATGTCTTCGCGATCATCGAGGCGTGGCGTCTCGCCATCAAACGGCGTGACGTGTACGTCATGCCCGGCATCCGATACGGGGACCCTCGCAGAGGGATGCTCGAGGGCGAGTCCTGGCAAAACTCCAGGTTGATGGTCGCCCGCGCTCTCGGCCGATCTTTGGAAGCCGGCGCCGAAATCGATGGTCTCACCGGCCTTCTCGACGAGGCTTATCGACATGTCGCCGCTCGCGCCGGCGACAATCCCCACCTGCGTTTCGAAACAGTCGCCGACAAAAAGGAAATCGTTGTCACACCCCTCGACAGGCTCGATGAACCCGAGAGCCTGCGCGCGCTCCGCGCCGCCGTCCAAACGCGGATGCCGAAGGCCGGCATGCCCGATATCTTTCTCGAAGTCATGGCGCGAACCGGATTTGCCACGTCTTTCACCCACCTGAGCGAACGCCAGGCCGCCGTCGAACATTTTGAGACGAGCCTGTGCGCCGTTCTGGTCGGCGGCGCCTGCAACATTGGTCTGGAGCCGGTTGTGCGCGCGGAATTTCCAGCTCTGCGTCGAGACCGGCTTTCCTGGGTCAATCAGAATTTCATTCGACCCGAAACCATGGCCGCGGCCAATGCCGCGATCGTTTCCGCGCACAATCGGCTGGATATCGTCCGCCAATGGGGCGCCGGCGAGGCGGCCAGCGCGGACGGCATGCGTTTCGTCGCTCCATCGAGCGCCATACACGCCGGTCCCAATCCCAAATACTACGGCCAGGAGCGCGGCGTCACTTGGTACAATATGCTCTCCAATCAGTTCAGCGGTCTGGCCGGCGCCGTCATTCCTGGAACGCTGCGTGACAGCCTGGTCGTCCTCGCTCTCCTGCTGGAGCAGGAAACCGAACTGGAGCCGCTGGAGATCATGATCGACACCGCCGCTTATTCCGACGCCATTTTCGGCTTGTTCTGGCTCCTCGGATACCAGTTCAGCCCCCGTCTGGCGGACATCGGCGGCGTCAAACTCTGGCGCATCGACCGTCAGGCGAGCTACGGGCCGTTCGATGCGATCGCCTGGGGCAGAATCAAAATCGATCTGATCCGGGAAAACTGGGCCGATCTGATCCGTTTGGCCGGATCGCTCAAGCTCGGCCATCTCAAGGCCGCCAGCGTCATGCGAATGCTGCAGGTCAAAGACCGCCCGACAACGCTGGCCAAGGCCCTGTCTGAGCTCGGACGCATCACCAAGACGCTGCACATCCTGCGATACATCGATGACTGCCCGTTCCGGCGACGGATCTTGTTCCAGCTCAACCGGCAGGAATTGCGCCACAAGCTCGGCCGGCGCGTCCATCACGGGGAGCGCGGCGAAATCAGAAGCCCCCTTCGTCAAGGCCAGGAAGAGCAGCTCGGCGCCCTCGGACTGGCCCTCAACTCCATCGTGCATTGGAACGCCGTCTACATGCAGGAAACCTTGCGACAACTCAGCGAGGCCGGAACGCCGCCACTCGCCAATCTCCTGGCGTCACATCAATTTCCTCGGGCGCTACGACTTCTCCTTGCCCGACGCCGTCGCAAACGGAGGCCTCAGACCGCTACGCCAACCTAATTCCGAATGGGACTTTTGAAAAGAAATAATCCCCCTTACGATACTTTCCTGTTCCGCTCAGCCGCACGACCCTTCTCGGGGGCAGATTCTGGATCGTTCATGCGCAGAATCCGGGTCCAATGTTCAGAACCAAAAATCTCGCATTAGGCGCAACAAAGCAAGCAAAAATCTCACAATTAAGTACAATGTCTCAAATTAAGCGCAACGCGAGAGTGGAGGCGGCGGCGCTCGGGCTCGGCATCGCCTTCGTGCCCGCGGGGGCGGCGCGCGAGGCGCTGGCCCGGGGCGCGGTGCGCATGGTGCCCGAGGACTGGTCGCCCACCTTTCCCGACACCGCCCCCTGAGCGCGGCCGCGCCTCAGCGGGTGAGGGTGGCGGTGAAGCGGGCGACGGTGGCGGGGCCGGCGCCGGGATGCTCCTGCTCCAGAACGGCGGAGGCGAAGCCGATGCGGCTGCCCGCATGGCCCATCTCCGCCCGCACCAGCAGCGCCGCGTCGCGCGCCGGCCGCAGGAAGTCCACCACTCCGTCCAGCGGTCGGAAGGCCGGCGCCCACTGCCGGCCGAGATGGCTGAGAGTCTCGAACAGAGCCGCCGCCACGAGGCCGCCGTGCAAGGCGGCGCGGGCCGCGTTGCCCATATAATGGGACCGCCGCGCCAGACGGCCCTCGGCGCGCGGGCCGTCGATGGCGACGCTGAAATCGTCCGGCCCCAGGAAGGCGCCCGTCGCCGGGATGGTGACCGGGGGATAAGGGGTGGCGCCGGTGGGCGCCTCCACCTGCCGCACCATGATCAGGCGCAGGCGCGCGGTGGCGACGAGGCGGGTATCGGCATCGTCCGTGATCATGCGGATGTCGGTCAGCACCGTGCCGGCATCCGCCGCCACCACCCGCCCTTCGCCGATCAGCCCCACTCCGGGCGGCATGGGCGCGAGAAGGCTCAGCTGCAGGCTGATGGTGGCCACCTGGGCCCGCCAGCCGAGCCGGGCCACCGCCACCTGGCCGCCGACGGAATCGGCCAGCGTCGCCATCATGCCCGGGCTGATCGCCCCTGCGGCGTCGGCGATGCGCGGCGAAAAGGGCATCTCGATGCGCGCCCCGTCCGGCTCGGACCGGCCGTAGCGCAGGCCGCACCATTCGTTGAAGAGGAGCACGCCGCCAAACAGGTCGTAGGAACGCGAATGGATCTCGTGATGGATCTCGTCAGGGGTCGAAGGCATCGGGGACATCGTTTCTGGCAGCAGCCTTGGAGCGGGCAGGGGAGCGGGCGCGGCCCCTGCGGGGGGGGGCGGGCGCATCCGGCGGGGCCGGCTCGGGCGCGGGCGGGGTGAGGTCTGGCGGGGTGGGGTCGGGAGCGGGCCCGTCCGAGGCGGTAGGGGCTGCCGGCGCGGGCTGGCTCAGCGAGGGCTCGGAGAGGCTGCCGCGGCCCTGCAGCAGGCCGCCGCGGACGAATTTCACGAAGGTCCCGACGACCCATTCGGGCATCGGCTTCGGGCCGTCCTCGCCCTTGGAATAGCGCAGATAGAGGTAGCTGCGGGCGGCCATGAGCATATAGACCAGCACCTCCAGCTCCTCGGGCCGGAAGTCCGGCAGCTCGCCCTTGCGCCAGCTGCGCTCCAGCGATTCGATGTAGCGCGCGCGCAGCAGGCTGAAATGGGTCTCGTAGGCGAGCGGCGCCGCCACTTCCGCCTCATTGAGGATGCGGAAGAAGGCCGGGTTCATCCGCAGGAACTCGAAGAAGCCGCGGAAGCCGGCCTCTTCTACCCCGAGAATGTTGTTGGCGCCCTGCACCTTCTTGGCGAGATAGTTCAGCAGCTCGCCGCCGAGATTGGGCAGAAGCTGGTCGAACAGATCCTGCTGGGACTCAAAATAGAGATAGAAGGTGCCGAGGGCGAGGCCGGCGCGCTGGGTGATCCGCGCGATGGAGGCGCCGCCATAGCCCAGCTCCCCCACCACCTCCGCCGCCGCGTGGAGAAGCGCGAGACGGTTCTCCGCGGATTTTTCCGCGCGCGTCTTCTTGGCTTTCTTCGGCTTGGCGGTGGGCATCGGCAATCCTCGACCATCGGGACCGGAATTCGGGATACCGTCTAGCGGCGCCCGCGGCCAGTGCGCTGCGGCAGAAAAGTGAGGCGGCTCATCAGGCGCCGTCCGCGATCTGCTGCCGAAGCAGGTATTTCTGAACCTTGCCGGCGGCGGTGCGGGGCAGGTCCGGCACGATCACCAGCCGTTCGGGATGCTTCTGCCGGGCGAGGCCCTGGCCGGCAAGGAAGGCGGAGATGCCGGCGACGGTGAGGGGCGTGCCGTCGGTGCACAGCACGGCGCAGCAGGTCTCGCCCAGCCGTTCATGGGGCATGGCCACCACCGCCGCCTCGCGGATGGCGGGGTGACGATGGAGCGCATCCTCGATCTCCTTGGCCGAGAGATTTTCGCCGCCGCGGATGATCAGGTCCTTCTTGCGCCCGGTGATGACGAGGCCGCCGCCGGGCGTCATCCGCCCCATGTCGCCGGTGCGGAAGAAGCCGTCGGCGTCGAAGGCGGCGGCGTCGTCCTCCGGGTCGAGATAGCCGGCGAACATCTCCGGCCCGCGCGTGGCGATCTCGCCCTCGGCGCCCTCGGGGAGGATGTCGCCGGCCTCGCCGAGGATGCGCACTTCGTGGCCGACGATCCGCCCGTCGGTGTCCGCCGCCGCGTCCGGATCGGCGCGGGAGGCGACGCCGAGCGAGACGGTGGGCGCCTCGGTGGAGCCGTAGACACGGCAGGCGAGAAGCCCGGGAAAGCGCGCCCAGGCATGGCGGATGAGGTCCGGCGGCACCGGTGCGCCGCCGCACGCGAACACCCGCAGCGAGGCGAGCCGGCTGCCCGCCGCCTCGGCCGCGGCCAGAAGCTCGCGCAGAAACGGCGTGGCGCTGACGGTGAAGGTGGCGCCTTCCGCGTCGATCAACGCCAACGCCCGGGCGGCGTCCCACCGCTCCATGAGGATGGCCGGGATGCCGTAGGCGAAGGGCATCATCAGGCCGTAGAGGAAGCCGGTGACGTGGGTGACGGGCGAGGCCATCAGGGTGGCGTCCCGCCCGGCGGCGAGGCCCCACCAGCGGGTGACGTTGCCGAGTTCGCAGTCGAGCGAGGCGGCGGTGTGGACCACGCCCTTGGGATGGCCCGTGGTGCCGGAGGTGTACATCAGCAGCCATGGCGCCGCCGCGGTGCCGCGGGCGGGCCCCTCATAGGGCGCGGCGGCGAAGGGGTCGTCCTCCGCGCCGGCCCGCACCCGGCCGATGCGCGCCAGCGCCGGCAGCCCGGGAGCGAGGCGCTCGGCCATCGCCGCATGATCGAAGCCGCGGAAGGTTTCGGGCACCAGGAGGACCCGCGCCCCCGACGCCGCCAGGATGAAGCCCACCTCCGTCTCCCGGTAGATGGGTACGATGGGCAGGCAGACGAGGCCGAGCAGGGCGGTGGCGAGGGCCACCGCCGCCGTCTCGTGCCAGTTGGGCAGCTGGAACGCCACCACGTCGCCGGGCGTCAGCCCCTGCGCCTCCAGCCAGCCGGCGAGGCGGCGGGCCTTGTCCGCGATCTCGGCATAGGAATAGCGCCCCCCGTCGTCCACCAGGCAGATCCGGCCGGGGTCGGTCTCCAGGTGGAGGGCGAGGGCGTCCGCCAGGGTCGTGTCCCGCCACAGGCCTTCCGCCCGGTAGAGCGCGGCCCGCGCGGCGGGCGTGTGGTCGGGCCAGATCCTGGTGGCCATGAGATGCCTCCTGCGGCACGGTTCAAGAAAGGGCGGGCCGGGACACGTCCCGCCGTGGCGGATCGCACCTCGGTGCGGCTGGTACGAAACGGCGACGGGCCCTAGAGCGAGAGATGGCGGTTGCGGATGGCGGGGTCGGCGTCGAACGCCGCCCAGCTTCCGGAGAAGGCGATGCTGCCCACGTTCAGCACCAGCACATGCTCGGTGCAGGCGCGGGCGAACTCCACATTCTGCTCGGCCAGCAGCAGGCCCATGCCATCGCGGGCGCGGATGGCGCGGATCTCCGTGCCCATGGCGTCCACGATGAGGGGGGCGAGCCCCTCGGTGGGCTCGTCCAGCAGCAGGAAGCGCGGCCGCGCCAGCACCGCCCGCGCCACCGCCGCGAGCTGCTGCTCGCCGCCCGAGAGCTGGAAGCCCTTGCGCCCGGCCAGCTTCCGCAGCAGGGGGAAGAAGGCCAGCACCTCCTCGACCGTGTAAGGCGGCCGCGCTGCCGTGCCGGCATGGCCGGCGAGGGCGAGGTTCTCCGCCACCGTGAGGTGGGGATAGATGCGCCGGTCCTCCGGCACCAAGGCGAGGCCGAGCCGGGCCCGGCGGTGTGGCGCCAGGCGGTCGAGATCCTGCCCGTCGAGGCGCACCGCGCCGCGCACCGTGGGGCCGGCGCCCATGATGGACTTGAGCAGCGTGGACTTGCCCATGCCGTTCAGCCCCACCACGGCGACGCCCGCGCCATCGGCGAGGCGCAGCGAGATGTCGTGCAGAACGTGGCTCTGGCCGTAGAAGGCGTTGATGCCGGAAAGCTCAAGCATGGCCGCCGCCCTTGCCGAAATAGATCTCCTGGACGCGGGCGTCCCGCCGCACCTCCTCGGGATCGCCGCTGGCGATGATCTCGCCGTAATTGAGCACGGTGAGGCGGGTGGCGAGGCCGAACACCACCTCCATGTCGTGCTCGGTGAGCAGCAGGGTCAGGCCCTCCTCCTCCCGCAGTCGGTTGATGAGGGCGACGACGGCGCGCCGGTCCTCCGGCGCCATGCCGGCCGTGGGCTCGTCCAGCATGATCAGCTTGGGGTGGAGCGCCAGCGTCAGCAGCAGTTCCAGGCGCTTCTTGTCGCCGTGGGAGAGGGTGGCGGCGGCATCGCCGGCGCGGCGGTCGAGGCCGTAGGAGGCGAGCCGCTCCATGGCCTCCTCCTGCAGCGCCCGCGCCGGGGTGAGGCGCCACCAGCGCCCCGCCGAGGAGCCGTTGATGCGCTCGCGGCATTCGAGGGCGAGCACGACGTTGTTGAACACCGTCTGCTCGCCGAACAGCCGCGCCACCTGGAACGTGCGGCCGATGCCCCGGTGCACCCGCTGCCAAGCGTCGAGCCGCGTCACGTCCTCCCCATCATAGCGGATCGATCCGGCCTGCGGGAAGATCTCGCCGGACAGCACCTTGAACAGGGTGGTCTTGCCGGCGCCGTTGGGGCCGATGACCACATGGCTCTCATTGGCCTCCACCGTGATGGCCACGTCCTTGAGGACGCGCACGCTCGGATAGGCGAAGGTGAGGCCGTGGGCTTGGATCAGGCTCATCGCGCGCCCTCGCGCGCCAGCCGGCCGGAGAGGCGGGCGAGGGTGCCGAGGATGCCGCCCGGCATCGCCAGCACCACCAGCAGCAGCGCGCCGCCCACCACCAGCTCGGCCATGCCGGTCATGTTGCGGGTGCCGTGCTCCAGACCGGCGAAGACGATGGCGCCGACGGCCGGACCCCAGAAGCGGGCGCTGCCGCCCAGCAGGCAGAACAGGATCGGCAGGGCCGAATAGGACCAATGGGCGATCATGGGCGTGATGATCTGGCTCCACGGCGCCATCAGCGCGCCGGCGAGGGCGGTCATGGTACCGCTGATGAGGAAGGCGTTTTCGCGGTGCCGGCGCACGTCGACGCCGAGGAAGCGCACCCGCTCCGGCTCCTGGCGGATGGCCGCCAGGATGCGGCCGAGGCTGCCGTGCCACACCCACCACAGGGCGCCGCTGATGATCGCGGCTGCGACGACGAGCAGGAAGTAATAGCGGTCTCCGGTGGCGAGATCGACGCGGAACAGCCCGAAATCCAGCACCGGCCGGGCGATGCCGATGAGCCCGTCCTCGCGGCCGAGGGCGGTGGTCTTGCCGATCACGGTATAGATCAGCTGGCCGAGGGCGAGGGTGAGGATGGCGAAATAGATGCCGCTCGCCCGGCGCAGCGCCACAAGGCCGATGAGGAAGGAGAGCGCCGCCCCCACCGCCGCGCCGAAGGCGATGGAGAGGATGAAGGGCAGGCCCGGCGCCGAGCGCGCCATCCACGCCGAGGCATAGGCGCCGGCGGCGAAGAACGCCGCCTGGCCGAAGCTCACGAGGCCGGTGAGGCCGAACATGAGGTTGAAGCTCAGGGCGAAGACGATCTGGACCAGCACGATGCCGGCCAGAAAGACGAGGCCCTTCTCGGCCCAGAAGGGCAGGGTGGCGAAGGCCGCCAGCACCAGCCCGGCGACCAGGGGCGTCAGGACCCCGAAGGAGCGGCTTTGCGGTGGGTGAGGCATGGTCAGCGGATCCCGCTCAGGAGGCCCTGGGGCCGGAACAGAATGATCACAGCGACGGCGACGAAGAAGAAGATGCCGGGGAATTCAGGCACATAGACGGTGCCGAACGCATCGACGAGGCCGAGCAGAACGGCCGCGAGAAAGGCCCCGCGCACATTGCCGATGCCGCCGACGATGATGACGCCGAAGGCCTGGATGATGTAGGTGCCGCCGAGCGCCGGGGAGAGGCTCTGATTGGGCGCCAGCAGCCCGCCGGCAAGCCCGGCGAGGGCGAAGCCCGCCACCACCGCCACGGTGAAGATGGCGGTGACGTTGATGCCGAGCAGGCTCGCCATCCACGGGTCGAGGGCCACCGATTTGAGGATCCGCCCGGAGGCGGTGCGGTGGAGCCAGAGATCAAGCGCGAGATAGACCGCGACGCCGGCGGCGATCACGAACAGGGCGTAGCTGGGCACGAACAGGTCGCCCACGAACAGGGCGCCGCCCAGCCCCTCCGGCGGGCTCATGGAGAGGAAGTTGCCGCCCCAGCCCGATTTCACCGCCCCCTCGCACAGCAGCAGCAGGGCGTAGGTGGCGACCAGGGAATAGGAATCGTCCACCCCCTTGAGGCGGCGGAACACCACCCTGTCCACCACGAGCCCCATGGCCCCCACCGCGGCCGCGCAGGCGACGGCGATGCCCAGGAAGGCCGCCACGCTCGCCGTTCCCGGAACGCGGTTCGTGACGGTGAACGCCAGATAGGCGCCGATCATCACGAAGCCGCCGTGGGAGAAGTTGAGGATATGCAGTATTCCGAAGATCAGAGTGAGGCCGGATGCCACCAGGAACACCGACATCGCCCAGACGAGCCCGTTCAACGCTGTCGGCAAGACCTCGCTCAACATCGCAGGACCACCTTTTGGCTGGACCACCATTGGATTGTGATGCGGCGGGCAAGCAGGGCGCGCCGCCGCGGGTGCGCCCCTCCCGCGGCTCAGCTCACCACTGCACCGGCGCGCCGGGGGTGGGCGGCTCGATGACTTCGGCGCCGGGCACGACGCGGAAATCCACCACCTCGAAGCCCTCCGGCGTCTTGGCGCCGCGCAGGCGATACTGCACCACGGGCTTGATCGCCTGGTGGTCCTCGGCGCGGATGGTGCGCGGGCCGGTGGCGCTGTCGAAGGTGAGGCCCGACAGGGCGTCGATGACGGCCGGCGTCGAGGCGTCGCCGCCGGTCTTCTTCAGGGCCGCGGCATAGGCCATCACCGCGGCGTGGCCCTCGCTGAGGAAGCCGTCGGGGAATGTGTCGCCGGTCCGCGCCACATAGGCGGCATAGAGCCGGTCGTTGATGGGGTTGCCCTTGAAGGCGCCGAAATACCAGTGGGAGCCGACCCACATGTCCGGCGTCTCGGCGCGCATGGCGCGGGCCACGATGAACTCGTTGGCGCTGTCGACGATGGGGCTCTTCTTCTCGAAGAAGCCGTAGGGCCGGGCCTGCTGGAACAGCGTCACCGCGTCGCCGCCATAGAGCGAGACGAACATGCCGCGGGCCTTGGAGCGCATCGCCGAGGCGACGTAGTTGCGATAATCGCTGCCGCCATACTGGGTGAAGATGGGGTCCGCGATCTCCGGCGTGCGGTTGGCGATCTTGGGATAGAAGCGGTTGAGGCCGTATTTGAAGGCCTCCCAGGTGGAGCGGCCATATTCGTGGTCGGGGATCAGCCCGCCCCAGGCCGGCACGTCGGGATGCAGCTCGGCCATCAGCTTGGCCTGCGCGCCCTGCCGCATGAAGGGATTGTCGGTGATGCGGAAGTAGTTGCGGTTGAAGTTCTCGTGGGTCAGCCGCATGGAATGGGCCGCGCAGGTGATCAGGATGGCATTTTCCTGCTGGAGCATGCCGCTGATGGCGAGGGCCACGGCGCTCGACACCGTGCCGAGCAGCATGTTGCAGCCTTCGCCCACCAGTTCGCGGGTCGCCACCGTGGCGACGTCCGGCTTGGCCTTGCTGTCGCGCACCGCGAGCTCGAGGCGGCGGCCATTGATGCCGCCCGCGGCGTTGATCTCCTCCACCGCGATCTCGGCGCCCATGAGCATGGGCCGGCCGAGGGGCTCGGAGGGGCCGGAAAGCGCCGAGATGAAGCCCAGCTTGTAGGGCGCCGACTGCGCCCGCGCCACGGCGGGCGCAGCGATGGCGCCCGCGGCGAGGCCGGCGCCGAAGACCTTGATGGCGTCTCTTCGGTTGAAATGCATCGTTTCCTCCTCGTTGGACCCGGTTCTTCGGACCTCGTTCTTCGCTCAGGCGTCGTCGCGCGCCCGTTCCCGCAGCACGTTCTTCTGGATCTTGCCCGTGGGGTTGCGCGGCAGCTCGGAGACGAACACCCAGCGCCGGGGCACCTTGTAGTCGGCGATGCGGGCGGCCACGAAGGCCATCAGGGCGTCCGGCGCCGGCGCCGGCGCCTGGGGCACCACATAGGCGCACAGGTCCTCGCCGAGCTTGGCGTGGGGCACCGCCACCACCGCCACCTCCTTCACCCCGGGATGCTCGAAGATGGCGTTCTCCACCTCCATGGAGGTGATGTTGAAGCCGCCGCGGATGATCACGTCCTTGCCGCGGTCCATGTAATAGAGATAGCCGTCGGCATCGCGCCGGCCGAGATCCCCGGTCCAGAGCCAGCCGTCGCAGAAGGTCTCGGCGGTGGCCGCGGGGTTGCGGTAATAGCCGCGGGCGACGGCGGGGCCGCGCATCACCACCTCGCCCATTTCGTCGGGCGCGGCGGGCGTGCCGTCGGGCCGCGCCACCGCCACCTCGCACAGCGGCATGGCGGTGCCGAGGGAGCCGAGCTTGCGCAGGGCGTCGCGCCCCGGCAGGAAGGTGCCGGTGGGCCCGGCCTCGGTCAGGCCGTAGGTCTGGCGCAGCTCCACATGGGGAAAGCTCTCGGCGAGGCGACGGATGACCTCCCGCGCCATGGGCGCGCCGCCATAGTCGAACACCCGCATCGCGGAGAGGTCATGACGGGCCGGGTCATAGGCGTCCAGCATGAAGATGTAGACCGCCGGCACGGCGCAATAGACCGTGGTGCGCTCCCGCGTCATGCGCGCCAGCGTCGCCGGCAGGTCCACCGCCGGCTCGATCACCATGGTGGCGCCCGCCCACCAGGCGGCCATCAGGTTGAAGTGGAAGCCGGACGAGGTGAACAGCGGGAAGGGGCTCTGATAGGTGTCGTCCGGCCCGAGGGACAGGGCGCCGGCGATGGCGATGCCGGTGGCCACCGCATTGGCGTGGGTCAGCATCACGCCCTTGGCGCGGCCCGTGGTGCCGGAGGTCAGCAGGATGTCGGCGAGATCGTCCTCGCCCACGACGGGAAAGCTCTCCGGCCGCGGCCGCGCGGCGGCCGTGCGTGCCGCCCAGTCGCCATTGCCGCCTACCCGGATGATGCGCCCGGCCAAAGCGGGGCACGCCGCCACCAGCCCGGCGGCCACGGTGTCGAAGGCCGTCTCGTGGACGAGGAAGCCGCAGTCCATGTCCTCCACCGCCGCGCGCAGCTCCGGCGGGGCGAAGCGGGCGTTCAGCGGCACCACCACCGCGCCGAGGCGCATGGCGCCGAAGGCGATGGCCACATATTCCGCCGCCGCCGAATTGGTCATCAGGACGGCGAGATGGTCGCCGGCCGCGAGGCCGGCCTGGCGCAGGGCTTCCGCCGCCACATCCACCTGGAAGGCGAGGGCGGCATAGGTCAGCCGGCTTTCGCCGCCGGCGCTGGCTGCCACAAGGGCGAGGCGATTGGGCGCCTGGGCCGCGTTGCGCGCCAGGAGCGCCAGCGGGGTGCGCCAGACGATGTCCGGCGGCAAAGGCAGGGTGGACGAAGGCGTGCTCATCCCAGATGCCCGGCTTCCGGAAGGGCGTTGCCGCCGAATGCCACCCAGCCGCCATCCACCGAGAGGCAGGCGCCGGTGATGTAGGCGGCCCCGGCGGAGCACAGGAAGAGCACGGCGGTGGCGATCTCCTGGGGCTGGCCGAAGCGGCCGAGGGGCGTGCGGCGCAGGATGCCCTCGGTGCCGATGCGGCCGCGCGCCATCAGCCCCTCCACCATGGGCGTGTCCACATAGCCCGGGGCGACCGCGTTGACGCGGATGCCGTAGCAGCCCCACTCGGAGGCGAGCCCCTTGGTCATGGTGATGAGGCCGGCCTTGGCGGCGCTGTAGGCGTTGCGGCCCGGCAGGCCCACGAGGCCGGCGATGGAGGCGAAGTTGACGATGGCGCCGGCGCGCGCCGCGGCCATGTGGCGGCCGGCCTCGCGGCTGAACAGGTAGCTGCCGCGCAGGCTCACGTCGAGCACCCGCTGCCAGCGGTCGATGTCCTGCTCGAAGGTCGGCTTCATCTCGTCGGCGATGCCGGCGCAGTTGACGAGGCAGTCGATGCGGCCCCACTGCGCCATGGCGCGGTCGGTCACCGCGCGCACCGCGTCGGCGTCGGTCACGTCGGCCGGCGCCGCGAGGGCGGACGGGCCGAGCTCGGCGGCGAGCGCCGCCGCCGCGTCCGCCGCGAGGTCGGTGAGCACCACGCGCGCTCCGGCCGCCGCGAAGGCGCGGGCGGTTTCCCGGCCGATGCCGCTCGCCGCGCCGGTGACGAGCGCGACGGCGCCGTCGAAATCAAACGCGACGGTTCCCAGCCCTGCCTTGGCCATCTTCCCTCCTCCCCACGATGCCGGCCGCTTCTTGTGGCTTCGGCGCTGCTTGCGGATCCCGGTCGCCGGCGGCTCACGCCTTGGGCAGCCCCATCCAATTGACGATGTTGTTGCGCTGGATGGCCGCCGAGCCGCCGATGATCGGCATCAGCAGGCTTTCGCGCACATAGCGTTCCACGTCGTATTCCTTGGCGTAGCCGTAGGCGCCGAAGATGGTCTGCGCATCGAGCGCGATCTTCTTGCCCACCTCGCAGATGTGCAGCTTCGTCATGGACGTTTCCAGCCGGCACACCTTGTTCGCCTGGGCGAGCTGGGCGGCGTGGGTCATCATCAGCCGGCAGCCGTGCAAGGCGGTGCGCATGTCCGCCAGCATGTGGCGGATGGACTGGTTGGTGCAGATGGGCCGGCCGAACTGCTCGCGCTCCTGCACGTAGGTCCAGCAATCGTCATAGGCGGCGGTGGCGATGCCGAGGGCCAGGGCGGCCACCTCCAGCTTCTCCACGTCGAGGCCGGAGCCGACGATGAAGTCCCAGCCCCGGTTCCAGCCTTCCGGCCCGCCCACCACATGGGCGAACGGCACCCGCACATCGGTGAAGGCGACGTCGGTGGTGGCGGCGCCCTTCATGCCCATGCAGTCGATGCCGGTGATGCTGACACCGGACGTGCCCGGCGGGATGAGGATGATGGAGAGGTTGCGGTAGCGCTCCCCGGCGGGTCCGCTGCGCACCAGCGCATAGATGTAGTCGGAGATGGCGGCGCCGGAGCAGAAGCGTTTGGCGCCGTTGATCACCACGGTGTCGCCGTCGCGCACCGCCGTGGTCTTCACCGAGGCGATGTCGGCGCCGACGTCCGGCTCGGTCCAGCCATAGGCGAACAGGATCTCGCCGGCGGCCACCTTGGGCAGCAGCTCCGCCTTCTGTTGCGGCGAGGCGCATTCCTCGAGATTCATGCCGGCATAGCAGGTGCACATGATGTAGGGCACCGCCACCGCCATGCTGCGGCGGGCCAGTTCCTCGATGACCGCCATGGCGGCGGGGATGTCGCGGCCGGCGCCGCCATGCTCCTCCGCCACGGTGAGGCCCATGAGCCCGAGCGCCGCCAGGCGATCGAACACCGGACGGGGAAAGTGGTTCTCCTTGTCCCAGCGCCGGGCCGCCTCGCGGGGCATCTCGGCTTCCACGAACCGGCGCACGGTGTCGCGGATGAGGGTGATGTGCTCGGGCTCTTCGAGGGTCATGGGGGCCTCCTTCGGCGGGGTCAGCGGCCGGTGAAGACCGGGTCGCGCTTCTCGCGGAAGGCGTTCACCGCCTCCTGGTGGTCGGCCGTCTTGTTGGAGAGGGCCTCGAGGGAGAGGGAGGCATCCATGATGCTGTGGGCGAGCTGCTTGAGCCCGATATTCACCGACACCTTGCTCCAGCGGATGGCCTTCTTGGCGCCCTTCTGCAGGCGCGCGACGAAGGCGTCGACGCGGGCGTCCAGCTCGGCGGCGGGCACGGCATAGTTGATGAGGCCGATCTCGGCGGCCCTGGCGGCGGGCAGGAGCTCGCCGGTCATGAGGAATTCCTTGGCGCGGGCATAGCCGACGAGCTGCGGCCAGATCACCGCGCCGCCGTCGCCGGCCACGAAGCCCACGGCCACGTGGGGGTCGCCGATCTTGGCGGTCTCGGAAGCGAAGATCACGTCGCAGAACAGCGCCAGGGTGGCGCCGAGGCCGGCGGCATGGCCGTTGACCTTGGCGATGATCGGCTTCTCGCAGTCCAGCATGGTGAAGACGATGCGGCGGCCCTCGGCGGCGGTCTTCTCGAAGGCGCCGTCCTCGTCGATCATCTTCTGCATCCACTCGATGTCGCCGCCGGCCGAGAAGGCACGGCCCTCGCCGGTGAGGATGATGACGTCCACGTCCGGGTCGAGGGCGGCGTGGGTGAACACCTCCGCAAGCTCCTCGTGCATCCGCTCGCCGACGGCGTTGAGCTTGTCGGGCCGGCTCATGGTGATGGTCAGAACACGGTCGCGGTTCTCGATCCTGAGCTCGCGGAAAGTCTCGTAGCGCATCGGGCCCTCGTGTTGGTCGTCGCCTCCGCCCGCGTCTTCCGGCGGGCGGGTTCAGAGACCATGTGCGGGGCTTTGGCGTCAAGAAAAATGATTAACAATTCATGATTCATTTTTTGTGCAGCGCACGGCCGTCTGGCGGTGCCTGAAGCGGTCGCCGCGCGCGCTGCGGCGGCGGGCCGGGAGAGGTGCGGGCCGACCCCCGGACGACGCAGGCGCCCGCCCATGCCCCCCATCCCGGCATGGGCCGCGATCCGCGCAGCGGCACCCGGCCGGGGTCCCGCGGCGCTCATCTCTGATGATTTCAAGGGGTGAATTTCATCCCGCCGGCCAGAGAGCCCCGGGCCTCTCGCCCGGGGCCTGCACCGCGCCTCGGCGCGGGCCGGTCCGCCGTTCACGGCGTCAGGCGGCGGTCGCGGTGCCGGCGAGGGTGGCGAGGCGGGTGCCGGGGAGGGCGTCGAGCAGGTGTCGCGTGGCACTTAATTGTAAGAATGCGCCGGTTTCGTTCGGATTTGGCGTTTTATTGTGAGAATCGTGGCTGCAGGATTCTCAAATTAAGTGCATCTGCGAAGAAGTGCACGACCTGCGAGCCTGGGCTATCATATTCTCGGCGGCGTCAGTGAATCGGACCCTGTTGTCACCCATCATGTGACCACGCAGCATTCGGAGCATCTCCGGTCCAGCGCGCTCGACGATGGCCACCCCGGCCAGCAGAGCCGGCCGCAGGTGAAGCGGCAGGATCGGCTTTGCAGGTGTAGGCAGGTTCTCCTGTTCCGTGGCAACAATGCCATCGAGGAGCCTGTTGCAGAATCGCCACCTCGACCGAGGCTGACCGCTTGGGCCAATGACGGCGTGCTGATTCCGTTGGCACAGGCAACGTTAGGGGGAAGAGATGGCGAACTTCTATCGCGAACCGGATCGGCGACAGCGGTTTCTTCTTCCGGTGGACATGTCGGATTGGGTTTCCGACACGGACATGGTTCACCTGCTG
>Ga0255338_1002937_pt1 | contig 22364 bp, 19 predicted proteins | sample MeOH1_35cm_T4_19_FD_203715 | JGI IMG/M metagenome (GOLD analysis project Ga0255338, IMG submission 203715) | Sandy soil microbial communities from University of British Columbia, Vancouver, Canada - MeOH1_35cm_T4_195 | ecosystem: Engineered > Artificial ecosystem > Sand microcosm > Unclassified ...
TCACGAACGGGCCCTGCTGCGCGCCGTATGCGACGAGTTCTGGCTGGTCACCAAGGGCAGCGTCGAGCCCTTCGACGGCGATCTGGACGATTACCAGCAGTTCCTGCGCGACGAAGCCCGTCGCATGCGCGAGCAGGCTGCCGCAGAGCCGAAGGTCATCGCCTGAGATACCCCCCCCCTGGCGGGCGGCGGGCGTTGCATGGGAGGCGAAGCGCGGACGTTCGCCAAGGACTTGAGCAATCGTGCGGACGAGCTTTTAAAGAACGGCAAGCTTGCAAACGCCGAAAATTTGTATAGCGTACCGAGCCCGACGGTACTTGGAACGCACGGCGCGAATATGCTCATGGCTGTCTGCAGTATGAGCGATGGCGGCGTGCGCAATGCGGCCACCAGCGCATAACGTCGTTCCGAACTCGCCCGCCACGAGGCGCTGGCAGGTGGCGCGGACAGCGCGGTTGGCTCGAGGCTGTCGGCGCGCCTCTCCAGGTCAAGTGGCGGCGCGGCCGCGCTGCGCGTGTTGGCGCGTTCCGACCCGTTCCCGCGCGATGAGAACGGCAAGGGGCCGGACAGCTTCATCATCACATTCCGTCCCAGCGACTAATAAGGCACCTCCAGGTGGGCATCACGCTACGCAGCCTGCGATAGGTCTTCGACAACTTGGCCTCGGACGTAAATAGTGTTGGCACCCACGTGGGGATCGCCGTGGCAAAGTCGCTGCGCGCGAGCACGGCCAGTGCGTCGAAGGCGCAAGTTCCTTAACGGTCGCTTCCCGCCAAAAACGGATCTGTGACTACGTTACAGCGACGACTTTGCCTCCTCCTTGGCGCTGCCCTGGATATTGCCATGGCGTGAAGTTCCAGCCACCTCCTGCGCAATTGGCGTTTGCCTGTCAAATTATCCCTATGCGACGGCGCTTGTAGAAAGCATCGATATATTACAATGCAGCAGCGCGGCGTCGGATAATAGCGGTCGCATCATTTTAAGCACCATTTTTGGAATTCCCCCCATGGAAATTAAGGTCAACTTTCTCGATAAGCTACGTCTTGAAGCCAAGTTCGACGACTTCACGGTGGTAGCCGACCAGCCTATCCGCTATAAGGGCGATGGTTCTGCACCGGGCCCGTTCGATTATTTTCTGGCCTCGTCGGCATTGTGTGCGGCTTACTTTGTTAAATTGTATTGCGTAACTCGCAACATTCCGACCGATAACATCCGCCTGTCGCAGAATAACATTGTTGATCCGGAAAACCGATATCAGCAGATTTTCAAGATTCAAGTCGAGTTGCCGACGGATATTTCCGAAAAAGACCGGCAGGGTATTTTGCGCTCCATCGATCGCTGCACGGTAAAAAAAGTGGTGCAAACCGGACCCGAGTTTGTGATCGAAGAGGTAGAGAACTTGGATGCCGATGCCCAGTCGTTGCTGACGCTGAAGCCGGCGTCTGACGTCAGCACCTATATTGCGGGCAAGGATCTGCCATTGGAGCAAACTATCGCCAATATGTCGGGAATTTTGGCGGGCCTGGGGATGAAGATTGAAATCGCTTCATGGCGTAATATCGTTCCCAATGTCTGGTCGCTGCATATCCGTGATGCACACTCGCCAATGTGTTTTACCAATGGCAAGGGAGCGACCAAGGAAAGCGCGTTGGCGTCGGCGTTGGGAGAATTTATCGAGCGCCTGAATTGCAATCATTTTTATGCCGGTACGTTTTGGGGCGAAGACCTCGCCAATGCGGAGTTTTTACATTACCCGAACGAGCGCTGGTTCAAGCCTGGACCCAAAGATGCACTACCGGCTGAAATTCTCGATGAATACTGCCTGCCCATTTACAATCCCGATGGCGAGTTACGTGGCTCGCACCTGTACGAAACCAACTCGGGGAATTTGCAGCGCGGTATCTGTTCGCTGCCGTATGTACGGCAGTCGGACGGCGAAGTGGTGTATTTTCCCTCCAATCTGGTCGAAAACCTCTACGCCAGCAATGGCATGAGTGCCGGTAATACACTGGCCGAAGCGCAAGTGCAATGCTTGTCCGAGATTTTCGAACGGGCGGTAAAGCGCGAAATTCTGGAGGGCGAAATGGCACTGCCTGATGTGCCCCATGAAGTGCTGGCGAAATACCCTGGCATTCTGGCCGGCATTCAGGGGCTGGAGGAGCAAGGCTTTCCGATATTGGTGAAGGATGCTTCGTTGGGTGGACTTTATCCGGTGATGTGCGTCACCTTGATGAACCCGCGAACTGGCGGTGTCTTTGCTTCGTTCGGCGCGCACCCGAGCCTCGAGGTGGCGCTGGAACGGAGTCTGACGGAATTGCTACAGGGTCGCAGTTTTGAAGGCCTGAACGATTTGCCGCAGCCCACCTTTGTCAGTAACGCCGTGACTGAGCCGAACAATTTTGTTGAGCACTTCATTGATTCCAGCGGCGTGGTGTCGTGGCGCTTTTTCAGCGCCAAGGCAAATTTCGATTTTGTCGAGTGGGATTTTTCTGCCCAGGGCGAGAACTCCAATGCCGAGGAAGCAGCAACCTTGCTCGGCATTCTTGAGGACATGGGTAAAGAGGTGTACATGGCGGTGTATGACCAGCTAGACGCCGTTGCTTGCCGGATCTTGGTTCCGGGCTATTCGGAAGTTTATCCTGTCGAAGATTTGATCTGGGATAACACTAACAAGGCACTGTCGTTCCGCGCAGATATCTTGAACTTGCATTGCCTGGACGACGCAAGCCTGGAGGCCCTGCTTGAGCGTCTGGAAAACAGTGAGCTCGATGAATACGCCGACATCGCCACGCTGATCGGCATCGAATTTGACGAGAATACGGATTGGGGGCAGCTGACAGTTCTGGAGTTGAAGCTGCTCATTCATCTCGCCTTGCAGCAATTTGAAGCGGCGCACGAGCTGGTGGGCGCCTTCTTGCAGTACAACGACAACACGGTCGAGCGCGGACTGTTTTACCAGGCATTGAATGTGGTGCTGGAGGTGCTGTTGGATGACGACCTGAACCTGGACGACTACGCGGTCAACTTCCGTCGGATGTATGGCAATGCGCGGATGGACGCGGTGCTGGGTTCAGTGGACGGCAGCGTGCGTTTCTTTGGTTTGACGCCAACCAGCATGAAACTGGAGGGGCTCGACAGGCACCACCGCTTGATTGACAGCTACAGAAAATTGCACTCGGCGCGGGCAAATGTGGCGGCTACCGCCAGTTAGGGCTAAGGATCAAGAAGGCGGTGAAGGACTCCCTCGGGAAGCACTCGCCTTCAGTGTCCGCTTTCGAGAAAGCTCAAAGGCCGCTCGGGGGTCGGGAACCGCCGTTTGCGCACTGCTTGCCGAATGACCGAAATGGCCAGAGCCGACATATCGTAGCGGCTCACAACCGAGGGAAATTCAACTTGTGCATGCAGTTGAAGGGACGAATGCCCCGTGCGTAGCTAATTTTCATCGAATTGCGCCACTGCCGCCCCAAGGATGCCGTGCCGGGAAAGTGCTGCGCCGACGAATCCGCTACCGATCACGTCCTTGACGAAGGCTGCGAGATACTCAAATGCGATCGGACCTCCACGATCAGGTAGTCCCATTGCCTGCCGGATGACCATGAACCGTCCAGGCAGCAAGCGCAGGCCGGCCAGGCGTCCCGCATCCGCCTCGAGTTGCTGCCTTACGCCTGCAGCCACCTCCGCCCCTTCCGCGATAAAGGTGTCCACGACCGCGGGCGAGGTCGGCGCGCGGATGATCTCCGCGTGCCGCAGTTCGCGAGTCAGGAACAGATCATAGGCACTCCCTTTGCCAACCACCACGCGATGCCCTGCCTGGTCGACCTGGCCGTTCTCCATGAGCATTGAATCCTCACGCACCAGGTAGCTGCCTTCGATCAGCACATAAGGGATCGAGAAATGGATCCCTTGTCCGCGCAGCGGGTCGATCGCAAAGAAGCCGAAGTCGGTCCTTTCCGAGCGCACTGCCTCTACCGACTTGCCGGCCGCATCGAACATCACCAGTTCGAGCGGCAGCCCGAGCCGCTGCGCGAGCTCCGTGGCCAGGTCCACGGAGACGCCGGTCGGAGCGCCGCCGCTGGGATTACGCGTGGCAAGGATGGGATTGCCGAGGTTGATCGACGCGCGCAGCCTGCCGGTCGGGGCGAACGCGCGCTGCAGGGCTTCGGTGACTTGCATGGTCTGCAATTCCTGGAAAGAAGGGGAGTGGCCTTGCCGCTGGAGCGTGATGCCGCCCCCTTAGCGTGCAAAGGGAAAGACGACGAAGGACAGCCCTGCCGCAAACATCAGCGCGCATACCAGCAGTGTCCACTTAAAAGCAAAGCGCTGATGATCGCCGAAATCGACGCTGGCCAATCCCACAAGCAGGTAGGTGGAAGGCACTAGCGGACTGAGCAAGTGGACTGGCTGACCGATCAGGGACGCGCGCGCGATCTCAAGCGGAGTAATGCCATAGGTGCCTGCCACCTGCGCAATGATGGGGACCACGCCGTAGTAAAACGCGTCATTGGAGAGGAAGAAGGTAAAGGGCAAGCTAAGCAGAGCCGTGATGGGCGCGAGGTAGGGCCCGAACGATGGCGGCAGCATGGCGAGCACGGCGTGCGACATGGCCTGGATCATGCCGGTGCCGGAAAGGATGCCCGTGAAGATGCCCGCGGCGAAGATGATCGACACTACAGCGAGGATGTTCTCCGCATGTGCGGCGATGCGCTGGCGCTGGTCCGGCAGGTGAGGATAGTTGATCAGAAGGGCTAGCGCCGCGGCCACCATGAACAGTACCGGGATTGGAACGATGTCGGCTACCAGTGTCGCCATCAGCACGAAGGTCAGCGTGGCGTTGATCCAGATCAGCCGCGGCCGCTTGGTGTCGTCTGCCGGCTGAATGCTTGGCAACTGGCCATCCTGGTCCAGGCATGGTGCGACCTCGGTGCGCAGGTGTTTGGGCACCAGGGCCAGCTTGCCGAGCCGGCGCCGTTCACCGCGACCAAGCAGCCAGGCGATGGCCAGTACCGTGCACGCTCCTGCAACGATGATGGGCAGCATGGGCACGAATATCGCGCCAGCATCGAGATGCAGCGCCGCCGCAACGCGCGATGTAGGGCCACCCCAGGGTGTGATGTTCATTACGCCGTTGGCAATGAAGATCACGCACACCATCACTAAGGGCCGCATGCCGAGCCGGAGGTAAAGTGGCAGCAACGCCGATACCGTGATCATGTAGGTGGTGGAGCCGTCGCCATCCAGTGAGACGATCAGGGCCAGCACCGCCGTGCCCACCACCACGCGCAAGGGATCGCCCTTCATCACCTTGAGCAGCACTCGGATCAGCGGATCGAACAGTCCGGCGTCGATCATGACGCCGAAATAGAGGATCGCGAACATCAGCAGCACACCGGTTGGTGCGATGGACTTGATGCCGCTCAGCATCATCGGGCTCAGCTTGGGCGCGAAGCCCGCAGCCACGGCAAAGGTGATCGGCACGATGATCAGCGCGATCAGCGGAGAAAGACGCTTGGTCATGATCAGGACCATGAAGGTCAGAATCATGCCGAAGCCCAGCAACGTCAGCATCATGGGGATGGTTCCTCGCGAGGCGCCCCGGCAGCACAGCCAGGACGGCAGTCGAAAGACACTGGCTGGCGACAGGCGTAGCAGGGCCCGCGCTGCACAAGCGCTGTCCTGCCGGCCATCTCCTTCCGGCACCCTCTAACTGCGTTTTGTTATCTATAAATGCACTTGTGGGGAAAAAAATCCGCCGCGGCGCGACGGGTCCCGCCGATTCAGGCTGCGCTCTTGAAAATCGTGTTGCCGTGAACCTTGCCACGTCGGGCACCTTCCAGATGCTCTCGCATCAGCGAAGCCGCCTTGAGCATGTCCTGCTCGGCAATCGCATCCAGGATGGCCAGGTGTTCCTTGGCCTGCACCTGCCGCGGCTTGCGGTCCTTGGCCTGGCTGTATTCAACCAGGCGGCGCAAGGAATCCATGCGCTTGACCGACTGGACCACGAAGCGATTGCCCGACCATTTGGCCAGCGTTTCGTGGAAGCGGCTGTTCGACTCGAACAGTTCGATCGGCGTCATGGACTCGAAGCCGCCTTCGGCAATCGCCCTCTGCTGCCTGCGCAGCCCGGCCAGTTCGGCCGGATCCGCCTTGAACCAGGGGCTCAGAAGGCCGGTCGGTTCCAGCGCGCTACGGTACAGGTAGCTTTCCTCATAGGCCTGCGCCGAGTCGATCATGGGCAGGAAGCACCAGCCATGGCCGATGCGGCGCTCCACCCAGCCCTCTTCCTGGATGCGCGACAGCACATTGCGCAAGGCGCTGCGCGCGGTCTTGTACTGGCGCATCAGGTCCGCCTCGTTGACCAGGTCAGGAAGCGCGCCGCCCAGGCGGTCTTCCGCGATCTTCAGGTAGAGCGGGTCATCCGGCTCCTGCGAGAACTGCTCCGCGATGCTCGATAGCGCGGCGGCATCGTTGCGCAGGAAATAGCCGCGGTTGTGGTCGTGCACCACCGCACCGATCTCCACCAGGTAGCGCAGGGCCACATTGACCGGCGAGCGCGAAACCCCGATACGTTCGGCCAGCACGCTTTCAGCGAGATGGTCGCCGGCGCGCAAGCCGTCCACGCGCGCAAGGGCAACGATTTCACGGACAACACGGGATTGGAGCTGGGATAGGTTCATGGCAAGACCGGGGTCGTCGGGCGGCGTGGCCCGCAAGCCCGGATTATCCCATCCCGATGCCGCTACCGGAGCAGCAACGCACACCCCTGGGCGGAACTCAATCAATCTGCATCCCCAGTTGCCTGATCAGCCTGGACCATTTGTCGTTCTCGCGCTGAATCAGTGCCGCGAACGCCTTGGCGTCGCCGGCCACGGGCTCGTAGAGTTGGCTGCGCAGCTTATCCGCGTTTGCCGGCTCCTTGAGGCCGGCAAGCAAGGCATCGCTGAGCTTCTGCCGCACTGCGGCGGGCGTTCCCTTCGGCACCATCGCGCCTGCCCACGACGTGGCTTCATATCCTGGAACGACTTCTCCCATGGCCGGCACGTCCGGCAATGCCGTGCCCCGCTTGGCGCTGGTGACTGCCAGCGCGCGCAGCTTGCCGCTGCGGATATGCGGCAGTGCCGCCAACGGATCGGCGATGCAGGCATCCACCTCCCCGCCCAGGACTGCCACCACGGCAGGTCCGCCGCTCTTGTAGGGGACATGGACGAGGTCGATGCCGGCCATGGACTTCAGCATCTCGCCGCCAAGGTGGTTGCCGCTGCCGTTGCCGGCGGAACTGTATGTCAGCTTGCCCGGCCGGGATTTGGCCAGGGCGATGAACGCCTTCAGGGATTTCGCTGGCACGTTCGCGTTGACCACCAGGATGTTAGCCACCGAAGCCATCCACGCCAGCGGCTCAAAGTCGCTCACGGCATAGCCGGGGCGCGCGTACAGGTGCGGATTCAGCGCCATGGTGGACAGATTCACGAACGTCATCGTGTAGCCGTCCGGGGCCGCACGGGCGCCGAGCACCGTACCGATATTGCCCGCAGCGCCCGGACGGTTATCGATGATCAGCGACTGCCCCAGCACCTCCTGTGCCTTGCCCTGCACCGTGCGGCACAGCAGGTCTGCGCCTCCGCCCGCGGCCTGCGGGACGATAAACGTGACCGGTTTGGTGGGGAACGCCGCTTGGGCGAGTGCCGGGCGAATTCCGCTCAGCGCGGCAGCACATGGCGTCGCGACAAGCGCCTGCAACAGCGCACGGCGGCGCGAGTCAATCGGCGGATGCGGGGAGGTGTTCATCGATTTGTGTCTCCAATTCTCTTTTACGTTTACGTTTGCATTTTGCTTTTTGTAATCATAGAATGCACTTAAGCCAAGCGCAAGACAATTTGGCCACACCCCCGGAGATGCCCTCATGACTACCCCGAAAGCCCACCGCCTCGTGCCCCGCAATGGCGCCGCCTGTCCATCCGTGCCGGGGGCCGTCGGCAGCACCCGCACGCTCGCCCGGACCGGCTGCATTGATCCCGCACAAGCGTTCCAGCCCGACGGGCCGCTGCAGTGCACCTGCAGCGAATTCCTGCTCGTGCCTTGAAAACACGAGACGCAGCGACCATGCCAACTTTTGCCTACATCGGCTGCCGCACCACGCGGCAGCGCGCGGCCCGGGGGCAGGGCATCCAGGTCTACCTGATGGGTGCGCCCGGAGAGAGCTGGCGGCCGGTGCAATCAGTCGATGGACTGGAGAACCCGTCCTATCTGCTTGTTGAACCGTGCCGCGGCGTTCTGTACGCCGTTCACGGGGACGGCAGCGAGGTCAGCGCCTTTCGCATCCACCCGGCCAGCGGCCGGTTGGCATTGATGGGTCGGCAGCCCACCGGCGGCCGTAATCCGGTCCACTTGTGCATGACGAAGGATGGCGACCACCTGGTTGTCGCCAACTATGCGACCGGGACCGTGGCGGCTCTCCCCGTAATCGGTGATGGCGCCTTGGCCGCGCCTGCCAGCGTGCTGGCACTGCCGGGACAGCCGGGACCCCATCGCGTCGAGCAGCAAGGCTCGCATCCCCACCAGGCGCTGCGGCTGCGGGGCACCAATCGCTTCGTGTTTCCCGACAAGGGCGCCGACTGCGTGTGGATGGCCGACTTCGACAGCGCGGCCGGGCGCTGGCAACAGCAGACACTGTGGCACGCCACCGCGCGCGAGGGCGCCGGCCCGCGACACGCCGTGCTGCATCCCGACGGCTCGGCACTGTATGTGGCCAACGAACTGGACTCGACGCTGACCACCTATGCATTGACGCCGGACCAACGGCTGTCGCCCCAGCACCTGGTCGCCCTGCTGCCTGAATCGTTTACTGGCAATAGCCGCGCGGCGGGCGTCGCGCTGGAGCCGCGTAGCATGACCCTGTTCATCAGCAACCGCGGTCACGACAGCGTTACGTGCATCGCGCTGGATCGCGACACCGGACTGCCGGCCGGCAGGCACTGGATTTCTGCCGGGGGCCAGACGCCTCGTTTCATTGCCCTGGACGCGCCGGCCCGCCAGCTCATTGTGGCCAACGAGACAAGCGACACCATTCAGGCATTTTTCCTGCATGACGCAGGCAGCAAGTGGCAACTGCCAGGCCTGCCATTCACGGCCGCGCGCACCGGCAGCCCGACCTGCGTGGCCTTCTACCAGACCGATTTCCGGAGCAACAGCCAATGACCCAATCCAACGCGCAACTGCGCATCCCCGCCGTCTATATGCGCGGCGGCACCAGCAAGGGCGTCTTCTTCCACGCCGAACACCTGCCGCAGGACCGCGCCAGCCGCGACAAGCTGCTGCTGCGCGCAGCTGGCAGCCCTGATCCCTATGGCAAGCAGATCGACGGCATGGGCGGCGCAACCTCTAGCACCAGCAAGGTAGTGGTGATCTCCCGCTCGGCCCGGCCCGACTGCGATGTCGACTACCTGTTCGGCGCGGTCTCGATCGAGGCACCGGTCGTCGACTGGACCGGCAACTGCGGCAACCTGACCGCCGCGGTGGGACCGTTCGCTATCAGCGAAGGCCTGGTGCAGGCGCCGCGCGATGGCTGGGCAACCGTGCGCATCTGGCAGGCCAACATTCAAAAACGCATCATCGCCCACGTGCAGATGCGCGATGGCGAAGTCATGGAGACGGGCGACTTCGAACTGGACGGCGTGGCCTTTCCCGCTGCTGAAGTCCGGCTCGAATTCCTCGATCCGGGCGGCGAGGACGACGACGAAGGCGGTGCCATGTTCCCCACCGGCAACAAGCTGGACGCGCTGGACGTGCCTGGCGTCGGCCGCGTCGAAGCGACGCTGATCAATGCGGGCAATCCTGCCATCTTCGTGGATGCCCAAGCGCTGGGACTGCACGGCACTGAGTTGCAACGCGACATCAATGCCAATGCCGAAGTGTTGCGCAAGGCCGAAACCATCCGCGCCCACGCCGCCGTGGCAATGGGTCTTGGCACGTCGGCTGAAGAGGTCACGCGCAACCGCCCCCACACGCCCAAGCTGGCGTTCTTCTCGCCCCCAGCGTCCTATGCCGCCTCCAACGGCAAACATGTAACTGCCGATCAGATCGACCTGGTGGCACGCATCTTCTCGATGGGCGCGCTGCATCACGCCATGACCGGCACGGGCGCAGTGGGCATTGCCGTAGCTGCGGCGATCCCCGGCACGCTGGTGAGCCGAGTGCTCGGCGGCAAGTCACGCGCGGCCATATGCTTCGGTCATCCGTCCGGCATGTTGTCGGTGGGCGCGGAGGCCCAACAGGAGAACGGTGAATGGGTCGTCAGGAAGGCCGTCATGAGCCGGACGGCGCGGCGGTTGATGGAAGGCTTCGTGAGAGTGCCGACGCTTTCAGCTCCCTCGGACAATCGATCGGCACAAGCGTGATACGCAACGAAGGAATACAAATGAAACTCGAACCTGAAATCAAGCAGCTTCCTCTTTTGAACCGTTCGGTGCGCTATGTCTCGATCGCCGGCGTACCGGGCGTCGATCAATTGCCGTTCTCGCTGCGGATCCTGCTGGAGAACCTCCTGCGACAGGCCAGCCGCGGTGTCGACACGCAAGCCGAGATCGACGCACTGCTCGCGCGGCGCATCGGCAGTGGCCTGAGCTTTTACCCGGCGCGTGTCTATGGCCAGGACATCCTCGGCCAGGTGATGCTGGTCGACATGGCCGGCATGCGTGACGCCGTGGCGGAAGCCGGCGGCGACCCGTCGCAAGTCAGCCCCAAGGTTCCGGTCGACGTGATCATCGACCACTCGCTGCAAGTCGACAGCTGGGCCACACCGGATGCGCGACGCATCAACCTAGAGCGCGAATACGAGCGCAATGGCGAACGCTTTGCGTTCCTGCGCTGGTGCAGCAGCAGCTTCGAAGGCGTGCGGATCGTGCCACCTGGCAAGGGCATCATGCATCAGATCCACCTCGAGTACATCGGCAAGGTGGTGTGGACGGAGAAGACTGCCGACGGGGAACTGGCGATCCCCGATACCTGCGTAGGTACCGACAGCCACACCCCCATGATCAACGGCCTGGGCGTGCTGGGTTGGGGAGTCGGTGGCATCGAGGCTGAAGCCGTGATGGTCGGCAAGCCAATCGCTCTCGCGTTGCCGGAAGTTGTCGGCATCGAGGTCAAGGGGACGCTTCGCGAAGGTGTGCTGCCGACCGACCTCGTCCTTGCTATCACACAGCGCATGCGCAGCATGGGCGTGGTCGGCAAGTTCGTCGAGTTCTGCGGCAATGGCCTTGAGACGCTTTCCCTGGGCGACCGCGGCATGATCGCGAACATGGCGCCCGAGTACGGCGCGACTGCAGTCTACTTTCCGATCGACGATCGCACGATGGACTACCTGCGCATGACGGGGCGGGAGGAAGATCAACTCGAACTGGTTGAAGCCTTCGCCAGGGCACAAAAGCTCTGGCGCAGCGCAGACACGCCTTCGCCGCGCTTCGACACGGTGGTGACGCTTGACCTGGACGCGATAAGGCCGTGCCTCGCCGGGCCCCGGAATCCTGAAGACCGGCTGGACCTTGAGACGGTCCCCAGTGCCTTTCTCCAACATCATCAGGAAATCGCCGGCCGGCCGCTGGATTCCAACCGCGCGGTGCCAGTCAGAGGCGAGAATTTCTCTTTGCGCGATGGTGCCGTCCTCATTGCCGCGATTACAAGCTGCACCAATACGGCCAACCCCGTCAACATGATGGCCGCCGGCCTCGTTGCAAAAAAGGCTGTGGCCTTGGGTCTGAAGACGCAGCCCTGGGTCAAGACATCGCTCGTTCCCGGCAGTCATGTCACCGCGGCTGTACTGGAGAAGGCGGGCCTCCAGAGCCCACTCGATACACTGGGCTTCCACGTGGCCGGCTTCGGCTGCACGACCTGCAACGGTGGCTCCGGACCATTGCCCGAGCCGCTGGTCGAAGCCATCGAACGGGAAAAGCTCGTGGGCACCGCTGTGCTGTCGGGAAACCGTAATTTCGAAGGACGGATCCATCCGAACGTCCGCGCTGCCTACCTCGGCTCCCCAGCTCTCGTGATTGTCTACGCACTCACTGGTACCCTGACCGTTGACGTCACCCGCGAGCCGATCGGCGTGGGCGCAAGCGGCAAGCCGGTCTACCTCCGTGACATTTGGCCCTCGGCGCTGGAAATCGCCCAAGCCGTAGAGGGTGCGTATGAGCCGGAGATCTTTCGCGACAACTACGCCGACCTGTTTGACGGCGGCGAGGCCTGGGACGCGCTGGCCGGGGAGCGCGGTGAACGCTTTGCGTGGCAGGACGCCAGCACCTACGTGCGCCGGCCTCCGTACTTCCAGAACCTCTCGCGCGAAGCCACGCCCGTGCAGGACATCAAGGGCATGCGCCCGCTGGTCATCCTGGGCGACTCGGTGACCACCGATCACATCTCGCCATCCGGCGCGATCAGCCTCGGCACGCCGGCCGCTGACTTCCTTCTTGCAAAGGGAATCGAGAAGCGAGATTTCAACAACTACACGACGCGCCGCGGAAACCACGACGTCGCCGTGCGGGCAACGTTCGCCAATATCCGGCTGCGCAACCGTATCGTGCCCGGTGTGGAAGGTGGGGTGACCAAGCTGATGCCGGAAGGTACGCAGATGCGCATCTACGAAGCGGCCACAGAATACCTGCAACGCAATGTGCCGCTCGCAATCATCGCCGGCAAGAACTACGGTTGCGGTTCATCGCGCGACTGGGCGGCCAAAGGCGTCGCATTGCTCGGCGTGAAGGCGGTGATCGCCGAGAGCTTCGAGCGCATCCACCGGACCAACCTCGTCGGCATGGGCGTTCTGCCGCTGCAATTCGAGGCGGGCACGACAGCCGAATCGCTCGGACTCGACGGCAGCGAAACGATTGACATCCTCTCTCTGGCGGACCGCCTCGATGTCTCGGGCCGTATTGAGGCGATTGTCCGCCGTGTCGACGGCACCACGAACACGGTGCCCCTGACGATCAGGCTCGATACCGGCGAGGACGTCGAATACTGGCGTCACGGCGGCATCCTGCCACTGGTCTGGCGCGAGTACGTGTCGGGCAAGTCAGAGGACCACGTGTCGCATTCGGCCGGTCGCATCCAGAGCGAGGTCGGCGGACCGCAGCACGAACTGCCGGATGCCATGCCGGGCAGTGACATGCCCAGCGCCACCCAGGGCGCGACTCTAGGCTGATGGAGAGGGAGGCGCGCCTCCCTCTCCAGCTCCCTTCGTTTTGAGACTCCCGTCGCGCAGCGACGCGCAACGGCGAGTTCGACGGCGCTCATGCTGCGCGGCACGGGAATAGCCTTAGCCTTGCTCATGGCCGCTTTCCTCGACAGTCGGGGCAGCCGGCGCGGCGGTGACCGAAGAACCACCTGCATGGACGTCCTTCAGGCTGGGAATGCGTTCCCAAACCAGCTCGTGCATGACCTTTGAGGCGCTCTTCATGGTCCCCGGGTGGCGGGTCTCATGACGATGGACGGGGATGCGCTTGGTGGACGCCTCCGTGTACGCCTTGGCGAGGGGGACGGGGGTATTTGGCAGGGTGACGCGCCGACCCATGGGGATGAAGTCGTCGCACAGGGCCTGGGCGACGTGCCTGGCATCAGCCGTGCGGCTTTGCTTGCAGAGGACGGCCCTGACCGGCCCCAGACGGAACCCGAACTCGGGGCCGACTTCCAGGCGCTCGAGCAATTCCATGGTGCCGGTGGTGAACTCGCGGGCAGCGAGCGTCTCGGGGACCGCGGGCAGAATGATCAGGGAGGCGGCCAGAGCGTCATTGTTCTGGAGGTGGCCGGCGACGCCCTGGGTGTCGATGATGACGACGTCATGATTGCCGTCGGACATGATGGGGGAGGCAAGGGCACGGGAGAGACGGAACATGCCGTCGGCGCGGGTGGCGAGCTTGTGCTGGAGAGTGCCCTCCGGAACATCGCTGAGGATGATGTCCAGGCCGTCGATCTCGGTGTGCGAGATGCATTCCTGGGTGATGGCCCCGTGGTCGATGACGTAGGTGAGGCCTTTGGGGGCTTGGTGAGCGAGGGGGGTGGTACTTGGAGAGGGAGGGCTGGATATTGGCGTCGATGAGGAGGACGCGCGGGCCCATGTCGGCGAGCAGGCCGCCGAGGGAGGCGGCGAGCGTGGACTTGCCGACCCCGCCCTTGGTGGACAGCATGCAGAACTTGATCATTGTTGGCGCTCCGAAAGTGAAAACTCCGGGAGGGCCAAAAGCAAAGCCCCTTCAGGTCTGAGACCTGAAGGGGCTGGCAAGTACTGATTTCCTGCATAAATACTGGTGGCGAATCAGGGATTCGAACCCCGGACCTGCGGATTATGATTCCGTCGCTCTAACCGACTGAGCTAATTCGCCAAAGAAGACCGCAATTATACATGTGGATTTGGACCTGTCAACACCCTCTCCTAAAAAACTTTGTGGGGGTGCAAGGCGCCTTCGCCGCGCCTGAAAAAAAACCGGCGGACCTTGCGGCCCGCCGGGTGGAGCGACTGATTACCGGATCAGTCGTGCATGAGCTTGTTGCCCTGGATGCCAGGATCAGTCGTTGGCGTAGATGTTCACATCCTTGGTTTCGCGGATGAACAGCGAGCCGATGACCAGGGTGACGCCAGCGATGATGATCGGGTACCAGAGCCCGTAGTAGATGTTGCCGTTCTGGGCCACCAGGGCAAACGAGATGGTGGGCAGCAGGCCGCCGAACCAGCCATTGCCTATGTGATACGGCAGCGACATCGAGGTGTAGCGGATCCGGGTCGGGAACATTTCCACCAGCATGGCCGCGATCGGGCCGTACACCATGGTCACGTAGATCACCAGGATCACCAGCACCATGATGGTGTTCATCTGCGCGGGGTCCGCCTTGGTCGGGTAGCCGGCCGAGGCCATCGATTCGCCCACCTGCTTCTTGAACGCGGCGATCTGTTTCTTGCTGGCGTCGTCGAAGCTGTGGCCCGCCGGTACCAGCGCGGCGTTGAAGGAGGCAATCTCCTTGTCGCCGATCTTCACCGATGCCACCGTGCCGGCCGGGGCTTCCACGACTTCATAGCTGGCCGAGGCTTGTGCCAGGGTCCGCTTGACGATGTCGCAGGAGCTGCGGAAATCGATTTCGCGGGCGATCGGGCTGCCCTGGAAGGAGCATTGCTTCGGATCGGCGGTCACCACGATCTGGGCGCTTTGCTGCGCGCGTTCCAGCGCCGGGTTGGCGTAGTGGGTGAGGGCCTTGAACAGCGGGAAGTAGGTCAGCATCGCCAGCGCGCAGCCGGCCAAGATGATCCACTTGCGGCCAACTTTGTCCGACAGCGAGCCGAAGAAGATGAAGAAGGGCGTGCCGATCACCAGGGCGCCCGCGATCAGCAGGTTGGCGGTGGTGGCGTCGACCTTCAGCACCTGGGTCAGGAAGAACAGCGAGTAGAACTGGCCCGTGTACCAGACCACGGCCTGGCCGGCGGTCAGGCCCACCAGCGCCAGGATCACGATCTTCAGGTTGCGCCACTGGCCGAACGACTCCGTCAGCGGTGCCTTGGAGGTCTTGCCCTCGGCCTTCATTTTCTGGAAGGCGGGCGATTCGCTCATCGACAAGCGGATATACACCGATACGCCGAGCAGCAGGATCGAAACGAGGAACGGAATGCGCCAGCCCCATACGTCGAAGTTCGGACCGGTCAGATTGCGGCACACCAGGATCACGATCAGCGACAGGAACAGGCCGAGCGTGGCGGTGGTCTGGATCCAGGCCGTGTACGCGCCGCGCTTGCCGTGCGGCGCGTGCTCGGCCACATAGGTGGCAGCACCGCCGTACTCGCCGCCGAGCGCGAGGCCCTGCAGCATGCGCAGCCCGATCAGGATGATCGGGGCGGCCCAGCCGATGGTGTTGAAGCCCGGCAGCAGGCCCACGATGAAGGTCGAGACCCCCATGATCAGGATGGTCACCAGGAAGGTGTACTTGCGCCCGATCATGTCACCCAGGCGGCCGAATACCAGCGCGCCGAACGGGCGCACGATAAAGCCGGCGGCAAAGGCGAGCAGCGCGAAGATGAAGGCCGCGGTCGGATCCAGCCCGGCGAAGAACTGCTTGGCGATGATGGCCGCCAGCGAACCGTAAAGGTAAAAGTCGTACCACTCGAACACCGTGCCGAGCGAGGAGGCAAAAATCACCTTCCTCTCTTCGGCGGTCATTGCCGAGCTCTGGGCGCTGCCTGCGGGCACCGCCACGTTCTGTGCATTAGCCATTGTCTCCTCCGTTTGTGATCGGAATCTTTCGGGGCCGCATGCGCGCTTCAGCTCCAGCACGCACGATTACCTCCGAAGTTGCAATGGATTGTGGGTGGTGAAACTTACTGCGTTCTGACAATTTCCGCGTCGTACGCGGCAAAGTGCTCGGGGTATACGCTAGGCAAAAAACGGGCTTGGCATCGCTGCGCCGCGACGCGCGCGGCCGCGGAAAATCGCACTGGAACCCGTGTTAAGGGACGCGTCTGTATTTCTTGCTATGCAGCATCGTCATGCTGCCGGGCGGGCGCGCCACCGTTGTCGGCATCTTCGTCATTGTCGCGGTTCATGCGCCAGGCATAGAGCGCCGCCATCAGGACATAGACGACCAGCGCCCCCTGTGCGCCGACCCAGAAGGAGAAGGGCCAGCCGAAGAAATCGAAGCGCAGCTCGCGGGCGAACCAGGCCACGCCGAAGGTGACCACGAACCAGATCGACAGCAGCACGGCGATCCAGCGCAGGTTGCGATGCCAGGCGCGCCGTTCGGACTGGTCGGCCTGGTCGCGCCCGCCGCGTATGTGATCGGGATCGTTCATGCTGGCTCCAGGGTGGAGGGCCGGCGCAGCGTAATGCGGAAGCAGGCCCCGGCCAGGCGCGGCTCCGTCTGGTAGACGTGGTCGAGAATGCTGACGTCGCCGCCATGCTGCTGCACGATCTCTCGCACGATGGCCAGGCCCAGGCCACTGCCCTGGGTCTTGGTGCCGAGTACGCGGTAGAACCGCTCCATCACGCGCTCGCGTTCGGACACCGGGATGCCGGGCCCGGTGTCTTCCACTTCGAGATACGCGAAAGGCTCGAACGCATCGGCGCTGACCCGCACGGTAGCGTGGCCATCCGGGGGCGTGTAGCGGATGGCGTTGTCGATCAGGTTGTTGAGCATCTCCGTCAGCATCAGGCGGTTGCCTTGCACCATCACGGGGTGGTCGTCGGCATCCACGCCCAGATCGATGCGGCGCGCCCAGGCCTGCGGCAACCAGTCCTTGACCACTTCGCGCGCCAGGGCGGCCAAATCAAGCGGCGCCATGTTGCCGGCACCGGCCAGGTTTTCCATGCGCGCCAGCGACAGCAACTGCGTCACCATGTGGGCGGCGCGCTCCGAGCTGCCGGCGATCTGCGCCAGCGATTTGCGCAGTTCCTCCGGCGACTGTTCGCGCTGCGCCAGTTCGGCCTGCATGCGCAGCCCGGCCAGCGGCGTTTTCATCTGGTGGGCGGCATCGGCGATAAAGCGCTTTTGCGTCTGCACGGAAACGTCGAGCCGCGCCAGCAGGTCGTTGAACGAGGCCACCAGCGGCGTGATTTCCTGCGGTGCGGCGTGTTCGTCGATGGGGCTGGTGTCACCGGGATTGCGTGCGCGGATGCGCTGCTGGATCGCGGTCAGCGGGGCCAGCCCGCGCGTCAGGCCGAACCACACCAGCACCACCGCCAGCGGCAGGATCACGAACTGCGGCAGGATCACGCCCTTGATGATCTCGTTGGCCAGGCGCGCGCGCTTGTCGAGGGTTTCGCCAACCTGCACCAACACCGGCTGCGCGTCGCCGCCCTGCTTGAGATCGACATAGGTGTAGGCCACGCGCACGTCGTTGCCAGCGATGCGGTCGTCGCGCAGCGAGACCAGCCCGGCATGGCCGCGGTCGTCTTCGCCGGGCAGCGGCATGTCGTTGTCGCCGGCGACGAATTCGCCATGCGTGCCCACCACCTGGTAGTAGATATTGTCGGTTTCATCGGCGCGCAGGATCTCGCGCGCGGACAGCGGCAGTTGCAGCGTGACGCGCCCGTTGACCTCGCGCACCTGCTGCGAGAGCACGATGGCGCTGGCCTCCAGCGAGCGATCGAAAGGGCCGTTGGCGATCGACTTCGCCACCAGGTAGGTCACGGCAATGCTCATCGGCCACAGCAGGAGCAGCGGCGCCAGCATCCAGTCCAGGATCTCGCCGAACAGCGAGCGCGGCGACGGGTGGCCGGCGCTGTCTTCAAGGTGGGGCAGCGCCTCGGCCAGCGTTTCGTCGCTGACGATCTCGTCAGGCGCGGAGGGAGGAGGGGCGGTGCGCGCGGGCCGCTGGCGCCGCCGGGGCAGTCGCAGCAGGCTCATTGGGAAAAGGTGTGGCAGGGCCTGGCGGCGGGGCCGGCAGGCAATGAAGCAAGGATGGCGCGGGTTCTGTTGCTGATTCCGATTCTAATGGCGACTCCTAGTCGTGCGCCACGGCGGCCTGGAATTTCTCCAGGCAGTAGCCCAGCCCGCGTACCGTGGCAATGCGGATGCCACCCACCTCGATCTTCTTGCGCAGCCGGTGCACATAGACTTCGATGGCGTTGTTGCTGACCTCCTCGCCCCATTCGCACAGGTGGTCGACCAGTTGCTCCTTCGACACCAGCCGCCCGGTGCGGGTGAGCAGGATCTCCAGCAATCCCACTTCGCGCGCCGAGAGATCCAGCATCTGATCGTTCAGGTAGGCGATGCGGCCGACCTGGTCGAAGGCAAGCGGGCCGTGGTGGGTCAGGGTGGCGCCGCCGCCCGTGCCGCGCCGCACCAGCGCGCGCACCCGCGCCTCCAGTTCCGACAGGGCGAAGGGCTTGGCCATGTAGTCGTCGGCGCCCAGGTCCAGGCCCTTGACACGCTCGTCGACGCCGTCGGCCGCGGTCAGGATCAGCACCGGCAGCATGGCGCCGCGCGTGCGCAGCCGCTTGAGCACTTCCAGCCCCGGCATGCGCGGCAGGCCGAGATCGAGGATCAGCAGGTCGAAGGTCTGGGTCGACAGCGCGGAATCGGCTTCGACCCCGCTGGCCACATGGTCGACGGCATAGCCCGAGTGACGTAGCGAGCGCGTCAGGCCATCTGCCAGCACATCGTCATCTTCGGCGATCAGAATACGCATGGTTGTCTCCACCCTGGCCCGGCTGTGTCGCCCCTTTCCATCAAATGACGCGGGCGGGACTTGCCAAGCATACTGTTTTTTTATACAGTACCCGCTTATGCCGGTCGCATTCGATTTGTCTTCGATGCAAACCGGGCTTTACCGAATTTGTACTGGTTTTTTACCGAACGTTCGCCCCAATGTTTGCCCCTGCTGCCAGGTTCATCGTCATCAGGAGTTCGCGGCGCGGCGCGGGCTGGGCGGTTGCCCGCAAAAAGCGGGTGGCGCGCCACATGCGGCCTATTTATACACCATTGACGGAAGGACGACCATGGATGACGGCAAGAAGGCGAGTGCTGGCGTAAGCGCCGAAAAGCAGAAGGCGCTGGCGGCCGCGCTGGCCCAGATCGAGAAGCAGTTCGGCAAGGGCTCGATCATGAAAATGGGCGATGCCGAAGTCGAGCAGGATATCCAGGTCGTGTCCACCGGCTCGCTGGGCCTGGACATCGCGCTGGGCGTTGGCGGCCTGCCGCGCGGCCGTGTGGTGGAAATCTACGGTCCGGAATCCTCGGGCAAGACCACCCTGACGCTGCAGGTCGTGGCCGAGATGCAGAAGCTGGGCGGCACCTGCGCCTTTATCGACGCCGAGCATGCGCTCGACGTCAACTACGCCAGCAAGCTGGGCGTGTCGGTTGGCGATCTGCTGATCTCCCAGCCGGATACCGGCGAGCAGGCCCTGGAAATCACCGATGCGCTGGTGCGCTCGGGCTCGGTCGACCTGATCGTGATCGACTCGGTGGCGGCCCTGGTGCCCAAGGCCGAAATCGAAGGCGAGATGGGCGATTCGCTGCCTGGCCTGCAGGCCCGCCTGATGAGCCAGGCGCTGCGCAAGCTGACCGGCACCATCAAGCGTACCAACTGCCTGGTGATCTTCATCAACCAGATCCGCATGAAGATCGGCGTGATGTTCGGTTCGCCCGAAACCACCACCGGCGGCAATGCGCTGAAGTTCTACGCCTCGGTGCGCCTGGATATCCGCCGCATCGGCTCGATCAAGAAGGGCGACGAGGTGATCGGCAACGAAACCAAGGTCAAGGTGGTCAAGAACAAGGTCTCGCCGCCGTTCCGCGAAGCCTTCTTCGACATCCTCTATGGCCAGGGCATCTCGCGCCAGGGCGAAATCATCGACCTGGGCGTGGACGCCAAGATCGTCGAGAAGTCCGGCGCCTGGTACAGCTACAAGGGCGAGAAGATCGGCCAGGGCAAGGACAACGCGCGTGAATACCTGCGCGAAAATCCCGATATCGCCGACGAGATCGAAAACAAGGTGCGCGAATCGCTGGGCGTGGTGCTGATGAACGGCACGCCGGCCGCCGCTGTGGCCACCGCCGAAGACTGAGCTTCGCCGGCCGGGGCGCTCCCGGCCGCGAACCCCGCCCGGGGCGGCACGCGCAGCGACGCGCGCCGCCCCGGTTTGCGTTTTTGAAGCGCATTTTCACAGCTCGATGTCGAGCTCACACCGCCGAGCTCCATCCTCATGGCCACCCGTCCCCCTCTTTCCCTGAAGGCCCGCGCCGTAGGCTACCTGTCGCGGCGCGAGCACAGCCGGGCGGAACTGGCACGCAAGCTGGCCCCGCACGCCGAATCGCCCGAAGCCCTTGAGCAATTGCTGGATGCGCTGGAGCGCGAGAACTGGCTGTCCAACGAGCGCTTCGTCGATAGCCTGGTGCACCGGCGCGCCAGCCGCTATGGCGCCGCCCGCGTCATGCAGGAAGCCCGCACCCACCAGCTCGGCGGCGAGCAGCTCGCCGACCTGCAGGAGCGCCTGCGCGGCTCCGAACTGGAGCGCGGCCGTGCCGTCTGGCAGAAGCGTTTCGGCACGCCACCCGCCACGCCCGAGGAAAAGGCCAGGCAGATCCGCTTTCTGGTGGCGCGCGGTTTTTCCCGCTCGGTGGTGAGCCAGGTGATCAAAGGGGCGGATGAATGGCTGGACGGCAGCGACTGATGCCGCCGGAGGACCTGCCGGATCGCGGCCAGAAGTGATGCCGCGGCGGCGTCGTGCACTGGCGCGGTGCGCATACCTGCTTTGCCAGTAGGCGTATTTCGCGCTGGCCCCATGTGATCCGGGCACCGGTTCCGTCCCGCGCATCCGCGCATTTTCCCGCTCCACAGCGCTTGCCCGCCACTCGACAATTCCCGGCAACAGCCCCGGGTGCAGTTTGTTCCCGGCCAAAGTTGTCCGGCATGTTAAAATCCTGCGGTTTTCCGGCCCAGCCGTCCTTTTCTCCCGCTCCTGCCTGGTGTTATGCCGCTTTCCCCGCCCGTCAATCGCGCCCTGCGCCACCGCCGTGCCATCACGGCCGAGGCCTATCTTAGGGACGATGGTCTATGGGATATCGAAGCGCGCCTGACCGACACCAAGCCCCGCGAGATCCCGCTTGCCGGTGGTGGCGTGCGCCCGTTGGGCGAGCCGCTGCATGACTTGTGGCTGCGCATCACCATTGACCTGCGCATGAACGTCGTGGACGCCGATGCCTGTTCCGACTGGGTACCGTATCCCGGCCAGTGCGACACCATCGGTCCGGCCTATCGCAAGCTGATCGGCCTGAACCTGATGAAGGGTTTCCGCAAGGCGGTGAAAGAGCGCCTGTCCGGCGTGTCGGGCTGCACGCACCTGACCGAGCTGGCCGGCGTACTGCCGACCACCGCGATCCAGGCCTTTGCCGGCGACGTGTTCAATATCCGTGACGCCGGCACCGAAGACACCAATCCCGAACCGCCTTACCAGTTGCACGGCTGCCATGCCCTGCATTTCGAAGGTGAGGTGGTGCGCCAGTTTTACCCGCGCTGGTATGGTCACCAGCCAAAGCCGAGGATCAAGACCGAAGGGTCGCAGATCCCGGCGGCGCAACCTTCGGAGGCGCTCGCCGCCACCGATGGCGGCGCCACGTCCCGCAGGCCTACCGGCACCTCCGGCTAAGCCAGGCCGGCCTGCTATCCGCCGAGATTCCATCTCCACTTTTTACGCCTACCCGAAAGGAAACACGCATGAATATCCATGAGTACCAAGGCAAGGAAATCCTGCGCAAATACAATGTGCCGGTTCCGCGCGGCATCCCCGCGTTCTCGGTCGATGAGGCCCTGAAGGCTGCTGAACAACTGGGCGGCCCGGTATGGTCGTCAAAGCGCAGATCCACGCGGGCGGCCGCGGCAAGGGTGGCGGCGTGAAGGT
>Ga0255338_1002938_pt1 | contig 22356 bp, 18 predicted proteins | sample MeOH1_35cm_T4_19_FD_203715 | JGI IMG/M metagenome (GOLD analysis project Ga0255338, IMG submission 203715) | Sandy soil microbial communities from University of British Columbia, Vancouver, Canada - MeOH1_35cm_T4_195 | ecosystem: Engineered > Artificial ecosystem > Sand microcosm > Unclassified ...
ACCAGGGGGGCTAGGTTGGCGCGGGAGGCATACAAGGCAGCGGTGTAGCCCGCGGGGCCGGTACCAATCACGACGACTTTGTGGTGGCTCACAGAATTCTCCTGGCAAGGAACGGGCTTCTGGCCGCGGCTCGAGTCTACCGCGCCCAAACGACTTAGCGCGCCAGTCCCCGCTCCCGCAGCAGGGCCTCCGCCGCGGCCACGTCGGCGGGCACGTCCACGCCCAGGCTCAGGAAGGGTGTGTCCGCCACGCCGATGGGGATGCCCGCGGCCAGCGCCCGGAGCTGCTCGAGCATTTCCAGCTGCTCAAGGGGATGGGGTGCCAGCCGGGTGAAAGCTTTGAGGGTGTCAGGGCGGTAGGCATAGAGCCCCAGGTGGCGCTTGAAATGGGCCAGCTGCTCCGGTTGCATCCAGGGCCGGAAGTCCGGCTCGAAGATGGCGCTGTTCCGCAGGTACGGGATGGGGCTGCGGCTGAAGTAGAGGGCCCGCTTGTGGTCGTCCACCACCACCTTCACGGCGTTGGGATTGAACAACTCGTCCGCATGGGCGAAGGGGCAGGCGGCCGTGCCCATGGGCAGATCCGGCTGGTCGCGCATGAGGGCCACCACGGCGGCGACGGTCTCCGGGTGCATGGCAGGCTCGTCGCCCTGGATGTTCAGCACGCAGTCAAAAGACTCGCCGAGGGCCGCCAGGGCCGCCGCCGTGCGGTCTGTGCCGGAGGGCAGGGCAGGGTCCGTCATGACGGCCTCGCCGCCGAAACTCCGTACGGTGTCGGCGATGCGGTCATCGTCCGTGGCCACCACCACCCGGTCCACGCCCTCGGCACGCTGAGCCGCCTCGAAGACCCACTGGATCATGGGCTTGCCGGCGATGAGGGCCAGGGGCTTGCCCGGAAAGCGGGAGGCCTGGAAGCGGGAGGGCAGGACGGCAAGGGTGCGCATCCGGATAGTTTAAGCGCCTTGAAGGCCGTCGCTGATGATCGGATCGTCGGATGGTCGGAGGATATGGAGAAGGCGAGCCCTCTGGGCTGCGGCTCTGATTGCTCCGACCATCCATCCAGACTCCAGACTCCAGACTCCGGACTCTCCTGCCGATGTCTCAGAAATCGGGAGTTCCCTTGGATCCATCCTTCGACGGTGTCTGGGCCGAATGCGAGGACCTGTTCGTGCAGGCCCGGCAGATGCTGACGACGCTGAAAGTGCCCCAGCCAGCGCACGTGATCCAGGCTTCGGTGAACGCCCTGTTCCGTGCCACCCACACCCTCAAGGGCATGGCGGGGATGCTGGGCTTCCCCCGGTTCAGCCAGGCCGCCCACCGCATGGAGGACATCTTCGACCTGATGCGCCAGGGCCGCCTGCGCTCCACGGATTCGCTCATCGAGACGCTCGAATCCGGCGTCCAGGCCCTGGAATCCGGTCTGGCGGACCTCCGGCGCGGGCAACCGGAACCCGAGGATTATCTGCATGCCATCCGGCGCCGGCTCGGCGAACTGGAAGCGCTGGCCCGGCCCCCCGAAGGCGCGGCTCTGGACCTCACGGCGCTGCTGGATCTTTCTCCCGAGGTCCTGAAGGCGCTGTCCGACTACGAGCGGACCCGGGTGACGGCAGTGCTCCTGGCGGGGATTCCCATCCACGGGATCCGCGTCTGCCTGGACCTCGCCACCTTCGACGACCGGCTCCGGGCCCTCAGCGACGCGGCGGGGGCCCAGGGCGAGCTCATCTCCACCCTGCCCCTGGAGGCGCCCGAGGACCAGGCAGGGCTCTGCTTCCTTCTGCTGCTTGCCGCCCCGGTCCTGGATATCCAGAAACTGGGGGTCCTTCCGGACGAGGCGTTGGAGGTGATCAGCCTGGCCGATCCCGAGCGGGTCCCGGCCAGCTTGAGGGCTGATCCCGGCGCGCTGGCGCCAGCTCCGGTCGTCAAATCCCCCCGACCCGCGGCCTCCACCGCGGCACCCCAGGATGCCGAGGTCCTGCGGTTGCCGGCCCAGCGCGTGGATGCCCTGGAGGCCCGCCTCATGGCCGTGGCGCAGGTGAGGGATTCCGCCAGCCTGGTCCTCCGCCGGATCCAGGATCCGGGGATGGACCGATCCATGGCCATGATGAGCGAGATCGAGATCGGGCTGCTGGAAGTCCAGAAGTCCCTGCTCCAGATGCGCATGGTGAAGGTCGAAAGCCTGTTCCTGCGGATCGAGCCCATGGTGAAGGCCCTCAGCCGCGACACGGGGAAGCCGGTGCGCCTCTCCTTCCAGGGCGGGGATCTCGAACTGGAGCGCAGCCTGCTGGGACGGTTGACCGAGCCCTTCCTCCACCTCGTCCGGAACGCCCTCGACCATGGCCTCGAAAGCCCCTCGGAACGCGAAGCCCAGGGCAAGGCCGCAACCGGTTCCCTGAAGATCTCGGCCTCCCAGCGGGGCCGGAACCTCCGGTTCGACATCCGGGATGACGGGCGTGGGTTCGACCTGCCCCGCATCGAGGCCCGCGGCATCGCCATGGGCCTGCTCCGGGTGGGACAAGCCCACTCTTCCGAGGATCTGCACCGGCTGACCCTGGAACCGGGCTTCTCCACTCAGGAACGGGCCTCCCAGATTTCCGGTCGCGGGGTGGGCATGGACGTGGTCCGGGCCGAAGTGGAGGGGATGGGCGGCGAGATCCAGATCTCCAGCGAACCACGCCGGGGCAGCCTGGTGCGGCTGAGCCTCCCGCTGTCCCGGGCCGTGGTCGGCTGCCTGAAGGTCCGCTGCGGCCAGCAGGCCTTCGGGATCCCCCTCAGCCATGTGCTCCGAGTCCAGGCGAGCCCTGGTCCCCTCGTCGGAGGCAGCCGCGTGGAGGTCCTGGGGGAGGACCTGCCCATGGAATCGCTCCAGGCCTGTCTCGGGCTACCCGAGCCGGCCGAGGGCCAGCGTCTCCTTGTGGTGCTCCGTCAGCAGGGCGCCACCGTGGATGCCGGCCTGGAGATCGCCCTGGGGGTGGACGAGGTCGCGGGCCGCACGGAACTCCTGCTCCGGAGTCTCCCGGAACTGGCCCATGCACCAGGGATCATGGGCGGCAGCCTGCAGGAGGAGGGCATCCTGTGGGTATTGGATCCGGAGGCCGTGATGGGTCTGGCCATGGTTTCCCTCATGCAGCGGGTGGCCGGTGTCTGAGACTTCTCTCTTCCTTCATGCCAGGGCGGCCGGGCGGGAACTCCTGCTGCCGGTGTCCGACCTCCGCGAGGTGGTGGCCTTCGCCCCGGTGACGCCCATTCCCGGTGGCCCCCCGGGCATCCAGGGCGTGGTGCTCCACCAGGGGGAATTCCTCCCGGTCCTGGACTGGACCGCGATCGAAGGCTGCCCGGCCCGCCTGGAGCCCGCGGTGGCGATGGCCGTCCTCCGGCCCCGCCTGGGCCTTCCCCTGGAAGGGCTGACCGGCACGGTGGATGCCCCGGAGGAGGGCTGGCGCGACCCGGCCGAAGGGGATCCCTGGGCCCCGATCATGGCGGGACTCTGCCAGGTGGGGGGCCGGGACCTGCCTTTGCTGGATCCAGATCGCCTCCTGGCGCTGCTGCACCGCCTCCGCAAGGCCCGCTGACGCGTCGGGCCGTCCATGCGATGATGGTGGTTTCGTGCCCGGAGGCTCCTTTGAACCGTCGTCTTGCCGCCCCCGTCGGAATCACTGCCACCGGGCAATGTTTTCCCCCAAAGGTGGTCACCAACGACGATCTGTCCAAGATCATGGAGACCAACGATGAGTGGATCCGGACCCGCACCGGCATCCGGGAGCGCCGCTGGGTCGAGCCCGGCACCGGCGCCTCCCAGTTGGGGGCCCCGGCCCTCCAGATGGCTCTGGACAACCGTGGCATCAAGGCTTCGGAACTGGATCTGATCCTGGTCACCACCGTGACCCCCGATACCCTGTTCCCGGCCACGGCCTGCCGCATCCAGGACATGGTGGGCGCCAGCAATGCCTTCGGCTTCGATCTGAACGCCGCCTGCTCGGGTTTCCTCTACGCCCTGACCACCGCCGCCAGCATGGTGGCCGCGGGCGCGGTGCGCCGGGTCGGCGTGGTCGGCGTGGACATCATGTCCACCATCATCAACCTCGAGGACCGGGCCACCTCCGTGCTGTTCGGCGATGGCGCCGGGGCCGTGATCGTGGAGCGCGTGGAGGAGGGCCTTGGCATCCTCGACTTCGAGCACAAGGTCGATGGTTCCGGCGGCTGCTTCCTGTTCATGCCCGCCGGCGGCTCGCTGAAGCCTGCCACCGCGGAGACTGTGGCGGCCAAGGAACATTACATCCACCAGGCCGGCAGCGAGGTGTTCAAGAACGCGGTGCGGGAGATGGCCGACAACAGCAAGCTGCTCATGGACCGCAACGGGTTCCACGGCAGCGACCTGAAGCTGTTCGTGCCCCATCAGGCCAACATCCGCATCATGGATGCCGCCGCCAAGCGCCTGGAACTCGATCCTTCCCGCATGATGGTGAACATCGACCGTTACGCCAACACCACCACCGCCACCATCCCCACGGCGCTCCACCAGGCCTTCGAGGAGAAGCGCATGGCCAAGGGCGACCTGGTGGTGCTGTCCGCCTTCGGCGCCGGCTTCACCTGGGGCTCGACGCTCCTGCGCTGGGCCTACTGACCCTCCGGCGATGCGGATCATCGCCGGAACCCTGAAGGGACGCCGGCTTCTGGCGCCGCCGCCCGGGGATCTGCGGGTGCGGCCGACCTCGGACCGGGCCCGGGAGGCCTTGTTCTCCGTCCTCCAGCGCTGGCCGTCCGGTTCCTTCCTCGACCTCTGTGCGGGCACCGGGGCCGTGGGGCTCGAAGCCCATTCCAGGGGGTACGGGCCGGTCACTTGTGTAGAGGCTTCCGAACCCGGATGGTCCTGCCTGGCCCGGAATGCCCATGGCACGGGGATCCTGACGATGCGTACCGATCTGCGCCGCCTGCCGGAGGATGCCTTCAGGGACCAGGCCGTGGTGTTCCTGGACCCCCCCTACGATCAGGCCGCCGCCCTCTGGCGCCGGATGGCCGCCCGGTTGAAGGCCTGGACCGCCCCTGGAGGGGTCCTGGTCTTCGAGACGGACCGGCATACTGGGCTGGAATTACAGAGTGGCTGGGTTCTGGCCGAAACACGCGAATATGGTGCAGCCCGATTTCATCTCTGGACCCAGGCCTGAGGTCAAGGTCGAGGCGCCCGCCCGGCTGGACCCGGCCGTCCTGGAGCTGGTGCTCACGCGCCTGCGGACGGGCACCGGTCTCGTCTGGCTCTCGGCCTTCCTGGTGGGCTTCGTGCTGTTCCTGCTCGCGGCACCGCCGGAGTTCCGCCTCTCCCTCCAGGGGATGGCCGCCATGCTGGGTCTGCTGGTACTGGCGGCCGGCGTCTCCACGCTCCAGATCCAGCGCCTGGGGCGGACCCTGGCCGCAGGGGTTCTCGGGCCGGATCTCTACCGGTCCCTGACCCGCTTCCCGCAGACTTCGTCCTTGCTGTTCTTCTACCTGGGAACCTGCCTGAGCGCCGGAGCCTACGTCTGGGTGAAGCTCTACCTGGGCCAGAGCATCCTGGTGAGTTCAGTCTCGATGGCCATGTTCCTGGTGCTGGCCGCCCTGGCGGGCATAAGCCAGTACTTCCTGACCAAGCAGAACCTGATGAAGGTGTACCGGCTCCTGGCCGGCCAGCCTGGATTCATCGAATCGCAGTCCCGGTACTCCACCAGCCTTCGGGCCAAGTTCGGCTTCGGCATCCTGGCCATGACTGGCGGGGTGCTCATGCTCTCCATCCTGGAGTCCGGGCTGACCCTCCAGTCTTCCATCCGAACCAAAGTCACGAGTTACGCCAGCAATGAGCTCGCCAACCTGGCGGATTCCGTGGCCTTCGTGCAGGAAATGAACACGACCCAGGAGGATCTCAGCGCCTTCATGGGAACCCTGAAGCTGGGGGCGGGCGGTGGCGTCTCGCTCCAGCTCCCCGTGAGCAAGGGCGAGGGGATCCTCGGTTCCCGGCTCCAGGCCTCAGGGGCTGGGGACATCGTCGTGGTGCAGGCACTCCCTGATGGCTCGCGGCTCCGGGCGGTGATTCCCGAGGCGGAATACGCGGACGCCATCTGGAAGGCACTCGGGCCCAACCTGGCCATCCTGTTCCTGGCCGGGATCTTCCTGATCTATTTCATCCAGCTGATCCTGCGCGACGTGCAGCAGCCCCTGCTGCTGCTCAGCCGGAATGCCAAGCGGGTCGGGGAAGGGCGCATCGATACGCTGGAGATTGTTTACAGCGACGATGAAGTGGCTTCGCTGGCCCAGGGCTTCGGCCGCATGGTCGGGAGCCTGCGGGGGATGGTGGTCCAGATCCGCGCGGCCAGCCGTGACCTGGCCAGGGCCTCCAGCGCCATCCGGGACTCCGCCGACGGGGTCCGCCAGTCCAGCCATGGCCAGCGGGAGCTCATCGAGTCCTTCCACGAGGAGATCAATGAGCTGACGGACACCTCCATCAGCATCAGCGCGAGTTCCATGGAACTGAGCCTGGCCTCCGAGAACACCAACGCGACCATCGTGCAGATGGCTGCCAGCGTGCAGCAGATCAACCAGAGCATGGATGAGCTGCTGCTGGTGGTGGAGGGGATCACCTCCGCCATCCGGGATTTCGACATCTCCATCAAGAACGTCGCCAAGAACGTGGACCACCTCGCCGACCACGCCGAGCATACGCGGGAGTTCGCGGAGAACCTGGAGCAGAGCACCTCCGCCATCGATGACAACGTGAAGATCGCCCAGCGCCATGCCAAGAACGTGATCCACACCGTCGCCCGAGGCATGGAACTGGTGGCCAGGAACCGGGACAAGATCCAGGTGATCGACCGCGTCGTCCAGGATTTCCATGCCACCACCAGCACCCTGCTCCAGCTGGGGGCGGATATCGCGAAGATTCTCGACTACATCGGGGATCACGCCCAGCAGACGAACCTGCTCGCCCTGAACGCGGCCATCATCGCCTCCCAGAGCGGCACGGCCGGAGACGGGCAGGCCAAGGGGTTCTCGGTGGTGGCCGATGAGATCAAGCAGCTCGCCGAGCAGACCGGGCGCTCCACCCAGGAGATCCAGCAGATCATCGGGACACTGCAGGCCGAGATCCGGAAGGCCTACCAGCAGGTGGAAACGGGGATCGACGCCGTGCGGGATGGGGCCGAGTCCGTGGGCCAGAGCGAGGAGGCCCTCCAGGCGATCCTGGAATCCGTGGGCGGGATGGACCGGGTGGTAGAGAGCATCCTCAGCGAGACCCTCCAGCAGGGCGGCCAGGCCAGCCTCATCCACGAGGCCAACCGCAACATCCACCACCAGGTGGAGACCATCCGCTCGGTCATCGAAGAGCAGCAGCTGACCAGCAACCACATCCTGTCGCTGGCCATGAATGTCCAGCAGGCCACCAGTGTGGTCCGGGATTCCACCCGGGAACAGAGTGCGGGCAGCGACGAAATCGCCAGGGCCACCGAGCAGGTCCGGGCCCTGGCCAGCAGCCTCCACGAAATCCTGGCCCGGCAGGAGAACCACGTGCTGTCCCTGAAGGAGACCATGAACCGGGTGCTGGGCAAGGCCGTGGAGAGCGAGCGCGCCATCGGGGCCTCCAGTGGCGCCGTGGAGCAGCTGGGTGTCCAGGTCCACATGCTCAACCGCGAAGTGAACCTCTTCAAGCTCTAGCTTCACTGCCTGCTAGGCTGGAAACCGCTTCCCGGGGCCCTCCTGCATGTATCGCCTGTCCATCAAGACCAAGCTGAGCGCTGTCATCAGCGTCCTGGTCCTTTCGTTCATCGCCTTCAATCTGCTGTACTACCCGCGCTGGGTGGAGCAGCAGATCCGCACCCAGGCTGAACTGAGCGCGCGCCAGGTGGCTGAGACGGCCAGCTATGCGCTGGGCCCGGCGGTGAGCACGGGCAACACCCGGGACATCGCCAAGGTGCTCCAGGGCGTCCAGAACATCCCCTCCTTCCGGTTCAGCGCCGTCTATGGCTCCAACGGGGAGGCGCTGGACAGTACCCCCACCACCCCGGAATGGGCCACGGGCCAGGCCCCGCTGGATGGCATCTCGCATACCTACACCCGCCGGGAAAGCAGCATGCTGGTGGCTGTGGCGCCGGTCTTCTACGAGGAGCCCAGGGCTGACCAGGTGGGTACCCTCGTTCTCGGCTTCACCACGGAGGGAACCCAGCGGGCCGTCCGCGAGAACATCCGCGCCAGCCTGGCCGTGGGCCTGGTGACCCTGGTGCTGGGCATCGGTGTGGCGGTCTTTCTTTCCAACCGCTACCTCCGGCCGGTGATCCAGCTCACGGAGGCCGCCCAGAAAGTGGCCCAGGGCCACCTGGAGACGGTCTCCGTGAAGGTCTACACCCGGGACGAGATCCAGGATCTCGGCCACTCCTTCGAGGTGATGACCGACAAGCTGCGGGTCTCCCGGGACGAGATCGAGCGCCAGAACCGCCTGCTGGAGTACCGGGTGCAGGAACGCACCCGGCAGCTCATGGAGACCATCTGGGAGCTGGAGGAGATCCGGGCCAACCTCGAACAGCTTGTCCAGGAGCGCACCCGTGGCCTCGAGCAGAGCCGGGTGGAGCTCCGGGCCTGGGCCAGCACCCTGGAGGAGAAGGTCCAGGAGAAGACCCAGGAACTGCGGGAGCTGAACGACAGCCTGCTGACCAGCTACCAGAAACTGAAGGAAGTGGATCGCCTGAAGGACGAGTTTCTCGCGAACGTGAGCCACGAGCTGCGGACCCCGCTGAACTCCATCATCGGCTTCTCGGGCATGCTCATGCAGGATCCGGACGGGCGCCTGGGCGAGGAGGCGAAGGAGGATCTCCAGATCATCTACCAGAACGGGCGGTCCCTCCTGGGGCTCATCGACTCGATCCTTGACCTCTCGAAGATCGAGGCGGGCAAGATGGAACTGGAGCTGGAGGAGGTGGATCCCGTGGCGCTGCTGGACGAGGTGAAGGCCATGGCCGCAGGGTTGGTCCAGACCCGCCCCATCAGCCTCGAATACCAGCGGCCCGACGGTCCGATCCGGGTCCTGGGTGATCCTGACCGCCTCCGGCAGGTCTTCACCAATCTCGTGGGCAATGCCATCAAGTTCACCGAAAGCGGATCCGTGCGGATCTCCGCGGAGGCGGTCGAGGGCCGGTTCCTCGTCCGCATCGAGGACACGGGCATTGGCATGACCGAGGAGGATCTGGGCCGCCTGTTCAAGCCGTTCCAGCAGGTGGACGGCAGCATCTCCCGGCGCTTCGGCGGAACGGGCCTGGGCTTGGCCATCAGCCAGCGCTTCATGGGGCTCATGAATGGCCGCATCCGAGCCTCCAGCCGCAAGGGCGTGGGCAGCCTCTTCGAAGTGGACATGCCACTGGTGTCCGGAGGGACTGCATGAGCGGCCCCGCCCGGAAGATTCTCTGCATCGAAGACAACGCCATGAACTGGCGGCTGGTCCAGCGGCTTCTCTCGCAGGCCGGTTTCGAGCCGCACTGGGCGGAGGACGGGTTGAAGGGCTACGAACTGGCCCTGCAGCTCAAGCCCGCCCTGATCCTGCTGGACATCAACCTGCCCGGCCTTTCGGGGTTCGAGGTGGCCACCAAGCTCCGTCAGAACCCGGCCATGGACGGCGCCCTGATCGTCGCGCTCACGGCCAAGACCATGCGCAGCGACCGGGAAACCGCGCTGGTGACCGGCTGCGACGGGTTCATCTCCAAGCCCATCGATCCCTTCCTCTTCGTGGGGCAGGTGGAAGCCTACCTGGGCGGCCATCGGGACCGGCTCGAGCAGGGCCGGGAAGGGGCGGCCCTTCGGCAGTTCACCCATCAGGTGGTCGAACACCTCGAGGCTCAGCTCCGGGAGGCCCAGGAGGGCAACCGCAAGCTCCTGGAGGCCCAGGGGGCCCTGGAACAGCGCAGCCACCACCTCTCCAGGCTGCTGGCCCTCAGCAAGGACACCATTCCCCTCCGGGATGCCGACGAGATCCTGGCGAAAGTCCTCGGCCAGCTGCGGGAAGAATTGCGCCTCGACCACCTGAGCGCCTACCGCCTCCATTCGAGCGGAGCCTATTTCCAGGGACGGGTCTGGGGCCATGGCGGATTCGAGGAGACTCCCGTGCTGCCCAAGGAGCAGCCATTGGCCGTGTGGGCAGAGGCCCTCCCCCGGGGTACGGTCCTCATGAATGCGGACCTCCGCCAGACCGCTGTCTGGGAGCGGGGGATCGACCTCGGACTGTGGGATCCGAGGGCCCAGGCACTGCTGCTGCCCCTGCGCAACCGCTCCGGCGAGGATTGCCTGTGGGGGTTCCTCGCGGCAGACCGTTCAGCCCAAGCCTTCCAGCCCTTTGAAATGGAGGTGGCGGCCCTGTACGCCGGCACCCTGCAGGTGAGCCTCGAGAACGCCGAACTCATCGCGCATCTGGACGAGACCAGCCGTGCCCTCGGCACCAGCTATGAGGGGCTCGAATCCACCTATGTGGCTCTCAAGGATGCCCAGCGCGCCCTGGGTGCCCAGGACCGGAAGACCGCCTTGGGCGGCCTCTTCCTGCAGATGGCCCAGCGACTTCAGCTGCCGGTTCGGACCCTGAGGGAGGAGAGCCACACCCTGTCCGTCTACATGGAACGGACCGATCTCCCGCCGTCGGAGGAGCGGAAGATCTGCCACCAGTCCATGGAATCGATCCGGCAGGCCACCGCCCAAGTGGACGATCTGGTCCGTGCGTTGCTCCGCCGGGCGGGCCAGGTCGAAGCCAGCGCCCCCGAGTGGATCCACCTGCACGATCTGCTCAAGCAGGAACTGGAGATCCTCCAGGCGGATGGGACCCTGGCCCCGGAGTTCCCCCTGGAGCTCAACCTGCAGGCCCCCAGGGACCTGATCTTCGGCGTCTACACGGATTTCTCCGAGCTCCTGGGACACCTCCTGTCCCACGCCCTGGAGGGCGGCGTCGGCCGGATCCATCTGCGGTCCTGGGGCGGGAAGCGGCACTTCCGGCTGGAACTGGAGGATGCCGGTGGGCCCATTCCCCCGGAGCTCATCGAGCGGGCCTTCGAACCCTTCTCGGGATTACGGTTCGAGGACCCTGGTCCGGAGCCGAGCCGCCGACCTGGTTCCGGATTGCCATCCTGCGCCCACCTGATGTCGGCCTATGGTGGCACCGTCCAGCTCCTGCCCACCCCGCAAGGGTCCATCGTCCGACTCAGCATTCCTATGGATTGACGCGAGTCACGACCTTCTCGATGCGCTTCTCATAGGCCGTTCCTAGCACCAGCCGGTGGACGAAGATGCCCGGCGTGTGGATGGCGTCGGGATCCAGTTCACCCACTTCGACGATCTCCTCCACCTCCGCGATGCACACCTTTCCGCAGGTGGCTGCCATGGGGTTGAAGTTCCGAGCGGTCTTGCGGAAGACGAGGTTGCCCAGGCGGTCCGCCTTCCAGGCCTTCACCAGGGCGAAATCCGCGAAGATGCCCGCTTCCAGGACGCACTCCCGGCCATTGAACCGCCGGGTCTCCTTGCCCTCGGCCACCTTCGTGCCCGCCCCGGTGGGGGTGAAGAAGGCCGGGATGCCCGCGCCGCCGGCCCGCATGCGCTCGGCCAGGGTGCCCTGAGGCACCAGTTCGACCTCCAGCTCACCGCTGAGGAACTGCCGGGCGAATTCGGCGTTCTCGCCCACATAGCTGCTGACCATCTTGTGGATCTGGTGGTTTCCGAGGAGGATGCCCAGCCCGAAATCGTCCACGCCGGCGTTGTTGGAGTAGCAGGTGAGGCCCTTCACCCCGGTCTGGGCCAGGGCCGCGATGAGGTGCTCGGGGATGCCACAGAGGCCGAAGCCCCCCACGGCGAGGTGGGCCCCGTCGGGGATGTCCTTCACGGCTTCCAGGGCGGTGCTGATGCGCTTGTCGATCATGGAGGAACCTCGGAACGGCCCAACAGTGTGCCATCTCTGGCATCCTGCTCCAGTCCCTGTTTGAACTGGAAGAAGGCGACCATGAAACAAGCGATGCTTGCCTGTCTCTGCCCGCTGGTCCTTTGGGCCCAGCCTGCCCCTCCCGTGGCGGAGGTCAGGCCCGTCGCCGGAGATGAGTTGAGAGACGCCCGGGAGGTCCACCTCCGCAATGTCAGGAAGCTCACCAGCACGGGCTCCAACGCTGAGGCCTACTGGTCGAACGATGGGGAAAGGATCGTCTTCCAGAGCACCCGGGACGGGTACCCCTGCGACCAGCTCTACACCATGAACGCCGATGGCACGGACCAGAAGCGGGTCAGCACCGGAAAGGGGCGCGTCACCTGCGGCTGGTTCCTGCCGGGCGATCAGAAGATCCTCTACGCCAGCACCCATGGGGCCGGGCCGGACTGCCCGCTGGCGCCGCCCTTCACGCCCGGCAAGTACCAGTGGCCGGTCTTCCAGGATTACGACCTCTACATCGCCCTTGCGGATGGGGGTGAGCCCAAGCCCTTCCTGGCTTCGCCGGGCTACGACGCCGAGGCGACCGTCGCCCCCAATGGCAGGTGGATCGTCTTCACCAGCGAGCGGGGTGGCGACGTCGACCTCTGGCGGGCGGATCTCGATGGCAAGCACCTCCTGCGCCTCACGGAAGGGGTGGGCTATGACGGCGGTGCTGTGTTCAGCCCTGATTCGAAGCTCATCGCCTGGCGCACGAACTATCCCAAGGGCGAAGCCGCCACGGCCAAGTACCGGGAACTCCTCAAGCAGCACCTGGTCGAACCCATGGAGATGGACATCTGGGTGATGAACGCGGATGGCACCGGGAAACGCCAGGTCACGAAGCTGCCGGGCGCCGCCTTCGCGCCCATCTTCACGCCGGACGGGAAGGGGATCGTCTTCGCCACGAACCACCATGACCGCGACGGCAAGGGCCGGGGGTTCGACCTCTTCCGGATGCATCTGGACGGTACGGGGCTCGAGCGGATCACCTGGACCGGCCTCTTCAATTCCTTCCCCCACTTCAGCCCGGACGGGAAGAAGCTGCTCTGGGTGAGCGGCCGGAACCCGCGGGGGCCCCGCCAGTTCGATGTCTGTGTGGCGGAGTGGATGCCATGAGGCCAGCCGTCTTCCTCGATCGCGACGGCACCCTCAACGAGGAGGTGGACTACCTCAGCGACCCGGCCCACCTGGTGATGATTCCCGGCGCTGCCGCAGCCGTGGCCCGGCTCAACGCCCGGGGCATCCCCGTGGTGGTGGTCTCCAACCAGAGCGGCATCGGCCGGGGCAAGTACGGGTGGCAGGACTTCGCCGCCGTCATGAGCCGCATGGGGACGCTGTTGGCTCTAGAAAACGCCCACATCGACGCGGTCTATGCCTCACCGCACCACGAGAAGGGTCAGGGAGACTACTGCGTGGCGGACCATCCCGACCGCAAACCGAATCCGGGCATGCTGATCAGGGCGGCTGCGGAACATGATCTCGATCTGGCGAAGTCTTGGATGGTGGGGGACAAGGCCATCGACCTGGACGCCGGGCGCCGCGCGGGGTGCCGCGTGGCCTTGGTCCGCACGGGCTATGGAGCCGAAGTGGACGGGGCCACGGCCGACCTGGTGGCCGTGGATCTGCCCGAGGCTGTCGACCGCATCCTGGCCCAGTGGCCATGATCCTGGTCGAGAAGACCGGCCTGGTGCCGGGCACGCTGCTCCAACGGTACAAGCGGTTCCTGGCGGATGTGCGCCTGGTGGATGGCACCGTCGTCACCGCCCACACCACCAACACGGGCTCCATGAAGACCTGCTGGGAGCCCGGCGACCGGGTGCTGCTGGAATCCGCGGCCAACCCGGCCCGCAAGCTCAAGTTCACCTGGCTGGCCGTCGAACGGACCGGCGGCTGGGTGGGGGTGGAAACGGGCATGCCGAACCGGGTGGTAGCCGAAGCCGCGCGCCGGGATGTGCTTCCAGGTCTGCCGGGCCTGCACAGCGTCCGTACCGAGGTGAAATACGGCGCCGAGAACAGCCGCATCGATGTGCTGGCCCTGGATGGAGACGGCCGCCAGGTCTTCATCGAAGTGAAGAACACCACGCTGAAGGACGGTCCCTGGGCCCTGTTCCCGGATGCGGTCACCGAGCGTGGCACCAAGCATCTGCGGGAACTCCAGGCCATGGTGCGGGAAGGCCACCGGGCGGCCATCGCCCTGTTCGTGCACCGGACCGACGTGGACCGTTTCGATGCGGCCCGCGAGATCGATCCAGCCTATGCAGCGGAGCTTGATCGCGCGGCGGAGACCGGTGTGGTCATCCTGCCCCTGGCCGTGCGGCTTGTCACAAAGCTGGAACCTGGCGGTCTGTGGAGCCTGGGTTGGGAATTGCCGGGCCTTCTGCCCTGGGTCCCCCGGCGATAGACTGGGGTTTCGCACTGGAGATTCCCATGTCCACTTCCGCCGCCGAGCTGATGAAGACACCGCTGAACGCCGCCCACCGCGCCCTGAGCGCCAAGATGGTGGATTTCGGCGGGTGGGACATGCCCGTGCAGTACCCCGCCGGGATCCTCGCCGAACACGAGGCAGTGCGCACAGGGGCCGGCCTCTTCGACGTGAGCCACATGGGTGAGATCCGCGTGAAGGGCCCGGGTGCCCTGGCCTTGGTAGAGCACCTGACCCCCAACGCGGTCTCGCAGCTGGCCATCGGCCAGGTCCACTACACCGCCTTCCTCTACGACAACGGCACCTTCGTGGATGACCTGCTGGTCTACCGCGAGGGCGAGGAGGAGTTTCTGCTGGTGGTGAACGCCGGCAATTCCGACAAGGACTTTGCCTGGGTGCAGCAGCATGCCAAGGGTTTTGATTGCACGGTGGTGAACGAAAGCCCCGCCACCGGCCAGATCGCCTTGCAGGGGCCGCTCTCGGTGAGCATCCTCCAGCCGCTGACGAAGACTCCGCTGGACCCCATCGGTTACTACTTCTTCACCCACGGCGAGGTGGCCGGGATCAAGTGCCTCATCAGCCGCACGGGCTACACCGGCGAGGACGGCTTCGAACTCTACTGCGCGGCGGGTGATACCGAGGCGCTCTGGAACGCCGTGATGGCCGCCGGGACGCCCCAGGGCCTGCTGCCCGCGGGCCTGGGCTGCCGCAACACCCTGCGCCTGGAGTGCAAGATGGCCCTCTACGGCCACGAGATCGACGACAGCATCCATGCCCTGGAGGCGGGTCTCGGCTGGATCGTGAAGCTCGACAAGGGCGCCTTCATCGGGCGTGACGCCCTGCTGGCCGCCAAGGCCGCCCCCGCGCCCCGCAAGCTCGTGGGCTTCAAGACCCTGGAGAAGCGGGACATTGCCCGCGACCACATGCCCGTGGTGCAGGACGGCAGGCAGATCGGCTTCGTCACCAGCGCTGCACCCTCTCCCACCTGCGGCATCAACCTCGGCCTTGCCTATGTCCCCACGGAATTGGCCAAGACCGGCGGCCGTATCCAGATCGAGATCCGCGGCCGGGCCGTGGACGCGGAAATCATCCCCACGCCGTTCTACAAGCGGAAGAAGTAGCTCTCGGCTCTCAGCTCTCGGCTGTCAGCCCACAATAGACACCACCTGGAGGATTCATGTTCCCTGCCGACCTGAAGTACACCAAGGACCACGAATGGCTGAAGCCCGCGGGTGACGGCACCGCGCTGGTGGGGATCACCCACTATGCGCAGGACGCCCTGGGTGACGTGGTGTTCGTGGATCTGCCCGAGGCCGGCGCGGCCTTCGGTCAGGGCGAGGAGTTCGGCACGGTGGAATCCGTGAAGACCGTGTCCGAGCTGAATATGCCCTCGGCCGGCGAAGTTCTCGAGGTGAATGCGTCCCTGGCGGATCATCCGGAAGCTGTGAACGAGGACCCCTATGGCAAGGGCTGGCTGGTCAAGGTCAAGCTGACCGGTGCCCTGGCTGGCGACCTCCTGGACGCCACCGCCTACGCAGCCCTGGTGAGCGCGGAAAGTCACTAGGCTCATGCCGCTGCCGCTTCTGACAGCCCTGCTCTGGGGGATGGTGCCGGTCCTGGGACCGCCACCGTCCCCCCAGCCCCAGGTGGCCATCGCGCCAGCCCGGGCGCCCGAATCGGATGCGGCCCGCCTGGCCCGCCTGCGTTCCCTCGTGGAGGCCGCGGAGCAGGCCCTGGAGGCGGACGACGAAGACGCGGCTGAGACCCGTGCCGACGAGGCCGATGTCCTCACAGCCGACTGGTCGCCGGAACTGCTCCGGAGGCCGGAGGTGCAGGATCTGCTCCAGCGGTTGAAGGAGGTCCAGGAGCAGCTCTCGGCGGAGGCGCCGGAGGCTCCGGGCGAAGCGGAACCGGGTCTCAAGGCCGGCGAAGAAGTCATCTCTATCAGCGGTGAGGAGCTCCGGAGCGAACTGGAGAAGGTCCGTGTGGCAGAGCAGGGCGCGACCTACGATTTCCCCATCGACCTGAACGACAAGGTGCTGACCTGGGTGAGCCTCTTCACGACCACCAAGCGCGGCTTCATGGAGAACGCCCTGGGCCGGGCCTCCGTGTACATGCCCCTGATCCGACAAGTCTTCGCCGAGGAGGGCGTGCCGCAGGATCTCGCCTACCTGGCGGTCATCGAATCGGGTTTCCGCAACGAAGCGAAGAGCCGCGCCAAGGCCGTGGGCATGTGGCAGTTCATCCGCTCCACGGGCCGCATCTACGGGCTGACCGGCAACGCTTGGATCGAGGAGCGCCGGGATCCCGTCAAGTCGGCCCGGGCGGCGGCCCGTTATCTGAAGCGGCTCTACGAGATCTCCGGTGACTGGTATCTGGCGGCGTCCGGCTACAACGCGGGCCCTCTGACCCTGGAACGCGCCATCCAGAACCTCGGCACCCGGAACTTCTGGGACCTGGCCCGATCCCGGTGGCTGCGCACCGAGACCAAGAACTACGTGCCGGAACTCTGCGCGGCGATCCTGGTGGGGCGCAACCCCGGGCGGTACGGCCTGAACATCGTGCCGCTGGCGCCGTACGTCTACGAGACGGTGACCGTGCCCACGATGACCAGCCTCACCGTGCTGGCCCGCTGCGCCGGAACGGACTCAGCCACCCTGAAGGCACTGAATCCCGAGTTGCTGCGCGGCTCCACTCCCCCGGGCAGCTACACCCTCCGTGTGCCCCCGGGCAAGGCCCTGGAGTGCCTGCGCCAGCTTGCGCGCATGCCCGCCGGCCGGCGGCTGGATTTCCAGCACTACACCGTGCGCAGGGGGGACACGCTCGCCAAGGTCGCGAAGCGCTTCAAGCTGGCGCCGGATGACCTGCTGGATGCCAACGACATCACCGCGAAGCAGTTCAAGCCTGGGAAGCGCCTGCTGGTGCCGCCCGCGCCCAGCCTCGCCCTGGATACCCGCGACCTCGCCCCCCGGATCGAACGCGTGAAGCTGCTGGGGGACCGGCCTCTGGAGTCCCTCCCGATCATTCCAGTTGTCCCTGGTTCTGAGGATGCTTCCGCTCCCGCCGCAGCGAAGGCCGTCGGGGCAGGGAGCGCCGGAGCCACCCCCGCGCCGGTGACTCCAGAGGCCGTCCCACCCACTCCGGGGGCAAGCGTGCCCCTCCCTCAGGCGAAGGTGAATCCACCTGCCATTCCCGCCCACGGGCCGGAAACCGCCGGCGCCACATACCGGGCGAAGCCAGGCGATACCCTCGCCAAGATCGCCCGGGCGCGGCGAATTCCTCTCGGCCAGCTGATGAGGCTGAATCCCGAAGCTGTGAAGGCGCTGCATTCCGGAGATATCGTCCGGCTGCCGGGCTCAGCTGCACCCGGTCCCTCGAAGGAGGACGCCGCTGCCCCGCGGGTCCATGTCGTCCGGCGGGGTGAGACCCTCGCCGCCATCGGCCGGAAGTACGATCTGGATCCCCAGGATCTCAAAGCCTGGAACCGGATGAAGGGCGACCGCATCCAGGCCGGCCAACGGCTCCGCTTGACGCCTCGATGATCTGTGCTTGCAGAAGCTGAAAAGGGGTGTGATACTAGGTTTTCCCGATTGGGGCCATAGCTCAGCTGGGAGAGCGCTTGCATGGCATGCAAGAGGTCGTCGGTTCGATCCCGATTGGCTCCACCAAACAGAAGGCCACCGCAAGGTGGCCTTCTTGCTGAAAGCTGAAAGACGGACATGCTCGCTTCCCTCAACCATGTCGATCTCCGTTTCGGCCCCCAGGAGGTGCTGAAGGATGTCACCTGGGCGATCCAGGAGGGCGAGTGCTGGGGTGTCATCGGACGCAACGGCGCGGGCAAGAGCACGGTCTTCAAGCTGCTGCTGGGCCAACTGGAGGCCGATAGTGGCACCGTCGTGCGGCCCACGAAGGAACGCGGCATCCGCATGGGCCACTACGCCCAGGATCTCATTCCCGAGACGCAGGGCAGCGTGCTGGAGGAGGCCCTGGCGGCCTTCGGCGACGTGGAGCGTCTGCAGCATGAGATGCGCGAACTGGAACACCGCATGGGTGAGGCTGGCGCGAATCTCGACGAGGTGATGGAGCGGTATCAGAAGGTGACGGAGGCCTTCGAGCATCTCGATGGCTTCACCATCCGCGCCAGGGCCGAGAGCATCCTCCAGGCTTTGGGCTTCAGCGCCGCCGATTTCGAGCGTCCCGTGGAGACCCTGTCCGGCGGCCAGAAGAGCCGAGTGATGCTGGCCAAGGCCATCCTCAAGGGGCAGGACCTGCTGTTGCTGGACGAGCCCACCAACCACCTGGACCTGCCCAGCCTGCGCTGGCTGGAGGCGTTCATCCAGGACGCGGACGCCACCGTGGCCGTCATCAGCCACGACCGCTACTTCCTGGACAAGATCGCCACCGAGATCCTGGAACTGGAGCTGGGGCGCTCGCGGGCCTATGACGGCAACTACTCTGAGTTCATGGAGAAGAAGGAACAGGAGCTGGAGCTGCTGGAGCGGCACTACGAGCAGCAGCAGGCCTACATCAAGAACCAGGAAGAATACATCCGCCGCAACATCGCCGGGCAGAACACCAAGCAGGCACGCGGCCGCCGCACACATCTCTCCAAGCTCGATCGCATCCAGAAGCCCCTGAAAGACCGGCGGAAAGTGAAGTTCAACTTCCCGGAAACCCAGCGCAGCGGGGACGTGGCGCTGGTGCTGGAGAACGCCAGCGTGGGTTGGGGTGGGAACGCCCTCTACGCGCCCCTGGAGCAGCTCCAGATCAAGCGCGGCCAGAAGATGGGCATCGTGGGCCTCAACGGCACCGGCAAGTCCACCCTGCTGAAGGCCATCTCGGATGAGATCCCCTTCATCACCGGCCAGGCCCGCCTGGGCAGCCAGGTGAAGCTGGGCTACTTCGATCAGCACCACCGGAACCTGGACCCGCGGAACACTGTGTTCCAGCAGATTCACGGTGTGACTCCCCAGGCCATGAAACAGGACGTACTGGGCTTCCTGGCCAAGTTCCAGTTCCGCGGCGACGACGTGGACAAGCCCGTGACAGCGCTTTCGGGCGGCGAGCGGGCGCGCCTCAGCATCGCCACCCTCATCCGCCATGGCGTGAACCTGCTGCTGCTGGACGAGCCTACCAACCACATGGACATCCCCAGCATGGAGGCCATGGAGGACACCATCCTGAGTTTCACGGGCGCGGCCATCGTGGTGACCCACGACCGCTACCTGCTGGGTCGCGTGGCGGATTCCCTGCTGCGCATCCACGAAGGCAAGGCCGAGTTCCGCGAAGGCAGCTACGAGGACCACCAGGCCTGGGTGGACCTGGATCTGAGCGCGGACGACGAGAGCGGAAGCCCCGAGCCCGAGCCCCCGAAGAAGCTTGCTTCGCCGCAGGCGAAGCCCAGCCCGGCGGCGAAGCCGCAGGGCCTTGGTGGCACACCGTCCAAGCCACGCCCCATCGACAAAGACAAACAACGAACCATCAAGCGCTTTGAAAAGCAGGTGGCCGAAGCCGAGGCCAAGGTGGCGGATCTCGAGGCGAAGCTGGCCGACCTGCAGAAGGAAATGGCCGCCATGGACCCCGCCGACTGGCAGGCCTTCAGCGGGAAGCTGAATGGGCAGAAGGCTCTGGAAGCTGATCTGGCCTATGCCATGAGCGACTGGGAGGCCGCCCAGGGCGCTCTGGAGGATGTGCAGCGCTGAGGCGCTGCGAAGAGACCTGATGCGGTGCTAGCATCAGGAAAACCCTGAGGCATCCATGACTGATTTCCGCGGCGCCCACGTCCTCATCACCGGTACGGCCAGCGGCCTGGGCCGCCTTATGGCTCTTGACGCAGTCCGGCGCGGAGCCCGCGTGAGCCTGCTGGATCGCGACGCCAAGGGCCTGGCCGAGGTCTGTGAGGCCATCCATGCCGGGAATGGCGATGCTGAGGGCTTCGTGGTGGATCTCTCCGGTCGGGCAGCCCTCCAGGCCACTTGCGCCGAAGTGCTGGCCCGCCGCGGCGGAGTGGACATCCTCATCAACAACGCCGGCATCGTCTCGGGGAAGACCCTGCTGGAATGCAGCGACGAGGCCATCGAGCGCACCTTCCAGGTGAACGCCCTGGCCAACTTCTGGACCGTGCGGGCCTTCCTGCCGGGCATGCTGGCGACAGGGAAGGGGCACATCGTCACGGTGGCTTCCGCGGCTGGCCTCGCCGGCACGTCGCGCCTGGTGGACTACGCCTCGTCCAAGTTCGCGGCCGTGGGTTTTGACGAATCCTTGCGCATGGAGCTGAAGCGCCTGGGCAGCCCCGTGCGCACCACCGTGGTGTGCCCCTTCTTCATCGACACGGGCATGTTCGAGGGCGTGAAAACCCGCTTCGCCTGGCTGCTGCCCATCCTCAAGCCCGACTATGTGGTCCGCCGCATCATGAAGGCCATCGAAGGCAACCGCTCAAGGCTGATCATGCCCCGCTTCGTGCTGACCGTCCCCGTGGTGCGCGTGCTCCCACCCGTCCTCTTCGATGCCGTGCTGGGCTTCTTCGGCGTGAACCGCAGCATGGACGAGTTTGTGGGCAGGCACTAGAAATAGCGCAGCGTCAGGTCGATCATCCGCCGCACAGACCCCGTGTAGGGCGGGTACATGAACTGGATGCCCGAGAAGCGGGTGCGCTGGCGGAGGACGCCCCGGGCATTGGAGAAGGCCTCGAAGCCATGGACGCCATGGGCCTTGCCGAAGCCGGAGGTGTTCACGCCGCCCGTGGGCAGGCCCGTGTGGGCGAAGTGCAGGACCGTGTCGTTGATGCAGGTTCCACCAGCGGTGGTGTGGGCGATGAGGCTCTCGGCGTTCCGGTGGCTGCCGCTGAAGACATAGAGGGCCAGGGGCTTGGGCCGGGCGTTCACGAAGGCTACAGCCTCGTCCATGTCCTTCACTTTCAGAACGGGTAGCAGGGGGCCGAAGATCTCCTCCTGCATGACCGGCGAGGCCGGATCCACCTCGGTGAGCACCGTCGGGCCGATGTAACGGCTGCCCGCATCAGTCTCCCCGCCGAAGGCGATCTGGGCGGCGGAGCCGGTCAGCAAGGTGTGGATCCGCGTGAAGTGCCGCTCATTGATGATCCGGGCCAGGTCGGGGCTGGCCTTCCGGGCTTCCGGAGTCGTGCCGTAGAAAGCCTCGAAGGCCTGCTTCAGTTCCGCCACCAGCGCATCGTGGACCCGCTCGTGGACCAGCACGTAGTCGGGTGCCACGCAGGTCTGCCCGCCGTTGAGGACCTTGCCCCAGGCGATCTTGCGGGCGGCTACGCGCAGGTCGGTGTCCGCGTCCACCAGCACCGGGGACTTGCCACCCAGCTCCAGGGTCACGGAGGCCAGGTGCTCGGCGGCGGCTCTCATCACCACCTTGCCCACGGCGGGGCTGCCGGTGAAGAAGATGTGGTCGAAGGGCAGAGCCAGCAGGGCCGTCGCCGCTTCGGCGTCTCCTTCCACCAGGGCCACCTCCTCCTCGGGGAAGAGGCCTGTCAGAAGCTTGCGGAGGAAGGCCGTGGTGTGGGGCGTGAACTCCGAGGGTTTGAGGACCGCGCAGTTGCCCGCGGCGATGGCCGAGACCAGGGGCCCGAGCGTGAGGTAGATGGGGTAGTTCCAGGGGCTGATGATGAGCGCTACGCCCTTGGGTTCATGGCGGATGGTGCCGGCGCTGCCGAAGAGGCCGATGGGGGTAGGTACCCTCCGGGGCTTCATCCAGCGGGGCAGGTGGCGCAGGGCCTCCTTGAGTTCGGAGATGACCGGGTACAGCTCCGTGAGATCGACTTCCTCTGGGGACTTCCGGAAGTCCGCCGCCAGGGCTGCCTGGGCCTCCGTCCGGTGGGCCATGAGGGCCGCAAGGAGGGCCCGGAGCTTCGCCCGGCGCTGATCGGCGGACGTGGCTGCCACCCCCCAGCGGGCGGATCGCTGGCGGGCGAAGAGGGCTTCCAACTCGGAGGTCACGGGAGCTCCTGAAGGGCGGGGGTTCCGCCCATCATA
>Ga0255338_1002940_pt1 | contig 22337 bp, 29 predicted proteins | sample MeOH1_35cm_T4_19_FD_203715 | JGI IMG/M metagenome (GOLD analysis project Ga0255338, IMG submission 203715) | Sandy soil microbial communities from University of British Columbia, Vancouver, Canada - MeOH1_35cm_T4_195 | ecosystem: Engineered > Artificial ecosystem > Sand microcosm > Unclassified ...
CGACGACCGCGTAACCGAGACCCCGCACACCACCGTGATCGAAAAGAGCGGTGGTGGCGGTGCCGCTATCCTGATTGGTCTCGCCTTGCTCATCGCCGTCGTGATCGGCGGCTTCTATCTGATGAACCAGAGCAAGAACGACAATCTCAAGACCGACGCGATCACCAGCGCGGCGAAGGACGTCGGCGACAGCGCGAAGAAGGCCGGAGATGCGGCCGACAAGGCTGCGCAGTAAGCCGGGCGAAGGTCTCTACAGGCCGCGCATAGTCAGCGCAGGCAGGCATCCAGTCCATCGTTGCGGACCACAGCCACGCGCCGCGTGAGCGTGTTGCCGTGGCGGCGGGTAAAGCCGCGGGGCGCGACCGCTGCGCGCTTCTTGGGTTGCGGCAGGATCGCGGCGATGCGGCCGGCTTCGGACGGCGACATGCTCGACGCGTCATGGCCGAAATAGCGCATCGAGCCGGCATTGACGCCATAGGTGCCGATCCCCGTCTCCGCGACGTTGAGATAGACCTCCATGATGCGGCGCTTGCCCCAGAGCGTTTCGATCAGGACGGTGAAATAGGCTTCGAGCGCCTTACGCGGATAGCCGCCGCCCTGAATCAGGAAGACGTTCTTCGCGGTCTGCTGGCTGATCGTCGAGCCGCCCCGGATGCGGCCGCCGCGCGCGTTGCGCAGATAAGCTCTTTCGATTGCAACGAAATCGAAGCCGTGATGCGTGCAGAAGCGCCCGTCCTCGCCTGCAATGGCGGCGCGCGCCATGTTGGGATCGATGCGGGAGAGCGGCATCCAGGACTTGGAGATGCCGTGTCCGCTGACGGCATCGCCGATCATGGTGAGCGTGATGGGCGGCGGCACGAAGCGATAGAGCACCACCATCAGCACCGAGACGATCAGGAATGCACCGATTGCCTTGAAGAACCAGCCGATCGCGCGGCGGAGAAGGGAGCGTTTGCGGGGCATGACGTGCGCGGGTTCCGGAATCGGGAAGGATGCCGGCTTCTGCACCGGTCGGCGTTCGGGTTGAATCGATGCGGGCGGAGCGCCGGGAACCGGTGCTGCTGGGTTCACCCCGAATGCCGATGGCGGCCCCCGCTCGTCGCTCATGATCCGCTTCTAGGACAGCGCTACGTCAGCGGTAAACCGGCTTGCTGCGCCAAGCGCTCCGATGACTCCCTCGGCGGCGTCGATGCCGGTGGCGAAGGCGCCGTGCGCGGTGGAGAAGTCGGCCGTGGAACAGGCTTCGCCCGCGAAGAACAGGCGCGCATCGACGGGCGCTGCGAGCACCGCGCGCTGCGGGGCGGCACCGATCCGGGCGTGGGAGTAGGAGCCATGGATGTAGCGCGCGGTTCGCCAGCGTGTCGCGGCAATGGGCGCGAGGCGCGCGCGCCAGTCACTGCCCAGCAGGCCCACCAGTTCGGTGATCGCGAAGTCGGCGGCCGCGTCGTCGCCGCCGTGTTCGAGCGCCTCGGCGCAGTCGCCGCCGAAGAAGCACTCGATCAACGGCCAGCCGAACGGGCCGAGCCGATAGCTGGCGGTGCAGGCACGGTGCGGATTGCCGATGAGGTGGCCGTTCTCGGGCAGCTCGAAGCCTTCGACATGGAGGAAGAGCTTGTCGGCGAGGCCAAGCGGGAGCGCGGCAGCGGCAGCGTGCTTGTCGGGCAGGGGCGGATCGAAGGCGATACGCTCCTCGGCAAGCATGGTGGTCGGCACGCAAAGGATGACATGGCGGGTTTCCAGCGTGCCGCGGCTGGTATCGAGCCTGATCCTCGCTGCGCGGTGGTCGACGCGGCTGACGCGGGTATCAAGGCGTAGCGGTAGGCCCTGGGCATGCCGCGCGACGAGCGTGCCATAGCCTTCCCGGACGGCCCAATTGTCGTCGGTCGCGGCGTCCTCATAGGCGGCCCAGTCATGCAGCGAGACGCGGGCGAGCGGCGCGCCATTGGCATAGCCCGAGATCGCGTCGATCAGCGGGCGCCAGGGATCGTCGGGGGCGAGGAAAGCGGCGAGCGGCTGATCGGGCGCATCGAGCGCTACGCGGGCAGCTTGCTGCCAGCGATCCCATGCCGCGTGGAAGGCGGCCTGCTCGCCAGGCGGGAAACCGAGATCGCGCCACTGAGTGTCCCAGTTGGCGGAGGAGCGATCGATCGCCAGACCGTAATGGTCGGCGAGGGCGGTCCATGGGTTGCGCTTCGCCGAGTGGAGCCAGCCGCAGCCGAGGTCTATGGTTACCTGTTTTGCCGGCGGAGGCCGGGATCCGGTTAGGGCTGGCCCGATACCCGGCCTTCGCCGGGGAAGGGGGACGGTTATGCTCCGGGCACGACCACCTACCCGATCGCCCGCCTCGACCAGCAGCACATCCACCCCGGCATCGTGGAGATGGCGGGCGGCAGCGATGCCGGCCGCGCCGGCGCCGATGACGATCGCGTCAGCGCCGGCCACGGACGGAGCCTCAGGCCGCGACCAGCATCCGCTTGTCGCCGGCGAGGCGCATCATCGCCTTTTGCAGCTTCTCGAAGGCGCGAACCTCGATCTGGCGGACGCGCTCGCGCGACACACCATAGACCTGGCTCAGTTCCTCGAGCGTCTTGGGATCGTCGGTCAGGCGCCGCTCGGTCAGGATATGCTTCTCGCGCTCGTTGAGATCGGACATGGCCGACTGGAGCATCTCGTGGCGCACATCCGCTTCCTGCGCATCAGCCACGACGGCATCCTGCAGCGGCGCGTCGTCCTGCAGCCAATCCTGCCACTGGCCCTCGCCATCCTCGCGCATCGGCACGTTGAGCGAGGTATCCCCGCCCATCGACATGCGGCGGTTCATGCTGGTGACCTCTTCCTCGGTCACCCCCAGGTCCTTGGCGATCTTGGCGAGATGCTCGGGCGACAGATCGCCGTCCTCGAACGCATCGAGCTTGGACTTCATCCGGCGCAGGTTGAAGAACAGCTTCTTCTGCGCGGCGGTGGTGCCCATCTTCACCAGGCTCCACGAGCGCAGGATGAATTCCTGGATCGAGGCGCGAATCCACCACATGGCATAGGTCGCGAGGCGGAAGCCGCGATCGGCCTCGAACTTCTTCACGCCCTGCATCAGGCCGATATTGCCCTCCGAGATCAGCTCGGACACGGGCAGCCCATAGCCGCGATACCCCATCGCGATCTTCGCGACGAGGCGAAGGTGCGAGGTGACGAGCTGCGCCGCCGCATCAGTGTCTCCATGCTCCTCGAAGCGCTTGGCGAGCATATATTCCTGCTCGGGCGCGAGGATCGGAAACTTCTTGATCTCGGACAGGTAGCGATTGAGGCTGGCCTCTCCGCCGAGTGCGGGGATCGTCGCCGGGACGTTGCTGCCGCTTGCCATGATCATATCTCCCTTAACTTGGCACCGTCCCTACTATGAGGCGACAGGCGCTTGAACCTATACGTAGAGTCTATCGAACAGTTCCTGCATGTCCGCAGGCATTTCGCTATCGAATACCAAAGCCGTGCTTTCGACAGGGTGAATGAACCCCAGCCGGGCGGCGTGCAATGCCTGACGATGGAAATGCAGGGTTTCCAGAATGGGCTTGTGGACCGGTTTTGTTCTACCATAAACCGGGTCGCCGAGCAAGGGATTCCCAAGCGAGGCCATGTGCACGCGCACCTGATGGGTGCGCCCCGTCTCGAGCCTGCATTCGACCAGCGCCGCCTCCTTCAAGCGCTCCAGAGTCTTATAGTGCGTCACCGCGCGCTTGCCGTTCGCGACGATCGCGATTTTCTTGCGGTTGGACGGCGAACGGGCGAGCGGGGCATCGACCGTGCCCTCGGACGGCAGCGGCCGGCCGGTGACGATCGCCTTGTAGCGCCGATCGATCGTGTGATCGTGGAACTGCCGCGCCAGCCCTTCGTGCGCGCGATCGGTCTTGGCGGCGACCATCAGCCCCGACGTGTCCTTGTCGATGCGGTGGACGATGCCGGGCCGCGCGACGCCGCCGATGCCAGACAGGCGCCCGGCGCAATGATGGAGCAGCGCATTGACCAGCGTCCCGTCGAGATTGCCGGCGGCAGGGTGGACGACAAGCCCGGCCTGCTTGTTGATCACGATCAAATGATCATCCTCGAACACGATATCGAGCGCGATATCCTGCGCTTCGTTGTGCGCTGGCGTGGGGGCGGGGACCGCGACGGTGAAGACGCTGCCCGCCACTGCCTTGCGCGCCGGATCCCGCGCGAGCGTGCCGGCCGCATCGCTGACCGCGCCCGAGGAGATCAGCGCCTTGAGCCGCTCGCGCGACATGGTCGGCACCGCATCCGCCAGGGCGCGATCGAGACGCCAGCCGCCGGCCTCGTCCGAGATGCGCGCTTCGATGGTGGAAACCCCCCGGTTCATGCCCTAGCGATGTGGGCATGGGGTACGGGATTTCAAGCACTCTCCTGGCGCGACTGCTGACCGAGGCGAGAAATTCCCCGGACGCGGAAGTTTGCGGACTGTTGTTCGGGGACGCGCGGCGGATCGGGGCGGCGCAGGCCTGCGCGAACGTGGCGACGAGCCCGGCGCGGTCGTTCGAGATCGATCCGGCGGCATTGTTCGCGGCGCACCGGCGGGCGCGTGCCGGTGGGCCGGCGCTGATCGGCCATTATCACTCGCACCCCTCGGGCGCGCCGGAGCCGTCGGCGCGGGATGCGGCGCAGGCGATGGGGGACGGGGCGCTGTGGCTGATCCTGACGGCGCGTGCGGCGCGGCTGTGGCGGACCGACCGGGCCGGGTCATTCGAGCCAGTCGCGCTGGAGGTGCAAGACTAACGATGTAAAGCCGGGTCGGACGCGCGAGCACCGGCAAGTAAAAGGTGGTTTTTGGGAGTCCACGTCTACCCCAACTTTCGCGGATCCGTGCCCGGTTGAGAAGTAAGAGGGAAAGAAGATCGCGCTTCCCTGTGCGGAAGGGTGGGAATCGGAAAGTCATTTCGGCGAGGGATGGGGGAATCATATTTTTCCTATACTCGACGAATTATGAGAATCGATTGTAGCGACTGGGCTTCATCCCGGAGCCGGCAGGCGTGCGTGATCGAGTAGGCTGGATGTCTTCGGCGCGGCGAGGTGTGCCGGCGCGGTGGGCGGGGAACTGGTTGCCGGTCGAGCGAGGTGTCCGGTGGGCATGGCGCGAGGGTGCCGGACGGTTGAGAAATATTGAATCGAGGCGGGGGCTGCAGCAGCTTCTCGATGGCGCTCGCAACGAGTGGAATTGCTATCCGGTCGAAGCGGGGGCCGGGAGATCCGTCCAGGAGGAGAAGGTCGCGGCCTGGCCGTGCCAGGTTCCGGCTGCGTCGACGAGCTGCCAGACGGTGGCCTGCTCGATCAGGAAGCGGCGCCCGGATCGCGCGACCCGTATGCCGCGATAATCGGCGATGAAGCCGTCGCGCGCCACCGCGTCGAGGAGGCGCTGGCGCTCGGCCCGGTCGGGGGCCTCGGCCGACAGGCGCGAGGGCAGGGCGACGAAAGCGTCCCACGCATAGCCGAAACAGGCCTGGGCAGTCTTGTTGGCGTAGGTGAAGACCGGGTCGGCGGCAGTGTCGTGCGCGAGCACGGCAAAGGGGGCGTGGTGGTAGAGCCAGCCCGCGCCCCGTCCTTCGGGGACCAGGGGCTTGCCGACCAGGCGCGCATGGCTCGTGGCGAGCAGGTCGAAAAAAGCGGGATCCACGGCGCGGCGTTCGGATGGCATGGTCATGACGGCTGCTTATCGCCGGAGCGGGCGCCGGACGAAAGGGGCGCGCGGCTCAGCCGGTTCCGCAGCGATGCTGGTGGTCCAGCCCATCGCACGCGACCGGGGCCAGCCGCTGGCGCCGCCGACTTGGTTGCGCGGGATGAATAGCGCGGACCACCCAGTCTTGACCGAGCAGATGTCGCCGATCAGCGATTTATCGAGTAGACTGCGCCCCAAGGAGGCCGCGCGGAAAATGGATTCATGCTCACTAAAAGCCGGACCGATCCGCGCTGCCGTTCGTTCGGCCCGGATATGAACAGTCCGGACCTGCGCGGGAACGATCCCGCACCCGCCGCGCCCGCTGCGCGCCATGTCGTCGTGCTGGGCCATCCCAGCCCGGGCAGCTTCAACCATGCGATCGCCGAGCGCTATTGCGCGACGATCCGGGAATGCGGGCAGGAGGTGGTGCTGCGCGACCTCTATGCGCTGGATTTCGACCCGCGGCTGCATGCCGACCGCCGCCCGGGACAGCCGGGCAACCGGCTGGCGGGGGATATCGCGCGCGAGATCGGCATGCTGCGCGAGGCGCAGGCGATCACCCTGGTCTATCCGCTGTGGTTCGGCATGCCGCCCGCGATCATCAAAGGCTATGTCGACCGGGTGCTCGGTGCCGCGCTGACACCACGCGATATCGCGCAGCACGTGCCCGACTCGGTGCTGGACGGCCGGCGCTTCTCGACGCTGTCGACCTCCGCGACGACGCGGCCCTGGCTCGAGGCGCAGGGCCAGTGGCAGGCACTGCACCAGGCGTTCGACCTGTATCTGGTCGCCGTGTTCGGGATGCGCGATGGTGGCCACCGGCATTTCGATGCGATCGTCGATGACCTGGCGGAGGACTATGCCAGCGAGATCCTGCTCGCGGTCGAGGCGGCGGCGCGCACTGCGTGCAGCGAAATCGGGGCTGAACGGCATGCGGCCGCCGTCGCGACGATCATGGACGAGTCCGCAGGATAGGCCGCGAGCAACGGCGCCGCGCGGCCAAGTATTGCGGCGCCCGGGAGCTTCCGGAAGCGGTGTCCCTTGCGCACCCGGCGCCATAGCGCCAGAAGAGCCACAGACATTCAGTCCGGAGCGTACCCATTCCATGACCATCAGCCCGGTCGATTTTGCCAGCCTGCTCTGTTCGCGTCTGTGCCACGACCTGCTGAGCCCGGTGGGTGCGTTGAACAACGGGCTGGAACTGCTTGCGGACGAACATGATCCGGAGATGCGCCAGCGCTGCCTGGAACTGCTGAACGAGAGCGCCCGGGCCTCCGCCAACAAGCTGAAATTCTTTCGCCTGGCCTTCGGCGCCGCAGGCGGATTCGGCGAGACGGTCGATTCGCGCGAGGCGCGGGCGGCGATCGAGGGGCTGTTCGGCGAGAATCACCGGGTCAATCTCGGCTGGCTGGTCGAGGATGCGACCCTGCCCAAATCGGCGATCAAGGTGCTGCTCAACCTCGCCCTGATCGCGGGCGACGCGCTGATCCGGGGCGGGCAGCTCGATGTCGGGGCCGAAGCGGTCGACGGGCAGGTGGAAATCGTGGTGCGCGCGGACGGCCCACGCATCGTGCTCGACAATGAACTGCGTACGACCCTGCTCGGCCAGCAGGGCGACACGATGATCACCCCGCGCGCGGCAGCGGCCTATCTGGTGCAGTCGCTGGTCGCCGAGGGCGGGGGAACGGTGCGGATCTCGGAGCCCGAAGAGCCGGTGCTGCTGTTCGGGGCGGCGTTCCGCGCGGGGTGAGCGCGTGCCCGCGCGGGGCGGGCGGGCGAAGAAAAGCGGCGCATCGCGCCGGAACCGGCCCCGGTTAAACGCCCCCTTAACCAATGTTCGCCATGGGTTGCGCTATATCCGCGCGGGGGCCCATGGACGATCTGCTTCAGGAATTCATTGCCGAGACGCGCGAGACGCTGGAAGCGCTCTCGGGCGAGATCGTCGCGTGGGAAGCATCCCCCGACGATCGCGACCGGCTGGATGCGATCTTCCGCTTCGTCCATACGGTGAAGGGAAGCTGCGGCTTTCTCGACCTGCCGCGGCTCGCCCGGCTGAGCCATGCCGCCGAGGACGTGCTGGCGGCCGTCCGTTCGGGCGAGCGGATTCCCGACACGCGGCTGGTGAATGCCGTGCTCGCGATCGTCGACCGGATCGGCGAGATCGTCGAGGCGATCGATGCGGGCGCGCCGCTCGACGATTCGGGCGAGGACCTGCTGATCGCCGCGCTGGAAGAGGGCGCCGCGGTCACCGCCCAGGCACCGGCCACCATCGCACTGCGCAGCCCGACGCGCAGCGTGCGGCTCAACGTCGACCTGCTCGACCGGATGATGAGCGGCATGTCCGACATGGTGCTGGCGCGCAACGAACTCGCGCGCCGCCTGCGCGACGACGGCGCCGACCCGACCGTCGAGGCGGCGCTCGAGCGGCTGTCGCTGACGGTCGCCGAAATGCGCGACACGGTGACGCGCACGCGCATGCAGAAGATCGACGCGCTGTTCTCGGCGCTGCCGCGGATGGTGCGCGACACCGCCGCGGAGCTGGGCAAGTCGGTGACGCTGCATATCGACGGCAGCGACGTGGAACTCGATCGCGAGATGATCGAGATGATGCGCGACCCGCTCGTCCATATCGTGCGCAATGCGATCGACCATGGCATCGAGGCGCCGGCCGAACGCCGCGCGCTGGGCAAGCGCGAAAACGGACGGCTGACCGTCGCCGCGCGCCAGTCCGGCAACCAGATCATCATCGAGATCGCCGATGACGGGCGCGGGATCGATACTGAGCGGCTGATCGCCAAGGTCGCCGGAAGCGGCCGGCGCAGCGACAAGGACCTCCGCGCGCTGAGCGAGAAGGGCAAGCTCGACCTGGTCTTCGAGCCGGGGCTGTCGACCAAGGACACGGTGAGCGCGATTTCCGGCCGCGGCGTCGGCATGGACGTGGTGCGCGCCAATGTGGAGCAGATCGGCGGGCGGATCGAGCTCTCGAACGCGCCGGGCAAGGGCCTGCGCCTGGCCATCCATGTGCCGCTGACGCTGTCGATCATCGCGACGATCGGGGTGGGCGTGGGCGACCAACGCTTCGCCATCTCGCGCCAGGCGATCGAGGAGATCGTGCGGGTCGGCGGCGACGCGATCCGGGTCGACATGCTCGGCGACACGCCCGCCGCGACGGTGCGCGACCGGCGGATGCCGCTGGTCGATCTCGGCGCACTGCTCGGGGTGCACGAGCGTGGCCGGGCGGCGGCGATGCTGGTGATCCTCAGCGTGCCGGGCGGCAGCTTCGCGCTGGCGGTGGATTCAGTGCTCGACCATGAGGAACTGGTGATCAAGCCGGCGGCGCCCGCGGTGATGGCGACGGGGGTCTATGCCGGGCAGACCTTGCCCGACAGCGGCCTGCCGATGCTGCTGCTCGATTGCGCCGGCCTCGCGACGGTCGCGGGGCTGCAGTTCGGGCGCGAGATCATCCTCGACGAAGCGCCGGAGGAAGCGGCGGCACCCGAAGTCTCCGCGCTGCTGTTCGACGACCTGGACGGGGCGCGGCGGCTCGTGCCGCTGTCGATCATCGACCGGATCGAACCGGTGGCGGCCGATGCGATCCGCCTGTCCGGCGGGCGGCTGCGGCTGTCGGTCGACGGGCGGATCATCCCGCTCGCGGTGCAGGGCACGTGGGAGGGACGGCAAGCGATCTCCGTCCTGCGGCTGCGCGACGGCGAGGCGGAGATCGGCTACGCGATCGCCGAAGCGCTCGATATCGTGACCCTGCCCGAAACCATGGTGCCGCCCCGCGAGGCGGGGCCGGTGGCCGGGGTCGTCTCGATCGACGGCGAGCAGGTCGAGGTGCTCGACCTGCACTGGCTGTTCGCGACGCACGGCGCCGAGATCGGCGGGGAGGCGCCGCCGTTGTGCCTGATCAACGGCGCCGAGACGGCCTGGATGAAGACATTCCTGAAGCCGGTGCTCGAAGGGGCCGGATATCGCGTCGCGACCCGGCTGAAGGCCGGCGAGACGGCTGCCGTGGTGCTGACGATGGACGAAGGAGCGCCCCCGGCGCACGGCCATGTGCCGGTCGTCCGGCTGCGCCGCGAGCGCGGCGGTGGCGAGGCTGGCGGGAGCATCTATCGCTACGACCGGGACGGGCTGCTCGCCGCGCTCGCCCGCACGGCGGGAGGCCGGTAATGCCACAAGCGCCATTGTTCCTGATCGCCCATATCGCCGGCCGCGCGGTCGCGATCGAATCCGGGCAGGTCGAATCGGTCGTGGATATCGGCGCGGTGGTGCCGGTGCCGGGCGCCGACCGGCAGGTGCTCGGCCTCGCCGCGCTGCGGTCGCGCGTCGTGACGGTGATCGACACGCATGCGGCGCTGGGGCTGCCACCCGCGGAGGTCGCCGCGACGCGCGCGGTGATCACGCAGGTGGAGGGCCATCATTATGCGATCATGGTCGATTCGCTCGAGGATGTGGCGCCGTTCGACCTGGCGCCGCTGTCCCCGGGGATCGTGCTCGATCCGGGCTGGCGCGCGACCGGATGCGGCATCGTCGAACGCGAGGGCGAGCCGATCCTGGCGATCGACCTGCGGGCGCTCGTGCCCGGCCTCGCCGCGATCGCGGCCTGAGGTGCCAGTTAACGCGACGCTCATGGTTTTCCGGCAGACAGGGCCGCTCAACGGGCGGGAACAGGGTGCGAACCGATGAAGACGTGTCTGGTGGTGGACGATTCGAAGGTGATCCGGAAGGTGGCCCGGCACATCCTGGAGACGCTGAACTTCCAGGTCTCCGAGGCCGGCGACGGGCGCGAGGCGCTCGACAGCTGCCTTGCCTCCGCGCCGGATGTCGTCCTGCTCGACTGGAACATGCCGGTGATGAGCGGGATGGATTTCCTCCGGGCGCTGCGCGACAGCCCAGTTTCCCGGCGGCCCAAGGTGGTGTTCTGCACCACCGAGAACGGCATGGCGCATATCCGCGCCGCGATCGAGGCGGGCGCCGACGAATATGTCATGAAGCCGTTCGATCGCGAGACGCTCGAAAGCAAACTCCAGATCGTCGGCATGGCCTGAAAGACCCGGTTCAAGTGTTGCGTGGCTCAACCAAGATCAGCGGCAGGCTCGCCGGGAGCCGCGACCGGCCGCGCATCCTGATCGTGGACGATTCAGTCGTCGCGCGCGCCGTGATCGCGCGGGCGATCGACGGCACCGGCCGGTTCGTCGTGGCCGGCGCGGTGCCGCATGCGAAGGCGGCGCTGGCCTTTCTCGCCACCCAGCATGTCGACGGCATCCTGCTCGACATCGAAATGCCGGGCGTGGACGGGCTGACCGCCCTGCCCGACCTGATCGCGGCGGGCGAGGGCGCCAAGGTGCTGGTGGTATCCTCCGCCTGCAGCGACGGCGCGGCGGCGACGATCGAGGCGCTGTCGCTCGGTGCGGCGGATACGCTGGTCAAGCCGGATATCGGCGACTTTGCGGGGCGCTTCTCGGCGCTGCTCGACGAGAAATTGTCGCGCCTGTTCGAGACGGTGCCGCCTGCGACCGCTCCTTCCGCCCGGCCGATTTCCACGGATCGCGCCGCCGGCGGATTCGATATCGTCGCGATCGGTGCCTCCACCGGCGGCATTCATGCGCTCAGCCAGTTGCTGCGCGAGATTCCAGCGAGTTTTCCCTTGCCGATCCTGATCACCCAACACCTGCCCGACAGCTTCATGCCCTATTTCGCCGCGCAGGTGGCGGTGCTCGCCGGCCGGCCGTGCGAGGTCGCAACCGATTCGATGCGGATTCGCCCGGGACGCGTGATCGTCGCCCCCGGCACGGCGCATATCCGCGTGGTCAGCACCAGCGACGGCGCCGCGATCCGGTTGTCGACCGAGCCGGCGAAGAGCGGGTGCATGCCTTCGGTCGATCCGATGTTCGACAGCCTGGCCGAGGTGTTCGGTGCCCGTGCGCTGGGTATCGTGCTGAGCGGCATGGGGCGCGACGGCAGCGAGGGCGCGCAGCGCATCATCGATCGCGGCGGCAGCATCGTGGTGCAGGACCAGGCGAGCTCGGTCGTGTGGGGCATGCCCGGGGCGATCGCGACCAATGGCACGGCCTGCGCGATCATGCCGCCGACGGAGATCGGCAAGCTGGTGGCCGCGCGGAGGCGTCCGGGATGTTGAGCCCCGCGCCGATGTCACGCCCGAGCGGATCGCTGAACGTCCTCGCGGCGCTGCTCGAATCGCGGACCGGCCAGCAGATCGCGGCCAATCGCGAATGGCGCATCGAAACGGCGCTGAAGCCGCTGATCCGCGAACGCGGGCTCGAGACGCTCGAGGACCTGGTGGGGGAAGTGCTGCGCAACCCGGCGGTCGCCGACCAGGTCGTCGACGCGCTGCTCAACCAGGAGAGCTCGTTCTTCCGCGATGCCGCGGTGCTCGAGATGATCGCCGACGCCGCCGACGCAATGCGCGCCGAGGGATTGACCCGGCGCGTGCGAATCTGGTCGGCCGGCTGCTCGATCGGGCAGGAGCCGCTGTCGCTGGCGATGCTGTTTTCGGAACGCGACGCCGAATCCGGTGCGCTCGCGCCGGAGATCGTCGCCACCGACGTGTCCGAGGCGGCGCTCGGCCGCGCGCGGGCGGGGCGCTATTCGCAGTTCGAGATCCAGCGCGGCCTGCCGATCCGGCGGATGATGCAATGGTTCGACACGGTGGGCGGCGACTGGGTCGCGAAGCCGGAGCTGGTCCGCCAGATCTCGTTCCGCAAGCTCAACCTCGTCGCGGATCCCCTCCCGATCGGGCGGTTCGACATCATCCTGTGCCGCAACGTGCTGCTGTACCTGTCGCCCGTCCTGCGCCGCCGCGTGTTCGAGCGGCTTGCCGAAGTGGCGCGGCCGGGGGCGCTGCTCGTCCTCGGCGCCGGAGAGACGGTCATCGGCCAGACCGAGGCCTTTCGGCCGAGCCAGCGCTACCGCGGCCTGTACGAGACGAGCGGGGCGATGCCCGACATGAGCGCCGTCGCCGGCTGATCGGCGGTTTACTTTCCGGGAACGGCATCGCAAGCGGCACGCATGGCGCCGACGAACGACACTGGCGGGCAGACCCCGGGGTTCGGCGCGCGCGACATGATCGTCGCGGTGGCGATGAACCTGCTATGGGGCGTCAACATCATCGCGGTGAAGATGGCGGTGACCGCGATCGCGCCGATGACCGCGGGCTTTCTCCGCCAGGCGCTCGTCCTGCTGGTGTGCCTTGGCTCGCTCCGGATCGTGCGCGGCCGGATGGTGGCGCTGAGCGCGCTCGGCATCCTCTCGGGCGGCGCCTTCTACGTCGCGACCAATCTCTCGCTGGCGGTGACGCACAATATCGGCGCGCTGGCGATCGCCGGCCAGCTCGGCGTACCCTTTGCGCTGCTGCTCGCCGTCCTCTTCTTTCATGAGCGGATCCGGCTGCCGCGAATCATCGGCATCGCGCTGTCGATTGCCGGCGTCGCGCTGCTCCTGTTCGATCCCGGGCTGGCCAGCGAACTGCCGGGCTTGGCGCTGACCGCGCTGGCGAGCTTCATCTGGGCGGTCTGCTCGTTGATCCAGCGCCGGCTGATCGGCGTGCCCGTGCTCACCATCTATGCCTGGGTCGGTTTCTGGGGGAGCATCGTCCTCGGCGCGATCGCGCTGGTCGCGGAGCCGGCGGCGATCCGGGCGATCCCGCAGCTGGGACCGGGCACGCTGGGCTGGATCGCCTTTTCGGCGATCGGATCGACGGTGGCGGGGCAGGGGGCGATGTCCTGGCTGCTCCAGCGCCATCCGGTGAGCATCGTCATGCCGCTGACGCTTGCCTCGCCGGTGATCGCGGTCATCGCGACCAGTTGGTATTTCGCAACGCCGCCAACGATGCTTATGCTGGCCGGCGGTGCTATCGCGATGCTGGGTGTCGCGATCGTGACTATCCGCACCGCGCGCGCAGGGGACACGCCATGACCATCATCGAGACGCCGTCACCCAATTTCGACGAGCGCACGCTGGGGATCTCGATGATCGTCCTGCACTATACCGGCATGCAGGATGCACAGTCGGCGATCGACCGGCTGCGCGATCCCGCGGCGAAGGTCTCGGCGCATTATCTGGTCGCCGAGGACGGCACGGTGCTGCGCATGGTCGCGGAGGACAAGCGCGCCTGGCATGCCGGCAAGTCGCGCTGGCGCGGGATCGAGGACGTCAACAGCGCGAGCATCGGCATCGAGATCGTCAATCCGGGCCATGAACTGGGCTATCGGCCCTTCCCGGAGGAGCAGATCGACGCGCTGCTGCCGCTGGTCGCGACCATCAAGGAGCGGTACAGCATCACGCGCGGCAATGTCGTCGGCCATTCCGATATCGCGCCGCTGCGCAAGCAGGATCCGGGCGAGCTGTTCCCCTGGAACCGCCTGGCCAAGCTGCGGCTGGCCTTGCCGCGGCCGACGCGCAACCTCATGGACCCGATGTGGAGCGATGCCGGGTTCCTGATCGCGCTGGAGCGGTTCGGCTATGACGTGTCGGACAAGCTCGCCGCCGTCGTTGCCTTCCAGCGGCGCTTTCGCCCCGACCTGATCGATGGCGAGATCGACGGGGAGTGCCGCTCGATCCTGCTGGCGCTGCTGCTGCCCAAGCCGACCGGCGACGACTGAGCGCGCGCAGCCAGGAAGATCCGAAATGGCTGTTCGTGGCCTAGCGTATTGATTCCCTGAAGGTCTATGCTGGATCCTGCCGTCGCGGGCGGGCGCGACGCGGAGCAGCATGAAACCGGGGGAACGGCTCGTGAAATCTCTACTGCGCAAGGTGCTCTCGATCGGTGCCCTGCTTGCGATCCTGCTGTCGATCGGCGGTGAAGCGACGGCTGCGCCGGAGCCCGTGGAGGTCTATGGCAACCTTCCCGGCTTCGAGATGGCGGCGATGTCGCCATCGGGCGACCGGGTGGCGATCATCGGCGTTGCGGCCGATGCCCGGCGGCTGATCGTGGTCGACAAGAATGGTGGCCTGCTGGCCGCGACTGCGCTCGGCGACCAGAAGTTCCGCCAGATCCTCTGGGCGGGCGAGGACAAGATCCTGCTGCGGTACAGCCAGACCGTCGACCTCGGTATCGATTTCACGGCGGACAAGGCGGAATTGTCCACGATGCTGGTGGTGTCGCTCAAGGGCGAAAAGCCGTGGGCGGTGTTCGACAAGACGCGCAATATCACCGGCGGAATCCGTGGCTTCTACGGCGTGCTTGAGCGCGGCGGGCACTGGTACGGCTATTTCGGGGGCATCACGCTGACCGAAAACGGGCGGGCCGATGCCTTTTTGGAAAGCACCCTGCCCGAACTCTACGAAGTCGACTTGGAAACGCGCAGGGCCACGCGGATCGCGCGCCGGACGGGGGAGGGGGGTGATCGCTCCTGGCTGGTCGGCCCGGACGGCAAAGTGGCGGCGACGCTCGATTTCGCCTCGCAATCGGGAAAGTGGACGATCGACAATGCCGGCGGGCAGGCGATCGCCTCGGGCAAGAGCGCTCTTGGCGGGATCGAATTGATTAGCCTGGGGCGGACTCCCGGCACCATCGTCTATTCAGTGACCGACGACATGACCGGTGAGGCGCGCTGGTTCGAGATCGCCGCTGCCGGCGGTACGGCGACCGAGATCCTGAAGGACGTGGCGATCACCGGCATCCATGTCGACGAGCGGAGCCGCCAGCTGATCGGCTACACCCAGGACGGCGACATCCCCGAGGATCATTTCTTCGATAGCCGCCTGGAGAAGGCGATGGCCGGCACGCGACGGGCCTTTCCGGGGCTGACGGCGGAACTGATCGACTGGAGCAGCGATTTCGAGCGCCTGATCGTGAAGACCGAGGGCGTGGGCGATCCGCAGACCTGGTGGAAGGTCGGCATCAAGACCGGGGTGGCCGAGCCGCTGGGCGTCTCCTATCCGATGCCACTCGATCATGTCGGGCCGATGCGGATCGTACGGTACAAGGCAGCCGACGGCCTGGATATTGCCGGCGTGCTGACCTTGCCCCCCGGTCGCAAGCCGGTGAACCTTCCGGTCATCGTCTTTCCGCACGGCGGGCCGAGCGCGCGCGACTATCCCGGCTTCGACTGGTGGGCGCAGGCCTTTGCCGCGCGCGGCTATGCCGTGTTCCAGCCCAATTTTCGCGGATCGTCGGGCTATGGCGCGGCATTCCAGATGGCCGGCAATGGCGAATGGGGCCGCAAGATGCAGAGCGACATCTCCGACGGGCTGAAGGATCTGGTTCGCCAGGGCATCGTCGATCCGAAGCGTGCCTGCATCATGGGGGCCAGCTATGGCGGCTATGCGGCACTTGCCGGGGTCACGTTGCAACAGGGGCTATATCGCTGCGCGGTCGCGGTGGCGGGCGTCAGCGACGTGCAGCGGATGTACGACACCGATGTCTCCCGAAGCGGCCATGATCCGGCGCTGATCCGCGGCCTCAAGGCCGAGATCGGCTCGGGCCGGGCGCTCAGGGATGTCTCGCCGGTTCGCTTTGCCGATCGTGCGGACGCGCCGATCCTCCTGATCCACGGCAAGGACGACACGGTCGTCCTGTATGAGCAAAGCAGCGCCATGGCGCGTGCCCTGAAGAATGCCGGCAAGCCGGTGGAGTTCGTCACCCTGCCGGGGGAGGATCACTGGCTGTCCAAGGGCGCCACGCGGCTGGCGATGCTGAAGGCGGCGCTCGATTTCGTCGCGCGCCATAACCCGCCCGACCCGGCACCGCCGAGCGGCCCGGGCGCGGCGACGGAATGACTACCCCCCGCCGCCAACTCCGGCTAGAGGGGGCGCGCCAGAGGGTCGGGCGGCCGCGTCGCATGCAAATGCGCCGAGGAAAGTCCGGGCTCCGCGAAACGACGGTGCCGGGTAACGCCCGGCGGGGGCGACCCCAGGGAAAGTGCCACAGAGAGCAGACGGCGAAGGCTTCGGCCCCGCCACGGTGAAAGGGTGCGGCAAGAGCGCACCGCGCGACTGGTAACAGGAGCGGCACGGCAAACCCCACCGGGAGCAAGACCGAATAGGGGCGGCAGATGGGCTTCGTCTCAGCTCGTCGCCCGGGTTGGTTGCTTGAGCCCGTATGCAAATGCGGGCCTAGAGGAATGGTCGCCTATCCCTTGCCGGGTTTCCGGACGGGGTGGACAGAACCCGGCTTACAGACCCTCTGGCGTTTTTCTTCGTGGCTGATGGCATTTGCGCCGCGGCGCAACTAGATGGAGCCATATGGCGCGTTCTTCCTCCCGATCGGTCGACTGGGGCTTTCCCCGCTGGCGCGGCTATGGCGCCGGCAGCGAGGCGACCACGGTGCGCCTGTGCGACCGGCATGGCTGCGATGCGCCGGGCAATTGCCCCGCACCGAAATCGCCCAATTCGCCGGAACGCTGGTATTTCTGCCAGGATCACGCCGCCGAATATAATCGCGGCTGGAACTATTTCGAGGGACTCACCGCAGAGGAGGCCGCCGAACGCGAGGCCGCCGAACGCCGCACTTCGGACGGCTATGCCGAATCCAAGCATCATGGCTGGGCCGGCCCCGGCGACGGCAGCCGCTCGCGCGACGAGATGCGCGCGCTCGAAGTGCTGGAACTGGAAGCCGATGCGGATTTCGAGGCGGTACGCGTCGCCTGGCGGCGGCTGGCGAAATCCTGCCATCCCGATGTCCGCCCCGGCGACAAGGATGCGGCCCTGCGCTTCCAGGCGATCCAGGCGGCCTATGACGTGCTGCGCGTGGCCGAGGATGCGCGGCAATGGAAGCCGACTGCTTGAAATCGGTCAAATCCGATTGGTCGAACACGCTGCTGGTCTGCAAGAAATGCTCGAAGAAGCTCGGCGGCGGCTTCGGGCCCAAGGGGCGCACGCCGCTCGCCAAGGCGCTGCGTCAGCAGCTTGACCTGAAAAAGGGGCGCAAGAGCAGGGTGGGGATCGTCGAGGTCAAATGCCTGGGCGTGTGCCCGCGCGGCGCGGTCACGGTCGTGAACGGCAAGACGCCGGGCGAGTGGTCGCTGGTCAAGGCCGGCGCTGACCTGGACGCGATCGCAGCAGGTCTCGGCCTGGCGGCCAAATCCTAGGCCGAAATAGCAAAGGGAGCGATCAGGCCGCTGCGTATCGCACGGCCGTCTCGCGGATCAGGGCGATCATGTTCGGGATGCCCTGCGTCCGGTTCGAGCTGAGCTGGTTCTTCAGGTCGAAGGGGGCGAGGGCATCGGCGATGTCGATGGCGAGGATTTCGGCGGGCTGTCTGTCCTGCACCGTCAGGAGGACCAAGGCGATGATGCCCTTGGTGATGGCGGCGTTGGAGTCCGCCAGGAAATGGAGCGCCCCATCGTCGCGGACCGTGGGATAGACCCATACGGAGGCGGAGCATCCCCGGACCAAAGTCGCGTCGGTCTTGAGGGCCTCTGGCATCGGCTCCAGGTCCCGGCCCAGGTCGATCAGGAGGCGATAACGGTCGTCACCGTCGAGGAAACTATATTCGTCCAGGATGTCTGCGAGGCTTTGCATGCCCCGCCCGCTAGCCGGGTGGACCCTAGAGGTCCACCCCGGCCGCGATCGCCTCGAGCTTGCGGATGCGTTCCTTGAGGTCGGCGATCTCGATGCGGGCGCTCGCATTGGGCATCGCCGGGGCGGCGTTCATGTCGCCCATGGCGTGGAGTTCCTGGTGCTTCAGCGCCAGCCAGCCGCGCCAGCCGGTGAGGGCGGCGAAAGTCAGCATGCCGAGGCCGGCGAGTGCTGCACTGGCCATGATCATATAGAAGTTCGGGTCGGTCATGATCCCTGCTCCCTCGTTCACGTGCGGTCGCGGAGCTTCTCGATCTCGCGATCGAGGCGGGCGCCGCTGTCGTTGTTGTCGGTGGCGAGCCGTTCGAGGACCGCAAGGCGCTCCTTCATGGCCCGGAGTTCTTCGTGCAGACGCTGGTTTTCCGCCTGGGTCGCGGCATCGTCGCGAAGGGGGAAGTCATTGCCGTGCCGGTCGCGGCCGATGCCGTACCGAGCCCGGAGGACGCTGCCGATCGTCGCGATGACGACGATGGCGACGACCATTTCGAAGGGGTTCATTGGTTCAACTCCCTATACTCTGTTTCGTTGGACGAGATCGTCAGAGCGCCTGGCGGGCGGCCTCGCGCTGGAGGCGGCGGCGCGGCCGATCGACCCGCTCGCAAAGGTAAGTGGCAACGCCGGCGATGATCGCCATCACGGCCATGAAGATAAGCATGGTACAAGTCCTTCTATTCAAATCAGTTGAGCGGGGGCTGCTCGCGAAGCTTCTCGATCTCGTCGGCGACATCGATGCCGCGGTCCGTGACGATGCGTTCCAGGACGCGAACCCGTTGTTCGAGGCTGCCGGTCCGGGACGCATATTGCGCCGCCTTCTCGGCAATCATTTTCGCTTCCAGTTCCATCCGCTTCTCGCGGTGCGCGAGCCAGGGCCGGATGATCGTGCTTCCGGTCACTGCGACGAGGCCAACGGATATCGCCAGGATCGGGATGAAGAAGATGATGTTGGGGCCCATCTCGATACTCCTCAGTCGCGCGAGCGAAGTGCTTCAATTTCCCGCGACGTGCGCTCCGCGGGGTCAGTGGCGATGCGTTCGAGGACTGCGATCCGCTCCTCGAGCCGGGAAACCTGCCCCACCAGCCGCTCGTTTTCGGACGAGAGAAGGTGGATCTTGCGGTCGGCATCCTGGTTCGCGTCGCCTCGGCGGTACCGGGCACGATCCTCGATGGGGTAGCCGTGCCGTGCCCTGACCCACATCCGGGCGATGCCGCCGAAGGTCACGATCGCGATCATCGCCAGAACGAAAACCTGACCATGGTTCATTTCAACTCTCCTGAAGCCCGGCTCAGCGCAGGGCGTCGATTTCCCGGGCCGTGCGCTCGGCGGGATCGGTGGCGATGCGTTCCAGCACCGCGATCCGCTCCTCGAGGCGGCTGATCTGGCCGGCCTGGCGCTCGTTCTCGTTGGTCAGCAACTCGATCGTCCGGGCGGCGGTCGGATCGCTCCGGGTCACCGGATTGCCCTTATCGTCTTCCAGCGGATAGCCGTGCTTCGCGCGGATCCAGGTGGTGGCGACCCAGGCGAGGGGGCTCATTGCCACTGCGGTCACCGGAATGAGAACTCCGAGGTTGTCCATGTCGTAACTCCCTGTTCGACCCCGCGTCTCAGCGCAGGCTGTCGATCTCGTCGGCGAGGCGGCTGTTGCGGCTGGTGTACATCATTTCGATGTCGGCGAGCCGGCGGTCGATGTCGCGGAACTTGGAGCGGACCTCAGCGGTCGAGCGCTTCGGGTTCGAGCGGACACCCTGCCAGAATTTCGCGTCCTCGGGCGTGTCGTAGAGGCCGAGCGGCTTCGCCGTAGCCATCCAGGCGACCAGCCAATAGGCGATGAGCGTCCAGGGAAAGCCACCAGCGATGGTGAGCAGGACGGCGCCGACGCGGACCCAGGTGACATCGACACCGGTGTAGTCGGCGATCCCCGAACAGACGCCCAGCCATTTGCTGTTCTGCTTGTCGAGGTAGAATTTGGTGCGGCTTGCAGACATTTCAGTTCCTCCGCGTAAGATCGTAATCGGTTGGGTGGGCGGCCGGCGTGCCCGGCTTCCAGTCGGGGTGGTCGGCGGCAACGATGCGCTCGACCGTGTTGAGGCGATCCTCGAGCCGGCGCGCCAGATAGTGGAGCTCGTCCAGCAGGTTCTCGTCCTCCTGCGTGATCTTCGGTGCCTGCTTCCACTTGGTGACGTAGTGCAGGATCACCCATGGCATGCCGATGAACAGGATGCCGCAGACGAACACCGGTATCAGGAAGTCGTTCATCTCAAGCGTCCTTCGCCGTGCCGGCCGCGCGAGCCTTCATCGCGGCCAGTTCGGCCTCGACCTTCTCGCTGGCCCGCAACTCGGCGATCTCCTCCTCGAGGCTCTTCGCAGGGGCGCCCATCCCGGCCACCTCGGCGCGACCCTCGGCCATGTCGACGCGGCGTTCCATGATCTCGAAACGCGAGAAGGCATCCTGGATCTTCGGGCCGGCATACATCTCGCGCAGCCTGAAGCGATTCTGCGCCGTCTCGAGCCGGGTGACGATCGAGTTCTGGCGGGTACGCGCCTCGCGCAGCTTGGTCTGCAGCTTGTTGATATCTTCTTCCGAGGCCTTCAGCGCGTCGTCCAGGACAGTGATCTCACCGCCCAGCTGGCTCGCCATGTCGGCGGCCTTCTGCTTCTCGACCAGTGCGGCCTTGGCGAGGTCCTCGCGACCCTTGGACAGCGCCAGCTCGGCCTTCTCGGTCCAGCTTTCCTGGAGCGTTTCGAGCTTCGCGATGTGGCGGCGCATCTCCTTCTGGTCGGCGATGGTGCGCGCGGCGGACGCGCGGACCTCGACCAGGGTTTCCTCCATCTCGAGGATGATCATGCGGATCATCTTGGCGGGGTCTTCCGCCTTGTCGAGCAGGTCGGTGAAGTTGGCGGCAATGATGTCGCGGGTTCGGGAGAAAATGCCCATCTCGAAAACTCTCCTAATCGGTACGCTGGATACAGGGTGGGGAATGGGGTGCCGGAGCGGTGCAAGGGATTACCGCCCCGGCGCGCCGCCCGGGGTTCAGGCGGCGGTCTGAGTGAAGAGAACCGCCGGGGCGGCCTGAGCCGGCGCAACCGCGCCGAGCAGGAAGGTGGAGCCGAGGACGATCGCGCAGGCGACGGCGGCAACGGTGTGGCGGATGTCGCCGGCTTTGTAGTTGTTGTTCATGGGTAACTCCCTTATTCGATTGAACCTGATGCCCTGTCGGGCAGATGCACGGTGCTTTGCAGGGAGCGTGCCAATTCGAAAAAGCACGGGTTTCCGCCAGTTTTTCCTGAACGCGCGATGAACCTGCGGGAAATATCTTGCCAAGCCTTGGGAATTTACGCCAAAGCTTGGGTATGGATCGCACGACACAGGTCATAGGCCAATCGAACGTCTTTCTAGAGACGCTGGAGCGGGCTAGCCGGGCGGCTGCGCTCGACCGTCCGGTGCTCGTGATCGGCGAGCGCGGCACCGGCAAGGAACTGGTGGCCGAGCGACTGCATCGCCTGTCGCCGCGCTGGGACCAGCCATTGGTTGTCATGAACTGCGCCGCCCTGCCGGAGACGCTGATCGAGGGCGAACTGTTCGGCTACGAGCCGGGCGCCTTCACCGGCGCGGCCGCGCGCGGCAGGAAGGGGCTGGTGCTGGAGGCGGACGGCGGCACGCTCTTCCTCGATGAGATCGGCGACATGCCGCTGGCGCTCCAGACCCGCCTCCTGCGCGTGCTGGCGGAGCGGGAGGTGACGCCGCTCGGCCGCACCCGGCCGGTGCCGGTGAACATCCGCGTCATCGCCGCCACCCACCGCGATTTGGTGGCGGAGGTGAAGGCGGGCCGGTTCCGGGAGGATCTCTACTTCCGCCTGTCCGGCGCGGTGCTCGCCCTGCCGGCGCTGCGGCGGCGGGCGGATCTCGATCGCCTCATCGCCGGTTTTCTCGCCGAACGCGGGAGCGCGGCGGGCGTGCGCTACACCGTCTCGCCGGAGGCCGGCGCGGCGCTGAAGGCCCATTCCTGGCCGGGCAACGTCCGCGAGCTCCTGAATGCGCTGGACTATGCCTGCGCGGTGGCGAGCGACGGACACATC